>Ga0302292_1002479_pt1 | contig 11020 bp, 9 predicted proteins | sample III_Fen_N2_1_FD_194553 | JGI IMG/M metagenome (GOLD analysis project Ga0302292, IMG submission 194553) | Peat permafrost microbial communities from Stordalen Mire near Abisko, Sweden - III_Fen_N2_1 | ecosystem: Environmental > Terrestrial > Soil > Wetlands > Permafrost | place: Sweden: Abisko...
CTATAAAAAATACGCCTGACTATCAAAAAGATAATCAGGCGTACTCCTTTCGAAATTTGTTGTCTCACAAGGATTCGAACCTTGACAGGCAGATCCAGAAACTACAGTGCTACCATTACACCATGAGACAATACTTGTTTCCCTTTTTACTTACGTAGGAAAAAACGCAATGTGAAATAATGAGCTTTGATGTCTTCAGTATTTAGTGTACAAAATTACGAAAATAATTAAGATTACAAAGCAATTTTGAAAACAAAACCGGTTGAACTTCAATTTTGAAATTCAACCGATTACCTTGATTGTTGTCTCACCAAGACTCGAACTTGGTCAGGCAGAACCAAAAACTGCAGTGCTACCATTACACCATGAGACAATCGTTGGGCTTTATTTCTAAAGCGGTGCAAAGATACGAATTTTTTCTTTTTGTCAAAACGTTTTAGGTAAATTAATCGGAAATAGTTCGGAATTCCTTACTCCACTATCAATAGAAAGTAGTTTTTCTTGCCTTTTTGTACTAATAAATATTTGTTATTGAGCAACTTTGAACTGCTGAAGATTTCGTCCTGGCTTTCCAGCTTTTCTTTGTTTATACTTACTCCTCCCGACTGAACCAGCTTACGCATATCACCTTTTGAAGGAAAAACGGCAGCAAATTCTGTCAACAGGTCAATTGCTTTTATTCCGGCTTCAAGAATATCTTTTGAAACTGTAAATTGAGGAACTCCATCAAATACTGCCAGTAATGTTTCTTCATCCAACTTTTTCAATGCTTCGGAAGTTGAATTACCAAAAAGAATACTCGATGCTTCCACTGCGGCCTGGTAATCTTCCTGAGAATGAACCATGACAGTAACCTCTTGTGCAAGTCTTTTTTGAAGAATACGTAAGTGCGGAGCCTGTAGATGTTCGATTATCAGTTCGTCAGCTTCATCTTTCTCTATAGTAGTAAAGACCTTTATGTATTTTTCAGCATCCGAATCGCTGATATTGAGCCAAAACTGATAGAACTTATAGGGTGAAGTATACCGGCGGTCGAGCCAGACATTACCGCTTTCAGTTTTACCGAATTTACCTCCATCGGCTTTTGTAATCAGATTGATGGTAAGCGCAAAAGCTTCATTATTGGTTTTGCGGCGGATCAGTTCGGTCCCTGTAGTGATATTCCCCCACTGATCGGAACCGCCCATTTGCAATTTGCAGTTCATATTTTGATTCAAATGCAAAAAGTCATACCCTTGTACTAACTGATAGGTGAATTCAGTAAAGGACATGCCCTGTTTTGATTCTTCGCCTAACCTTTTCTTTACACTGTCCTTCGACATCATGTAATTTACAGTTATATGTTTTCCAATGTCGCGGATAAATTCGAGGAATGAAAAGGTTTTCATCCAGTCGTAGTTATTTACCATTTCGGCTTTATTGGGGATATCCGACTCGAAATCAAGAAACTTAGATAACTGAGCCTTAATACCATTCAGGTTTTTCTGTAGCGTTTCTTCGTCCAACAGATTGCGCTCCTGCGATTTGCCGGATGGATCGCCAATCATACCTGTTGCACCACCAACCAACACAATTGGTTTGTGACCAGCTTCCTGAAAACGTTTCAATAACATGATCTGGGCAAAACTACCTACATGCAAAGAATCGGAAGTAGGGTCAAATCCGATATATGCCGTTGTCATTTCTTTTGCCAATTGTTCTTCAGTACCCGGCATCATGGTATGGATCATACCTCTCCACTGCAATTCTTCGATAAAATTCATTCTGTTTATGCTTATTAGATGATATTTACTTTCTGACTTTTTAATCAACATGCAAATATACGACAATTTGCTTTTATCAACAAAACTAAAACAGGTAGTGACTTTAAATATATAGAGCAAAGAACAAAGAGCAAAGAACAAAGAACAAAGACAGAATTTTCAGTTGATTAATGCTTTGCAACTTATTATATCAGATTAATTTACTCGTTGTATTTAAATTCCATTTTGGCTCATTAATTAATTTTCAGTACTTTCGTTTTTTATTTCGGGGATGAAACTTACTTAACAATTACGTATGAAATTCAATAACATTCTGATTATAGCAGTTTTTACACTATCGGTGTTTTCATGTAGTCATAAAACCTGGACAATTACACAGGCAACTTCCACAAAAATTGCCATAGACAGCACCACCGATCGGTTGGCTGATACCAATTATGAATCGTATTTACTACCCATCAAACAAAAAATTGATGTACAAATGAATGTGGTGATCGGTCAGGCTGCTGTTACTATGAAAGGACATGGACCCGAAAGTCTGCTGTCTAATTTTAGTGCTGATGTATACCGGGAAGCAGCAACTAAATACTCCGGTGACTCTGTTGATATTGCTGTTGTTAATCTGGGCGGACTTCGCACAGTAGTCCCGGCTGGAAACATTACAATAGGGAAAGTGTTCGAATTAATGCCTTTTGAAAATGAGCTTGTCATTGTATGGTTGACAGGGGACAAACTGATCGGGTTGCTACAATACTTTGCAGGTATGGGCGGTGAAGGCGTTTCAGGGCTATACATGGAAATTAAAGAGGGAAAAGCGGTAAATGTATCGGTGGCAGGAAAACCGATCGTCACGGGCAAGCTATATAGCATCGCCACGAACGATTATCTGGCAGGTGGAAACGACAAAATGATTCAACTGGCGCAAAATGTAAAAAGAGTAAATACCGGTATAAAAGTGCGTGACATGCTTCTGGACTATATAAAAGCTGAAACAAAGAAAGGCAATAAGATTCAGTCGAAGCTGGACAGAAGAATAGTTTATAGTAAGTAGTCGGTAGTAAGTAGTAAGAGGTAAGAGGTAAGGAATGAGGAGAAAGTAGTTGGTAGTATATTGTAGTAGGTAGGTGAAAACAAAAAGGAGAAGGAGATATATAAGAAATGAATATGAAAACGAGTATGAAAGCGATTAAGAAATTGCATGATAACACTATAGTAAAGTTTAGGTTTTTAGTTTTACTGATGATGCTATTAACAGTTTCTTTGACAGCACAGCAGAAAATAAGACTGGTGATTTTGCATACCAATGACACACACAGCCAGGTGGAACCAACTGAGAAGTCGACTCTTACGACCGCAGATATGGGCGGTTATGCCCGGCGAATGGGAGTGATAAACAAAATCAGGGCACAGGAAAAAAACGTACTACTGGTCGATGCCGGTGATTATTCGCAAGGAACTCCTTACTTTAATTTCTTTAACGGGCGGGTGGAAATTGATGCCATGAACAGAATGAAATATGATGCAGGAACACTTGGAAACCATGAATTTGATAACGGAATAGATACATTGGCAGTCGTATTGAAGAATGCCCTTTTCCCAATGATCAGTTCGAATTACAAACTGGATAATACATCGCTGTTTCCATTGGTGAAAAGATATGTTGTTATTCGGAAAGCAGGTTTACGTATTGGGATTATGGCACTGGATGTAAACCCTGTGAGTCTGATTTTTGAAAAGAATTACCGTGGACTTGTTTATCAGGATCCGGTAGAGAAGGCGAATGAAGTTTCTGCATTCCTGAAGAAAAACGAAAAATGTGATATCATCATCTGTTTGTCGCATTTAGGTGGTGACAGCACAAAGAAGGCAGTAAATGATTTTGAAATAGCCCATAAAACAAAATACATTGATGTAATCATTGGCGGGCATTCGCATAGTATGATTACAAACACGAATGTAAAGAATGCTGCAGGAAAGACCATTGTCATCGCGCAAATGGGGAAAAGCGGAATGTTTTTAGGAAAAGTTGAGTTGGAGATAGAGAAGAAAAGACAACACCAATAATTCAGCCAATTCATCAAGATATTTCAGAAAAAAAACAATTATTTATTTTTGAGAATTAAAACATTCACTATCTTTGCAACTGATTTAGTATCGACTTTGCCCGAAGAATTAAACGATACAAAATTTGTTCCCATCTAAACCATCATTTACAGGCACAAGTAACAAATGACATTTTGCTACAAAAAAAGCCATATCAATTCCTTTTTGATTATTCAGACTTCTTAGTGTGACTCAAAGGGAAACCCGAGGGAACCCGGAGGGAAGTCCTATTGACCTGTTGATATGCAATTGACCATTTTGCATTGCATTTTGATAGTTGAATTCGAAACAATCTTATTCTTTAAACAGGTTATCTTTTGCAAGCAATACAAAAGCTAAAACTTTTATAATAACACTTTAAGTTTAGTACATGACAAATAAATAATATTATTACTAACAGTCACACAATAAATATATTAAATCATATCTTCACCACAAAAGTCACAAAAGAATCACAAAAGTTAAGTTTAAATTCCACCAAAGTCAATATTAAGCACACAAAAGAACCTTCGGTTTTTAATATTAGCTTTAAAGGCTTTTAGTATTACTAACTTTTGTTTTCTTTATTGTAAAATTTAATTGCTTTTGTGATTCTTTTGTGACTTATGTGGTAATTCTTTTTATTGTAAGTTATTCAATATGAATTTATTTTCTAATTATATGTTTTTTTGTCATGTACTTAGCACTTTAAGTTTGAAATTTGTTGGGTTACTTATTCCTGAATATTTTGTTCTGTTTCCATTCCATTAATGGAACTCAATCTTTTTCTCACCAACATTACCGAACCGGCTACCATCGGAATGATAAAGTTTAATGCCCATATACAAACACCCGATAAAGCAATGCTAACTGTGGAAGTGGAAAACACACCAACAACCAATACTGCATACGAACTGCGGACTGCCACTTCAGAAAACGCCAGGGAAGGAGTAAAAGTTACAAATAAATAAGAGGTTGGAATGGAAATCAAGGCTTGCCATGGAGTTAATTCGACACTGAAAAAACGCAACATAAAGTAGAACTGAGTAGAAAAGACAATATATCGAAAAAGAGAAATGCTCATTATCCGAAGTAAATCTTTCCGGTTGTAAGCAGAAAGGCAGTCGGTAAATGAATTTATTTTTTCAGACAGTCTGCTTTTTTTTAATAGCCGGCTCCATCTTGGAAGAGAAAAAAAGATCAATCCGAAAATCAGGATAGAAATCAACAATATCAGAACAAAATAGATTAATTCAGGTTTTAATTTTCCTTTTGTTACAGTAAAAAAAAGGATACATGCCGGAATCCCGCACATTGCCATGACTGCATTCTGAGTCAGGCTGTTTACAATACTCAATGTGACCCCGGATTTGCGGTTTCCATAGTCAAGGAATGCAACACGGCCCACTAATTCGCCTATTCTGTTGGGAGTAAAGAATCCTGTAGATATTCCGGCTAAAACGGCTTTAATAGATTCGTTCAGGGTGATCTTTTGAACTCCTGAAGTAAGCATTTTCCATTTTAATGCTTCCAGATACCAGTTTAAAGGGATCAGAGTGAGGACACCAACCAACCACCATAATTGTGAAAAGGGCATTTGTTCCCATTGAGTTGCCAGCGCATCATACTGATTAAATGAAAGGAGTTTATATCCTAGAAAAGAAAAGGAGAGTACAAAAAACAGAATCCCTACATCGGCTGACAGGGACTTTGAAGTCAAAAACCCTGATTTTTTTGTGATTGATGTGGATAAACCTGCACTTTCCATTCAAAAAATCTGTTAGTGGATTTGAGGATGAGGATTTGATTTTTTAAAAGTATATTTCTTTTGTGAGAAATAACTGAAAATAGTTGTAACGATGGTGACAATCATTTTAGATGGAGTTGCAAAGAACCCTGCACCATCGACAAGAATCTTTAATCCAAAATAGTTCAAAAACAGATTTGATAAAACAACTAAAAAATATCTATATAATTGAACATGCCCACGTAATGCAGATGTTGTAAAGGTGACATATTTCTGAAGTAAAAAACCAGAAAAAAACGAAATGGGAAACGTAATGAACAAGGCTGCATTATAAGACTTGAAAGTTTGAATACCAATGTGCAGCATTTTCTGATGTAATACAAAATGATATACTAAGAAGAACAATACCCAGTCAAAAATTATATTTGCAACTCCTGTTACGCCGTAACGAAAGAATTGTATTGTCAGGTATTTCCTAAAGGGAGGATAAAAAAAATCAATGAGTCTACAAACCCTTTGACCAACATGTACGAATATTTTTCTCATTGACTAATTAATAACCTCTTCTTTTGGGGAGTTTGTGTATGAATATATAAAAATACAAACAAAATTAGTTACTTTTGTGAGATACTAAAATTGAACTTTTTTATTCCTTTGTGCAAAGATACAATTATTTTGTAAACAGGAATACGTATTAAAGTTCATTTTAGATATGTTCATATCAAATAGTATTTACAGTAAGGACAAAAACAATTCATGGCACAGGTAAGAGCAAAAAAATATCTTGGACAGCATTTTCTGAAAGACATGGGCATAGCACGTCAAATTGCAGAAAGCCTGGTGCTCGATGGCAGGACTTCTGTGCTTGAGATCGGACCGGGTATGGGTGTGTTAACTCAGTTTTTACTTCAGAATCCATTGATTGATTTGACCGCTGTTGAGCTAGATACAGAATCGGTGGAGTATCTCCATATACATTATCCGGAACTAAAAGTGATTGAAGCCGATTTTTTAAAAATGGATTTAAAGAATCTTTTCCCTGATAAATTTTGTATCATTGGTAATTTCCCTTACAATATTTCCAGTCAGATATTTTTCAAAATGCTCGACAATAAGGATTCAATTCCCTGTCTGGCCGGAATGATCCAAAAAGAGGTTGCTGAACGGATTGCAGCACCTGCCGGTAGTAAAACCTATGGTATACTTAGTGTATTGATGCAGGCTTATTACAAGATTGAATATCTGTTTACAGTTCCTCCTACTGTATTTGATCCCCCTCCAAAAGTAGAATCGGCAGTTATACGGTTTACCAGGAATGAGGTTTCCAAGATTAATTGTGATGAACAGCTTTTTAAAACAGTTGTAAAAACATCGTTCAATCAAAGGCGTAAAACTTTACGCAATTCCCTAAAACCATTGGTTGAACAGGGTCATCCGATGTATTCGGATCCTCTGTTTGATTTACGTCCTGAGAGGTTGGATGTTGAAGCTTTTATTGACCTGACAAACCGGGTTGAATCGGCATTGGATAGTTTGAAAAAATAAAATATGAGTTGCAGAATAATAACATGAATAACAGATTTTAAACCTTTTGACTGTATTTTAGTCTGATTAAGTTCTTGATTTAATGTCTTTATAAAATTGGACATCTGTCAGAAGACAAGGTTTATAAAAATACTTCTTTGTGATAAAACTCGACCTAAAATAAAAACAATACGTTTTTTTATATGTTAGAATTAAAAACCGGGCACTCCAATAAAAAAAGCCGCTTCATTCATAAATGATTAAAAAACACTTATCGCTATGAAATTTAAAATCAGAACAAAAGTCTTATTTGGAATCCTTTTCCTTTTTGTTGAATTTGTTTTAATAGGTGCATTAAGTATCTATTATATTTCAACCATCAAATATAGTTCGGAAATGACGATCAAGAACAATTACCGGTCGGTCCATTATTCGGAAAATATGATTCAGGCAATTGATGAAACCAATACTGCGGTTAACTCCATGTTTTTCAACAAACAATATCGCAATGATAAAAATTCATTGTCGGTTCCTTTCAATAAGTTTGAGGAGAATTTAAACCAGGAAGAAGCTAATATCACTGAATTTGGGGAAAAAGAGTTGGTGCAATCCATCAAACAGACCTATATAAAATATAAATCACTTATATCAGAGCAAAAAACAAATACTATTTCCGATAAGGTTAATTACTATCTTGTAAATATATTGCCTTTGGCAAATGAACTGAAAACCAAGATCTTTACAGTGTCAACACTGAATATGCAATCCATCCTTCAAAAGAATGAAAGTCTGAATGAAATGATCAGGCATATTTATAAGATCCTTTCGATAGTTATGACCATTTGTTTTCTGATTACTTTTTCGTTTATGATCAATTTCCCGAATTATATAGCCGGACCAATAAAGAAAATTACTGAAAATATAAAAGAGATAACCAATTCTAACTTCAGAAGCAGAATAATAATATCTACCAAAGATGAGTTCAAAGAATTAGCTGAAGCCATTAATTACATGGCTGAGAAACTCGAAAAAAACTATCATCTTCCTGTTGTTGAAAAGGAACCCGCAATTGATAAAAAAGCTATTAACAACAATCTGATTCTTCAGAATATACAATCATTGCTTGGATCGGTAAGTACATTAATTGATGCAATCTCAAAATCGAATGATAACGAAACATTGCAAAAACAATCCGCACTTATTAAAGAAATCGAACACGAATTATCAAAAGCAATTAAATCATAATCTCAATAATCCAACATATGGTTTATTCACCATTTAATGAACTAATATGAAAAAAACAACTTGTATTTTTGGTTTAATGATTCTACTTTGTGCTAATTTTTCATTTGCACAGACACATTACCGAATACTTAGTAAAATTCACGTGGAAGGTGAAGGTGGCTGGGATTATATAACTATTGATGAATCAGCCTCCAGATTATACGTTTCACACGGAAATGCAGTGAATGTGCTTGATCTGACAAACAACAAACTCATCGGTACCATTCCGGACACAAAAGGAGTTCATGGGATAACCCTTGCAAAAGACCTGGATAAAGGATTTATCAGCAATGGACGTGATACTTCAGTTACAGTTATTGACCTGAAAACCCTTCAGGTTATTGCAAAAGTAAAAGTTACAGGAAATAATCCGGATGGAATACTTTATGATCCATATTCACAAAGAGTTTTCACGTTTAACGGAAGGAGTTCTAATTCAACGGTTATAGATGCCAGGACAAATAAAGTAATCGGAACAATACAACTGTCAGGTAAACCTGAATTTCCTGTCACAGATTTAACGGGGAAAATATTCGTGAATATAGAAGACAAAAATTCAATTAGCGCTATCAATGTTAACACTTTGAAGGTAGAACAAACATGGTCGGTTGCTCCCGGAGAATCGCCAAGCGGAATGGCCATTGATTTGAGAAACCATCGTTTGTTCTCCGTGTGTGAAAATAAACTTATGGTTGTTTCGGATTATCAAACAGGAAAGATTGTGACCACTCTCAAAATAGGCGGAGGTGTAGATGGTGTTTCTTTTGATACAGAATTAAAAAGAATCTATTCATCCAATGGAGAAGGAACCATGACAGTGGTTCAGGAAAAAGATGCAAATACTTTCACTGTACTTGAAAATTTCCCAACTCAAAAAGGAGCAAGAACAATCACTTTGAATTCAAATACTCATAAAATCTATCTACCGACAGCCGAATATAATGAATCTCCTGCACCTACAGCTCAGAATCCTCATCCAAGAGCCGGTGTGAAACCGGGGACTTTTACAGTGCTTGAAGTTGGATTGAAATAAAACACATAATTCAATACTTGTAATTAAAAAGCCACTATTAAGTCAAACTTAATAGTAGCATTTTTTATACTTCAAAATCTAAATGACACTTTAAGAGGTTCAAGAAAATGTCAATTGTTTTGAATCTGTAATTCTTCCAATAATTTTTCTGCTTCTACGCCCTCCCACCCAAATTTAGCAGATAATTCTTTTCCTTTTTCTGCCATTTTAATGGCTTCGGGGATGTTGTGCAGCTTTTGATAAAGTCTTGAACAAAGCAGGTAAGTATCATACTCTTTATCGAGTGCCAGTGATCTTAAAGTCCATTTTACAGCCTCAGACAGGGCTTTAGAATCATTAATATTTATTAGAAAGATACCGGCAATATCATTGAGTTGTGTTTTATCATTCCAGGCATACGTTTTTATGGATTGAAGGCAAGTATTGCAATATTCACTCCAGTTTTTAGTTGATTTCCATATACTTAAATCATAGGTAAAAATCAATGAATCTGTGCTGAATAACTGAATTTCCTGAGCCTTCTTCCTGCTTTTTCTGTAATTTACCGTGTCGTTTGATTCAGTAAAAGGATTTAGAAGTTCTTTAACAAGATAATTTAATCTCCGTTTTACTCTTTCGGGCGAAGTAATAGATGAAAATTCTTTTTGATGATGAATCAAGAATTGCATTTCACGTGAATTAATATCTGAAATTCCGTTTGTAATGATTCGCCAGTTTATTCCGGAGAGTAATTGTTTGTCACTTTGAGTGGCAAAATATTGTTTTACAGGTAAAGAGAAATCCATTCCTCCTTTTTTGAGAGCCATTAAATAGGTGTAGCAATTATTCGAATTACTGCTATCATTTTCGAATAGTTGCTTCAAATAGGGAAGTTGCTTTTTAGGTGTAAGCGCATTTTTCCCTTCCTGAATAAAAGCCTCTGAATTTAATTCCCCTTCAATCCTGTAAATCAATTTTCCGGTTGAATCATAAAATATAAAAGTGGGAAATGAATGTACTTTCAATTCTTTATTCAGGTCTAAGCCATTTCCCTTTTCCATGTCCTGGGCAACACAGATAAATGTGTTTTTTAAGTACTCAATAACAGCCTTATTTATAAAAACTTTCTCTTTCATGGTTTTGCAGTGCGGACACCATGTTGTATAACACCATAAAATGACAGGTTTATTTTCAGCTTTTGCTACATCCAATGCCTGTTTCAATCCATTTTCAGAGAATAGTACCTGTTTCTGAGAAAAAGCAGGTTGTACCTGTAGAAGGGTGAAAATAAATAAAATGGATAAGATTGATTTATTCATAATAAAATGGGTATGTTCACAAATTAAACAAAAAACCGTTGCAAAAAGTTGCAACGGTTTCATGCTTCAATCTCGAATGAAGATTGTTTATTTTCCCTGTTCTTTAGCCCAGCTATCTCTTAATGAAGCAGTACGGTTAAAAACAAGTTTTCCGGGAGCAGAATCAAGATCGACATTGAAATAACCGATACGCTGGAACTGGAAATGATCCAGAGGTTTTGCATCTTTCAGAGAAGCTTCGACCATGCAGTTGGTTAATACTTTCAACGAATCTGGATTTAACAAATCG
>Ga0302292_1002480_pt1 | contig 11015 bp, 8 predicted proteins | sample III_Fen_N2_1_FD_194553 | JGI IMG/M metagenome (GOLD analysis project Ga0302292, IMG submission 194553) | Peat permafrost microbial communities from Stordalen Mire near Abisko, Sweden - III_Fen_N2_1 | ecosystem: Environmental > Terrestrial > Soil > Wetlands > Permafrost | place: Sweden: Abisko...
TAGCTTTTTTCGGAATGAAAGACGGAATCAAAAAAGTAACAGGTAAACTTGTTCGCTCTGAAAAAGTACTTGTGAAGGATATTAAGTTACGGACATTTATCTCTACAAACGACGAACGTAACGATTTAGCAACACACGTTTACGATATAACCTACGGCTCTATCCGTCGTGGAAAAATAGATAATCTGGTAGCTATCGATGATTCAATTGTTCGTGGTACAACGTTGAAACAAAGTATTCTAAAAATAATGAACCGACTGGAGCCTAAAAAGATTGTAATCGTATCTTCTTCTCCACAAGTTCGTTATCCCGATTATTATGGTATTGACATGGCGCGAATGAGCGAGTTCTGTGCTTTCAGGGCAGCTATTCAGTTGCTTAAAGAAACAGGAAAGCAATATATAATTGACGAAGTATATCGCAAATCAAAAGCACAGGAAAAATTGCCAAAAGAAGAAGTTGTCAATTATGTCACTGAAATTTACGAACCCTTCAAAATGGAAGAAGTTTCGGCAAAAATAGCAGAAATGCTAACTCCTGCCGAAGTTGATTGTCCGGTAGAATTGGTATATCAAACCATTGAGGGGCTTCATAAAGCTTGTCCAAACCACAAAGGTGACTGGTATTTCTCCGGGAAATATCCAACACCGGGAGGAAATCGATTGGTTAATCAGGCTTTTATCAATTACTACGAAGGAAAAGACGGATATAATCCAGGTTGTTGATCTGGGTTATTATAAATATATGAAACGGTGCAATTGAATAATCAGTTGCACCGTTTTTGCATTATACCAACAACTCCCTCAATCCTTTGTAATTTAGAATGCAATATTCTTTTTTGCGAATACTGATCAATCCATCCTGTACCATTTCTGATAAACTACGGGCTAACGACGGGCGGGCTACGCCAAAGAAATCGGCCAATTCGGTCTGGTTGCGATTAATCTCAAACGATTTGCCTTCTTTTTCAGAATTTTCGAGCAGAAAGTGAGCTAGCTTACCTTTAATGGTTTTGATGGAGAGCAGTTGCAGTCGGTTGGTCAGGAACTGGGTGCGATTGGCATTATGAGTCAGAAACTGTTTCATAAAGTCAGGTTGCGTGGTCATTAACCGCATAACTTCATCTTTTGGTATGCGGAGAATCTCAGCCGGTTCCATGGTGGTTACATCCACAGGAAAACGGTTATTGTCCGAAAATAAAAAAGCCGGAGCAAGTGGGCGGGGAGCCTTTATCATTTCAATGCCCAGCAAATTACCATTCTCTGTTATCATCTCGGTTTTCACCGAACCATCAATCAATATATAAAGCGCGTCGCAAACATCGCCCTGACGGAAAACGATCTCATTTTTTGGATAGTTTTTAATAGTGTATTTCAAATCCGATGGAAAGAGTTCGTTATCTTCTCTCAAATTCTCGAAACCAGTCCATTCGGGATTATTATTTTTCGTCATAAATTCAATTATTTTCCTGAGTGTAACATCTGTTACACATTAATAGTTTCGGTAGTTATACTTTTGCATCGTCAAATCAATATAACATAGCAAAAGTACTAAATTATGAACGACTTTCAATATATACACAAGATGGAAAACAAAGCATTCCCAACTGCTGAAAAATTCAGCATGACCGATAAAGTAGCCTATGCCGAAGGCTCGATAGTAAGCAAGATTATTATACGCAATGAACGTGGTAATGTAACTCTTTTTGCTTTTGACAAAGGCGAATTCTTAAGCGAACACACTGCTCCGTATGATGCCATTGTGCAGGTTTTGGATGGTAAAGGAGAAGTGATAATCGATGGTAAAGTATTTGAATTAAGCATTGGTGAAAGCATTATTATGCCGGCCAATGTTCATCATGCCGTGGTAGCTGTCGATCAGTTTAAAATGCTGCTGACAATGATAAAGTAATTTAACTGCGCTGATATCGAGAGCGAAGCGAACAAATAACGAAGTAAATATCACGAGTGAAACGAGTAAATATAACGAAAAATAATGAAAAGAACAATTATAAAAATAGACGAATCACTTTGCAATGGTTGCGAGGCTTGTGTACAGGGTTGCCATGAAGGGGCACTTCAGATGATTGATGGTAAAGCCAGAATGGTGAGCGAATTATTTTGCGATGGATTAGGTGCTTGTATCGGCGATTGCCCGGTTGGAGCCATTACGCTCGAAGAACGGGAAGCTGAACCATACGACGAAATTGCTACCATTGAACGCATGATTCCAAAAGGTGAGAAAACCATTATCGCCCACCTGAAACATCTCAAAGAGCATGGCGAAGTAGAGTATTTAAAGCAAGGGGTAGGCTATCTCCGTGCGCACGACATTCTGATAGACTTTGCTCAGGTGCATAATCACGGAGGTGCAGGTTGTGCTTCAAAGCCGGCAGCAAGTCCGGTTTCGCACCAACACGCCGGTGGTTGCCCCGGAAGCCGTGAAATGACCTTTGAAAAAGCAAAACCGGCCTCAGGTGGCTTTAAAATGGCTGCCGTAGCAACGGAGAATGCTTCCCAACTGCGCCAATGGCCGGTACAGCTGCATTTATTGAATCCCGAAGCAGGTTATTTCAAAGGAGCCGATGTGGTATTGGCAGCCGATTGTGTGGCATTTTCATTTGCCGATTTTCACAATCGATTCCTTGCCGGGAAAATACTGGCCATTGCTTGTCCCAAACTCGACAGCAACAAAGAATCGTATGTTGAGAAAATCAAGGCTATGATCACCAACTCGCTTATCAATACATTAACTGTGGTAATCATGGAAGTGCCTTGTTGTGGTGGTTTGTTGAATGTGGCTTTAAAAGCCGTTGATGATTCAAGGCGCAAAATACCTGTAAAACTGGTGGTAGTAGGAGTGAAGGGCGATATTTTGAAAGAAGAATGGGTTTGTTAATGAAAAATATAGGAATTGGAAAACTAAAAAATGATCCCGAAGCAATTAAATATAAATTAACGCAAAAGAAGCCCACAAATATATAAAAACCGTGTATTAAAAACGGGATTGTATTCTGTTTTTATACCCGATTTTTATTTATCGATATCTCCCACAATCAGTTTTTCAGTTATCTCAAAAAGAGTATTGAAATCGCATTCTTTCACAGCAATAGGAGGGTGGACGATAAATTTAAGTCGGTTGCCAATGCCAAGTGGAAAACCGCCGTACCGAAAAATTTTCCAGGAATTGTTGATGGAAATAGGTACTACCAAGGCATCAGGTGCGTACTTGCAGAGAATTTTTAATCCATTTGCGGCAAAAGTGCCTGGTTTCCCGTCGCGCGAACGGGTTCCTTCGGGATAAATTACGGTAGATCGATTGTAAGTCTGAATGTACTCCGCCATTTTTTTTAAAGCAGGTAACGCTTGTTTCGGGTCTTTCCGGTCGATCAATACCGAACCACCGTGGTTCAGGTTGTATGACACGCTTGGAATTCCTTTCCCCAATTCAATTTTACTCACATACTTGGGATGATACTTCCGCAAAAACCATCCTATCCCGATTATATCGTACAATCCCTGATGATTAGCAACGAAAATCAGGGGTTTCCCATCAGGTAATTCGGCTTTAAATTCGACTTTTGCATTAGTAAAAGTAAACCAAAGAATATTCAACAGGAAGAAATTAAGCAAGTCAACACTTCGTTTATGGGCTTGGTAACCAAAAAGGTGAAGGCAAATATACTGAATGGGGTGAAACAGGCAGATAATAAAGAAAAACAGAAAAAAGGTGATTAATGTGAGAGGAATGGAGATTATCTTTTGCATACTCATTAACTTTAAAATCCTTTGCAAAAATACGAATAATATCTTTTTAAGAGAAATGCTTTAAAATATATTTATGCTAAAACATTTTCTATAGCTCGTCATAACTCCGTGGTATTTTGTCGAAATACCACGGTACTTTTTCTTTTTACCGAGAACAAAATATTTTTTCCCATGGTACTTTGTCGAAATCCCATGGTACTTTATCGTAATCTAGCGGTACTTTATCATTTATTAAAGAGTATTCACGGACTATCTACAAAAAAATCACGACCCCACCCGGTGAAGTCGTGATTGTATAAGGATATGAAAATGCCTTTTATTGTATATGAAGCAATGCATTCATGCTTTTCAACACAGGAGGAAGTGGCGCGTTTTTATACAACGATTCATTGTCCATTTTTACGCCTGTTTCGTATTCTTTAACTAACGATGGATAGTGCATTGGCCAGGTGGTGCCGGGTTCCAATTCTCTAAAGAATATATTACCAACCGTATAGCCCAAAACATATCCTTCTTTTTGAAGTGTCACTCTTAAACTATAACTATAGCCAAGCTCCATGCCGAGAATCTTTAATTCAAATCCGGGTTTTCCAATGGTACGTCTTACAATGTCTTCGTTACTTTGCCAATTTCCTTTCGGTTTTCCGTCCACCATTCGGAGTACAAATGTTCCGGCACGCATCGAAGTCCAACCGGTCGATCCGGCACGTTGAATCGGATATGCTTTGGGATCGGCATTTTTAAATGTACTTCCAAAGGACGATAACAACACTTTCATCTCCCGTAAGTTGCGCATATATTGCCAAGCAGCCTCCAACACTTTCAGGGAGTCTTCTTTCGGGTAAAGCACATACCTCATAATGGCAGTTGGCACTTTTGCATAACGACCGTTTTCCATGGCCTGACTTCTGTTTAATTCGTTCAACGAAGGTTGTAGAATGTAGCTTTTATCGGCTGAATAGTAAAATACTTTATCCTTGCTGTTATTCTCGTTAAACCATGTCTTTACTTCCTTTTTGGGAACTTCAACAAAACCTTGTTTTACAATTTCTGTATTAAAATCGGCTTCCATAATACCAATTAAATCGCGCATGGCTGTTTCTGAATTATCCACCATTTTGTTTTCCAGTTTACCGGGGGCATAAACGTAATAGGTGCTGGGTCCCCAATATTTACTGGTTCGGGCATAACCCATTTTTTCGGCCGTAGAAAGGGCTGCTGCCGTTTTTGTTGCTGTACTTTTAGGCTTTTGAGCCCATGCCGATACACTGATAAGTATCGCAAGCGGATAAATTAGATTTTTTTTCATTAAGAGTCGTTTTTTGCTTCGGGATTTAGTGCCGTCGGCGGTTAATAGTTATGTTTTGTTATTGTTAGATTTATGTTGGAAAAAGAAAATATGTAATGCCTTGACTAAAAAAATATTTGAATTATATTTTAAAATCAAAGATTTATTGCATAAAACCGATTAGCTGAATTGACCGTAAAGATATAAGATTATTTTGATAAATTAAATTATTTTGAAGTGTTTTCATGTGATAATTTTATGAACATAATTCTAACTGTCAATTACAAAACATACAAAAACAAAAAATCCACTTTCAAGAAAATGAAAGCGGATTTTTTATCTGATAATAGGATCGATTATTTGTTTTTCTCAACCCATTTACGGGCATTGACAAACGCTTCCACCCACGGGGTGATTTGGTCGTTTGCTTTGCGGTCGGCCGGATAGTGAGCCCATTGCCATGGGAAAACAGCACGTTCAGGGTGAGGCATCATCGCTAAATGACGGCCATCGGTCGAACAAATTCCGGCAACTCCGTAATCCGAACCGTTTGGATTGGCAGGATAAGAGGAATAACTGTATTTGGCAATGATATGGTATTCACTTTCGTTTTTTGGCAAATAGAATTTTCCTTCGCCGTGTGCTACCCAAACGCCCAATTTGCTACCACTCAATGAGCCTAACATTACCGAATTGTTTTCGGGAATTGTCAACCCAACGAAGCCAGATTCAAACTTGTGAGAATCGTTGTGGTGCATACGTGGTTTTGAATCGTGATCGGGGTTAACCAGTCCAAGTTCAATCATCAACTGGCAACCGTTACAAACCCCCAAACTGAGCGTGTCATGACGTTTGTAGAAATTGTCGAGCGAATGTTTTGCTTTTTCGTTGAAAAGGAATCCGCCGGCCCATCCTTTTGCCGAGCCAAGTACGTCGGAATTGGAGAATCCACCGCAAAACACAATCATATTCACGTCTTCAAGTGTTTCGCGACCCGTTGCAAGGTCGGTCATGTGAACGTCTTTCACATCAAAACCGGCTAAGTAAAGTGCGTAAGCCATTTCGCGGTCGCCATTGGTTCCTTTGTCGCGGATAATAGCTGCCCGAACGCCACTAGGCTGACGATCCTGCGACAATCCGAATTGTGAGAATTTGCCATTGAAGCTTTCGTTGAAATTAAATGTCAACGGTTGGTTCTTGTAGTTGTTGAAACGTGCTGAGGCGCATATTTCACCACTTTGTTTGCGGTCAAGCAAATACGACGAACGGAACCAAACATCGCGCAAGTCGTTGATGGAAAATGAATAGGCAATGCTTTTCTTGTGAATTTCCAAACGGCGTTCGGCAATCGGTTCGGCAATGCGGGCAAAACCCACACCGTTGTCGGTCAGTAGTTTTTCCACCGCTTTACGATCTTTTACCTGAATCAATACGCCCGGATTTTCGGCAAACAAGATGTTTATCAATGAACTTTCTGCAATTCCGTCGAGGTTTACATTCAAACCACCGGTAGCATTGGCAAAATTCATTTCGAGCAATGCAGTCAGCAATCCACCTTCCGAAATATCGTGACCGGCCAGAATAAGATTTTTTTCAATCAATTCCTGAATGCTGTCGAATGCAGCTTTGAAGTATTCGGCATCCTGAACGGTAGGAACTTCTTCACCCAGTTTGTTGAGGGTTTGAGCCAGCACCGATCCGCCCAATTTATGTTTGTCGAATGAAAAGTCGATATAATAAACAGCAGATTTTGGGTCGTTAACCAACACAGGTCCTACTGTTTTCTTCACGTCTGACACTTCAGCACCAGCCGAAATAATAACCGTGCCGGGAGAGAATACTTTTTCGTTGCCGTATTTTTGGGTCATCGAAAGACTGTCTTTTCCGGTTGGAATATTGATTCCTAACGAACAGGCAAAATCGCTACAAGCTTCAACGGCTTTGTATAAACGGGCATCTTCACCCGGATTTTTACAAGGCCACATCCAGTTGGCACTCAACGAAACGCTGTCCAAACCATCTTTAAGCGGTGCCCAAACGATGTTGGTCAATGCTTCAGCAATAGCAAGTACAGATCCCGCTTCGGGATTGACCAATGCTGCCAACGGTGCATGACCGATAGAAGTGGCAATACCGGTAGTTCCACGGTAATCAAGGGCTACAACGCCAAGGTCGTTCAATGGCAATTGAATTTCACCGGCACATTGCTGACGGGCAATTTTTCCGGTAATGGAGCGGTCAACTTTGTTGGTCAACCAATCTTTACAAGCCACAGATTCTACTTGCAACACATTCTCAATATATTCTTGTAGTTTTTCTTCACTTATTTCAACCGGAGCAAAATGCTCTTCGATAGTGCTGTCAGTCATAATCGTGCGTGGCGGTTTGCCGATCATATAATCCAACCGTAGGTCGATAGGCTTTTTGCCATCGGCTTGCTCAAACACGAATTTCATATCGCCGGTAGTTTCACCCACCACATACATCGGAGCACGTTCGCGCTCTGCAACCCTACGAACTGCATCAATATCTTTTTCGCGGATAATCATACCCATGCGTTCCTGACTTTCGTTGCCTACAATTTCTTTAGCACTCAACGTTGGGTCGCCCACTGGCAATGCGTTTACATCAATTATTCCTCCGGTAGTTTCTACTAATTCCGAAAGGCAGTTCAGGTGACCGCCCGCACCGTGGTCGTGAATGGAAACAATGGGATTAGAATCCGATTCAGCTAGCGTACGAATTACGTTTGAAACACGTTTCTGCATTTCAGGGTTAGCGCGTTGTACGGCATTTAATTCGATAGCATTGTCGTATACACCGGTTTCAACCGACGATACAGCACCTCCGCCCATACCGATGCGATAGTTATCACCTCCCATCACCACTACCTTTTCACCTGCGGCCACATCGCCCTTCAAGGCATCGCGCAGAGTACCGAAACCAACACCGCCGGCAAGCATGATTACTTTGTCGTAACCGAATTTTTTATTGTTTTCTTCATGCTCAAAAGTAAGCAATGAACCACAAATAAGCGGTTGACCAAATTTATTTCCGAAATCGGACGCTCCATTCGAAGCTTTGATAAGAATCTGCTCAGGCGTTTGGTACAACCATTTGCGGGCTTTGGTTCCCTTTTCCCATTCGCGTTCTGTGCTAATGCCCGAACCATTGAGGTCGGGGCGGGGATAGCTGGTCATATACACCGCTGTTCCGGCAATGGGCAAACTGGCTTTTCCTCCGCCGAGGCGGTCGCGGATTTCGCCACCTGTTCCGGTAGCTGCACCGTTAAACGGTTCTACGGTTGTTGGAAAATTATGTGTTTCGGCTTTAAGCGAAATAACCGATTCGATTTCTGATGTTTTGAAATAATCGGGTTTGTCGCCGCTGGCCGGTGCAAATTGTTCTATTTTTGGTCCGGCGTTGAAAGCCACATTGTCTTTGTAAGCCGACACGAGTCTGTTCGGATTTTCTTCGGATGTTTTGCGAATGAGTTTGAACAACGAAAGCTCTTTTTCTTCGCCGTCGATTATGAATTGTCCGTTGAAAATTTTATGACGACAGTGTTCGGAGTTTACTTGTGAAAAGCCGAATACTTCGCTGTCAGTAAGTTTACGTCCTATCTTTTCGCTGATACCATTCAGGTATTCCACTTCGTCAGCACTTAAAGCCAATCCTTCCTGTGCACTGTATGCAGCAATATCATCAATTTCCAGAATGGGTTCCGGTTGTTTATTGATGGTGAAAATATCCTGATTCAATCCACTGTAAATTCGTTGCAGCATTGGGTCATATTCCAGACTACCTTTGGTGGAAGGGGTTTGAGGTACAGCTTGGTACTCTTCAATACGAATAATGCCGGAAATTCCCATGTTTTGAGTAATTTCAACGGCATTTGTGCTCCAGGGAGTGATCATTTCGCGGCGCGGACCGACATAATTTCCTTCGACTGTGGAACTTTCGAGCAACATTGCGTTACTAAAAAGCCATTCCAACTTTCGGACATCCTCAACTGATGGTGGTAGTGTGGATTGAACCGCGTAAACATGTAATGCAGGAGTTCTGAAAAATAGAATCATAATTTATTTTGAAAATAATGAGGTTTCTGAATTGTGTAAAATGCAGATTTATTGGCAATTAAAAGCTGTTGTAATTGCTTTATAATTAAAATGCAAAGATAGTCAAATTTGGTGGGGATTGAAATAGAAAGGTTCAGAAATATTATTGATTTTTGCCTGAAAGTTTATTTTCTGAATTTCTGATAAACCCGTACATAGTCAACTTTCATTGTGTCGGGGAAAAGGGTTGTTTTATCTGGATTTCCCGGCCAGCTACCTCCTATAGCCTGATTAAGGATGATATAAAACGGGCTTTGAAATTCGTCGGTGTTGTCTTTGCTTTTGCTAATTTTACCTTCGTGGAATTTTTTCCCATCTAAAAACCATTGTATTTTACTCTTGTCCCATTCAACAGAATATAAATGAAATTGCTGCATATCGCAATCTTTGGTTGCTTCGAGGCTGACTAAACCATTTTGATCCCAGTGCATTGCACTGTGAATATTTTTTTCATTATTTATATGTTCCACAATATCTATTTCGCCGCATTTTGGGCTTCCTACTTCTTTTATTTTTTGACCCAACATCCAGAAAGCAGGCCAAATACCTTTTCCCACTGGTAGTTTTATGCGAGCTTCAATTCTTCCATATTTGAAATTAAATTTACCATCGGTTGAGAGTCGAGCTGAAGTATATTTAGCACCTTTTATATTTTCCTCTCGAGCAATAATCAACAGTTGACCATTCTGAACGTTACAGTTTTCGGGACGTTGGTTTGTGTAGTACTGAAGTTCATTATTTCTGGGAATACTTGTTTCGTTATTCCATTTGGTGGAATCGGGCAATCCGTTTTTGTCAAACTCGTCAGACCATACCAATTTCCATGTTTGGGCATAAGAATTGGTTGCCAGTAAAAGAAAAAAAATGATTTTTTTCAACATCAGGTTTATATGTCTAACAATGTTTCTAGATAATGTTTTTCAATGCCATAAAGTTTTTTTATAGCAGAAATATTATTCAGAATCAGCTGCTTATCCTGGTTTGCTTTTTCGGTTTTTTTGCCTACAATCATTACGTTTTTAGGGGTGTGTTCCAACGAAATAAATTCAAAAACATTGGTTTTATAGCCGTGAGCTTCCATGATCATGGCTCGAATGGTGTCGGTAATAATCTCGGCCTGACGTTCTTTGAGAATACCGAATTTGGTAATGTTATTCAGTTCATTGGTTACATTCATAGCTTTGCGTACTTGTTTGTGGCAGCATGGAGCGCAAACAATAAGCGAAGCGCCTGATTGAATTGCTCGGAAAATAGCATCGTCTGTGGCGGTGTCGCAGGCGTGTAAAGCAATCAGTACATCAATCTTGTCAAGTTGGGTGTCAACAATGGTTCCTTTTTCAAATTTCAAACCTTCAAATCCGGCTTTTGAAGCAATGGCATTGCATGTTTCAACCAATTCCTGTCTGAATTCGACCCCAGTCATTTGAGGTTTCATTTTCAGGTTATTGGTCAGGTAATCGTACAGAGCAAACGTCAAGTAACCTTTGCCCGAACCCATATCCACCACGTGAAAATGCTCGGGAAGTTGCAGTTCATTCAGGTTGGGTGCCAACAATTCAATATATCGGTTTATCTGGCGGTATTTGTCGCTCATTTCGCGGCGTAACTCGAAGGCGGCATTAATTATACCCAGTTCGCGCAAATAAACATTGTTTTGCAAATCAATCAGTTTGTCTTTGATTCGATCGTGTGTCAGATTTGTTGAAACCGGGACATTTTTTTTGGAAGATTTTAGTTGGATTTTGCCATTTGGAAGCGTGTAAAGCAATATGTTTTCCTGAACGGAAACCAATTCGGCATTATTAAAATCATTTTCAAGTGCTTTGGAGATAATTTCAACTC
>Ga0302292_1002483_pt1 | contig 11014 bp, 14 predicted proteins | sample III_Fen_N2_1_FD_194553 | JGI IMG/M metagenome (GOLD analysis project Ga0302292, IMG submission 194553) | Peat permafrost microbial communities from Stordalen Mire near Abisko, Sweden - III_Fen_N2_1 | ecosystem: Environmental > Terrestrial > Soil > Wetlands > Permafrost | place: Sweden: Abisko...
GCATTTGAGGACTAAAGACAAGTATGATGTAGTTAAGGAAATGAAGCAAATTAAGCAGATGAATCCGGTGTGTATTTTTGGAAGTGACGAGGATGATGATACTCAAAAGTCTTTTTCTTCGAATGAAATAAAAATTGAAGTGCTACCAGGGAATCATCATTACAACAACGACTATAATACAATCACAGAGGTTATCCTTAAAGATTTTCAGAACACGAAATAACCAGATTCATGAGGAAATCACCAGACTACATTACTCTTTCAGCTTTGGCAGGCATTCTGGCGATTATAATTGATATTGTTTCAATGTTTACCTATGGTTTTCTTCGTTTAGGATATAATTCGATGAATGAAACGGTTAGTTCACTGGGGTCATCTGGTAGCCTAATGTCAACTCAAATATCTGCAATTTGGATTATTGTAGGAGTCTTGCTAATACTTTTTGGACTTGGATTTAGAAAAGCGTTTTCGGAGAAAGGCAGGTTTGCCATAGGGGCGTCATGGCTTATCATACTATACGGTTTTGGAGAAGGAATTGGATCAGGTATTTTTAGAGCAGACCGGATTGCCAATTCGCCAACAATATTGGGCGTTATTCATGAAATTCTCGGGAGTATGGGTGTTATTGCTATTTTATTTTTGCCATTAGTAATGCAAAAGGTAATAACAAAGAAAGAAAATCCTTTACTCCAAATTGTTTCGATTATTGTTTTTGTTTTAGGTGCAGTTTTTATGGTTTTTTTCTTATTCCGGTTTTCAACCGACGGAAACAATTTTTTCTATTTATACAAAGGATTATGGCAACGGTTATTCATCCTGATCACATCCATTTACCTACTCAGCATTGCTTTACTCATGATTAAAAAACATCAAAAACAAAAAGTGATTTGACTATTCTCAATTAAATCCATACTTATGAAAAAAATTCTCCGAATTGGTTTATTTTCAGTTGCTTTAATCCTAATGTTGGTTGTACGGTGGAGATATTATTTTGTTTTCGGAGAAGGTGTGAAAGCCGGCAACCTCAATTTTTTTGTAAAGAAGGGATTTGTTTTTAAAACTTATGAAGGACGATTGATTCAGGAAGGTTTTAAATCAACTACTCCCGGTGCAGTGCAAAGCAATGAATTCGAATTTAGCGTAACAAACGATAGTATTGCTGCCATTCTTGAACGAAATAGCGGTAAAGTTGTTGAGCTCCGTTACAAGGAATACCTCCACCCGCTTCCATGGAGAGGAATGAGTAATTATGTAGTGATTGAAGTGCTTCGAGCTGAAGAAGGAAATAAGACAAATAATCTACCATACCAATAACATCAGGTGGCTACCGATCTTCTTATTCAATCCGAAAGACTAAATCTGTGTCCGTTAAAGGCTGAGGACGCTGAGGTCGTATTCGGATACCGTTCAAATGCGATAATCAATCGGTTTCAGGGATGGATTCCGGAGACTATTGATGATGTTCAGGACTTTTTTCTGAATAAAGTTGCTGCTGAAATTGATCAGCCTGACACCTGGTTTCAATTGGCGATTATCCGAAAAGATAACGGAGAACTCATTGGCGATATTGGAATTCATTTTTTGGAATCTGGCTCATTTCAGGTTGAGATTGGCTGTACTCTAAATTTTAATCAGCACGGGAAAGGATTTGCTACTGAAGCTCTGACCGAAACCTTAAATTTCCTGTTTCAGAAACTGAATAAACATCGGGTAATTGCCTCAATTGATCCCAGAAATGAAAAATCAATACAGTTAGTTGAGCGGTTAGGCATGCGTAAGGAAGCCCATTTCAGAAAAAGCCTATGGATTAATAATGAATGGGTCGATGATTTAGTTTATGCGATTCTGATGGAAGATTGGCTCGAAAATTAAACGGAGATTGCGCTTATTTTCTTGATTGGAACGTTGCATCGTAGTTCACCGCTTCTTTCAATAATGAAATAATAGCCATTTCGTCAATTTCTTCTACGGAATGGTAAATCTTGTAATACACCTGCTTGTTGGTTCCATGAATCAGGTAGTTTTCCGGATCGGATAATTTGTATCCCTGACAAAAGCCTAGCAAAACTCCATCGCGGATGCCGCCCCATGGAACTGCTCCTGGCCAAATCAGGCAAATGCGTTTGTTCCCATAATAATATGGAACATTGTACGCCAGTTTTTCTTTAATCGTTGAAGGTAAATTTTCAAGAATAATTTGGCGGAGCACATCAACAATGATACGCTCATTTTCAGGTAAAAAATCCCAAAACTCAACAAACGATTGAAATTTTATTCCTTTCTGAAAATCCATCTTTTCAAGTTGAAGTAAATATCGAATTTCTGGAAAAAGAAAGTGGCCCGATAGATTTACCGCACCACTTTCATCAGATTAAATCTAGTCTTTTAGAAAATGTAGCGAATTGAAATAGCGCCACCGTCTCCATAGAACCCAGAAGAACCTCCGAGGTCTATCATTGGTTTCCAGTCGATTCCAATGTTAAACGGGATCTCCTTAAAATTGTATTCCAGCCCCAGTATTCCGTCAATTCCAATCACTGTATAATTGATATTATTGTTGTAATCGCGGTAATGATCACCATTCCAGAAGCCAATGTGCGCACCGACACCATAATACCAGTTTAACCGATCAACGCCAAATGCTTGATTATGTATTTCGTACAAACCTGTAATACGGACACCATGCCATTGTGAATCAAAAATACCTTCAACTGCTTTATTCCCTCCTAAAAAATGTTTTATGGTTATCCCAGTTCCCCAACCTCCGCGTAGGCCAATTCCTGTGTTGTAATCCTGAGCATTGGATTCAAAGCCTAAAATCAAGGTAATTAGTAGAACAAAAAGTAATTTCTTCATGACTTTAATAATTAAGATAATAATGATTGTGCACTTGTAGTAACAGTTAAAGTGAACGAATAGTTTGTAAATCTATTATCGTTAAGTAAAAATAAATTCTATTGATCCTGCAATATAAATCCAACTTTTGCTATATTCTCAATGGTAATGGATGGATCTGCACTAAAATATTTCCGGAGTTTCGAAATGAAAACATCAAGACTTCTTCCGGCAAAATAATCATTCTCACCCCAAATGGCAGTTAAAATCTGTTCGCGGCGAATCACATTGTTTTTGTTCAGACATAAAAATTTGAGAATGGAACTTTCCCGTTCGGTTAACCTACGTTTTTGATCGTCAATCTCAAGAAGCTGATTCTGAAAATCGAACTTGAACCGACCAATCTGAAACATTCCTGAATCAGTAACTTTTGACAATTGACTTCGGTTTAAAATGGCAGTGACCTTATAATACAGTTCATCTTCGTCAAACGGTTTGGTAATGTAATCATCCACTCCAATTTCATATCCTTTCATTTTATCTTCTTTTAGCGAGCGAGCTGTCAGAAAAATAATCGGAATTTGTGGATTCAGGATTTTCATTTTCTTTGCCAGCGTGAACCCATCCATTTTTGGAAGCATCACATCCAGAATGCAAAAGTCGAAGTGTCCATTCTGAAACCCGGTAAATGCAGTTAGTCCGTCGCGATAAAGCTTAACTGCAAATCCTTTGAGTTCCATAAATTCTACCAACAGAAATCCAAGATTCAAATCATCTTCGACCAATAGTATATTTACAATCCGGCTCATGACATGTTCTTTTTGATTTAGTTTTGTTTAATAACGGGAAGAGTAATTAGAAAAGTACTTCCTTTCTGATATTCACTCTGTACTTTAATTGTCCCCTGATGAGCTTTGATAACGGTTTTTACGTAATAAAGACCAATTCCGAACCCTTTGGTTGTATGTATATCGCCGGTCGAAATTCGATAGTACTTTTCGAAAATACGTTTAAACTCCTTGTTTGGAATTCCTATCCCATTGTCAGTCACCGTAATTTCAATCTTCTCATCTATATTCCTGGTTCCGATATGGATTAATGGTTTTTCGACCGAATATTTGATGCTATTCGATATCAGGTTTATAAAGACGTCGTTCATGTGAAGGGCATCGGCCAAAACTACCGATGATGTTGCCTGATAATTGCATTTGACTTCAGCCTTATTTTGCTTCATCTGAAATGACATCGTTTGAATAGCATCGCTGATAATCAAATGGATGTCTATTGGCTGCTTACTGTAGTCGAAGCCACTGTTTTCAACCGCAGCCAATTGCAAAAGACGGTCAACCTGCCCTTGCAGCTTTTTGTTTTCCTCTTTAATGGCTGTAACTAAATTTACAGTGGTTTGATCTCCTGATTTCTGGCTCCTGTTCAGAATCATATTTCCGGCCAGCGATATAGACGAAATTGGCGTTATGAATTCGTGAGTCAGGTTCCCAATCATGTCTTTTACTTGTTGGGCAAAAGCTCGCTCTTTCCGGTAATAGGCCAATATCACGAAAATGAAGATTATTGTAAATAGAATTAACAAGACCGAAGTTGCAAACATGATGCCGATTCGCTTTGCTATAAAAGAGCTTCTTCCAGGAAACCGAATGGCCAGATCGATGCTCGCATTTGGATCGGTAGAATTAAATGTCTGATGGAATAATTCTCCATTTTTGACTTTTGATGTAGGTTTTACCGACAAGGTATCTTCGCCGTTGATCAGCAAAAAGTGAAAGTCGAGGTTAATGTGATAAAATTCGAGCTCTTTCTGAACTGTTGAATCGAGCCGACTGATAATATTTTGGGTAAATACTTCCTGTGAGTTAATCAAGCTGTCTTTTTCGATGCTATTCTGGATGGCTATGTTCAATTCTTCGTCTTTAGCCATATTTAAAGCAGTTTGCTGAAGAGCCATGTTTACTCCTTTGGAAAAAATGGCCTCCTGCATTTTAATCGACTCCATCAGCCAATTTACCTGAATCACAAGTAACCCAACCATGGAAGCACTTGCTAAGATAGTCAGAATTAGTCGTTGCGATCTCTTGCTTATCCGGAGTTTGTAGCTTCTCATTCTTTTGTTATTATTTTATTATCGGATGACAGAAATACTATTGATCTTAAGTTTCTCTTTCGGATAAGTAAAGATATTTAATAAAAATGAGGTTCGATAAAGTTTTAACAAGGCATTAACATGTCGGTAACCTTCATTAGGTTTTTACCACCGTACATTTGAATCGTAAAACAATAACAATTAAAACATAAAGACAATGAAATCGATATTAATGGTATTCGCATTGGTACTTACAATATCACTTGCAGGAGGTGCCGCAAATGTTTCGTCGAATTTAAAAATTCAAACAGAAAACATGACTGTGTCAAGCTCGAACTCTCATTCAACAATGAAATCGGGCAAAGCAAAAAAAGCCCATCATAAGCATCACAAAAGCGCTTCAGGGTCAAAGAAAAAAAAGTAGTTTAAATTAAGATGATCTGGAATAATTATTAATAAAACAATTAATCATTAGCATCGGCAAAGAAAAGATTGACAAAACTAGATTTTCCATCTTTATCATTTCTGGGTTAGGTGCTCTGACAAAAAACAACAATTTAAAAAATTAAAATCATGAAAAAATTAGCATTAATCTCGGTTTGTGTATTAGGTTTGGCAATTGCTGGTAGTGCAATGAATCAGGCTCCTGCAAAGAAGGAAGCTCCAAAAAAAGAAGCTGCTGCTCCATTAAAGAAACAGTCAATGGCAAAGTCAGCAACTGGTGGAACTGCAACGAAAACATCTGCTGCAAAAGCATCTACAAAAAAAGCTCCTGCAAAGAAATAGTATTTGTTCTCTCCGCAATATAAGATGCTCCAGTAATTTGGGGCATTTTTTGTTTAATATCGATTCATCTCCTTCATCATTTTATTTGCTTTTCATCGCAACTTATTAGTATTTTGCAAGTGTAAAATCAAATCAACGATGCAGGTATCCAAGTCATTCCGACTTCATATTGGTATTTTCGGACGGCGAAATGTTGGCAAGTCTTCCATTCTCAATGCACTGACGAGTCAGGAAGTGTCTATAGTTTCTGAAATTGCCGGAACTACCACCGATCCAGTCGAAAAGCCAATGGAATTATTGCCTCTCGGCCCCGTCCTTTTTATAGATACCGCTGGAGTTGATGATTCTGGCGCATTGGGTGAAAAACGCATTGAAAAGACGTTACAGGTTTTCGATCGTACTGAGCTTGGATTAATAATTTCAAAGACTGACGAATGGGGCGATTTTGAGGAAACTATCTTGAAAGAACTGCAAGATCGTTCTATTCCGGTAATCGTGGTTTTCAATAAATCAGATTTGGTCGAAACTCGTAAATGTCTTGAGAAAAGTTTTGGTGAAGAAAAAATTCCTGTTGTTGAAACTTCCGCAATAACCGGAACCGGAATTCAGGATTTACGACAGGCTATTCTAAATAATTCTCCAGATGATTTTATTAATCGTCCCGGGATTGTTGCCGATTTAGTTGGCCCTGGTGAAATGGCTGTTTTGGTAGTGCCCATCGACAAGGAAGCGCCAAAAGGACGACTGATTCTTCCGCAAGTTCAGACTATTCGCGATTTACTCGATAACGATTCGTTTTGCATAGTGGTTAAAGAGCGCGAGCTCCGCGAAGCTTTTGCCCGATTGAATAAACCACCAAAACTCGTAGTGACAGATAGTCAGGCCTTCTTGAAAGTGGCCGCCGATACGCCTCCGGAAATACTGTTGACCAGTTTTTCCATCCTGTTTGCCCGCTACCAGGGCGATCTTCCGGAGATGGTGAAAGGTGCCATGACAATCGACAAACTTAAAACAGGTGACAAAATACTGATTGCTGAGGCCTGCTCGCATCACCCGATTGGCGAGGACATTGGCACCGTAAAGATTCCGCGCTGGCTCACACAATATGTTGGTGGAAAATTGGAATTTGTACATCATCGAGGTCACGATTTTCCTGAGAATCTATCTGAATTTAAACTCATTATTCACTGTGGCGCCTGCATGTGGAACCGTCGCGAAATGCTCTCACGCATGATGAAAGCTCGAAGAGCTGGTGTTCCTCTCACCAATTATGGATTGACTATTGCTTATTCATTGGGAATATTTGAAAGGGCTTTGCAACCGTTTCCTGCTGCTTTAGAAGTATTTCGAACATTAACGTAACACCTTCTTTTCCAATAAAAAACGATAAAATAGTCTGAAATTGAGTAGTGTGTTGGATTAATGACTACATTTGCGCCGTAAACATAAAGGCCGATCAAAAAAGTTTGATTCGAAGGCCTTTCCAAATTATTAAAATGTCATTTGAAAATTTAGATTTGATTGAGCCCATCCTGAGGGCTTTAAAAACAGAAGGTTACGAAACACCAACCCCAATTCAGGAACAAGCAATACCCATTATACTTCAGCGAAAAGATTTATTAGGTTGTGCACAAACAGGAACAGGAAAAACGGCAGCTTTTGCCATTCCAATCATCCAAATTCTTTACGATACGCACATTCCTGCAAAAGGAAAACGTAAGATTAAATCACTGATAGTTACCCCTACACGCGAACTGGCGATCCAAATTGGCGAAAGTTTTGCAGCCTACGGGAGATATGCCGGATTAAAACATACCGTCATTTTTGGTGGTGTGGGTGAACGTCCGCAAACTGATGCATTGCGTGCTGGTATTGATATTTTGATTGCCACACCAGGCCGTTTGCTCGATTTGATGAATCAGGGTTACATCGATTTGCGAAATATCGAATTGTTTGTGCTCGACGAAGCCGACCGCATGCTCGACATGGGTTTCATACACGATGTAAAACGCATCATTGCTGAACTTCCAAGGGAACGTCAATCGCTTTTTTTCTCAGCAACAATGCCTACCGACATTGTAAAACTCTCACAAACCATTCTGAACAACCCTTCAAAAGTTGTAATTACTCCTGAAGTAACTACAGCAGAAAAGGTTGAACAGCAAATGTATATGGTAAATTATGCTGATAAACGCAGCTTATTGCTTCATTTACTGCGGAATCAGGAGATTGTTTCTGCTTTGGTATTTACCCGAACCAAACATGGCGCCGACAAAGTTGTTCAGTTTTTGCAGAAAAATGGACATCAGGCACAGGCCATTCACGGGAATAAATCGCAGAATGCACGACAGAAAGCACTTTCGGATTTTAAAGCTGGGAAAATTCGTGTGTTGGTTGCTACCGACATTGCTGCCCGCGGAATTGACGTTGACGATTTGTCGCATGTGATTAATTATGAAATTCCGAATATTCCTGAAACCTACATTCACCGGATCGGAAGAACCGGACGCGCCGGACAAAGCGGTATTGCACTTTCTTTATGCGACAATACTGAAATTACCTTCCTGCGCGATATTCAGCGATTGATATCTCAAACCATTCCCGTTGTAAGCGATCATCCGTATGCGATGACCGATTTCACACCCGAGAAAGCACCAGCGAAACAAACGAGGAAACCAATTTCCCGTCAGCACAATGGACAGGCAGTGAGGGAAAATTCAGGCAATCGCGAGGCAAGACCGACTAATCATCCGTCGGCCCAGACCGAACAGAAACCAAAAAGGACATTCTGGAGCAGAAGGCCCTAATCGAAAAAAGTGAATGTTACTCAAAGTATTTTATAACGAAAACCTCACCGAAAGTGGGGTTTTCGCATTTACGGCTGTGAACCTTTTCAACAATACGTTGTCATCTCTAAAGAAACAATTTTTATATTGAAAGCCATGGAATTGTTTAACGAAAACAGCAAGCTTGCTTCAGTTATCCTCAAAGACCATTCATTGCTACCGGTAATCAACCGGTTGGGCATCAAACTGGGATTTGGCGATAAAACAATCTGTAATATTTGCATGGAAAAAGGAATTGATCTCAATTTCTTTGTGGAAACCATCAATGTATTTCATTACGAAGCGTACTTTCCTGAGAAACGGTTGCTCGACTTTTCGGTATCGATGGTTATCGAATATCTGATAAAAACACATCAGTATTACAAAGATTTCCTGATTCCGGAAAATGATCGGTTGATCGAGCTTTTCCTGTCAGCCAGTCCGGATCAAAATACTGAAAACGAGTTGGTGCGGAAGTTTTATGCCAAATTTAAGGAGGAGTTTGTCATTCACATTAATTTTGAAGAGCGCGAAATGTTCCCATACATCTTGGAATTGAACCGGGTTATTGAAAATCCTATGTCAGGAGAACTATTTAAACAGAAATATCCGGAGTATTCAATTTCAGGCTTCGAAAAAGAACATTCTGCGATGGACGACAAAATGGATGATCTGAAAAACATCATCATTAAATACCTGCCACCCAATTACGACCAAAATCGTGGAAATGCATTTTTGGCGAATTTGTTTCTGTTCGAAAAAGATCTGAAAAACCATTCACGAATCGAAGATCACATCTTGATTCCGAAAGTAAAACAACTTGAATTGGTTCTGCAAAGCCATGAATAACAGTCCTAACAAATCCATTGTGTTGATCAGCCAATCAGATATGTTGCTGTTTGGTCTTTCAGAAATTCTGAAAAGCAGCCTTGCTGGAGAAATTATTCAATTGCACCGTGGCGACGAGATCATTGATTATCCAGAATTGTCGGGACATTTTTTGGTGATCGCGAATGCGGAAGAGCTCGAAAAAAGCAAATTATTGATTCGCCATGTATTACCTGCCGAAGGAAGCGTTCAATTTCTGCCCTTGAATATAGAACCGATTCCATCACCGGCCAGTACTTCTTTAAATATTTACGACTCGCACGCATTAATTTGCTATAAAGTCAACGAAATTCTAAATTCATTCGTCGTCCCCCAGAATAAAGAAGCGGATACTGAATTAACACGCCGCGAAATTGAAGTTTTGCGATTACTCACCAAAGGCTATTCGAACAAGGAAATTGCCGATCAATTGTTTGTGAGCACACATACGGTCATTACTCACCGAAAAAATATTTCCGAGAAAACCGGCATCAAATCAGCATCAGGATTAACCATGTATGCCATTCTTAAAAAGATTATTGATGTTTCTGACATCAATGCCGAGGATTTAATTTAAGTTCTGTTTATCCATTTCTGATACGTCTGCCAATCTTTAATATCTGAAAGATAAACCTACAAAAACTACTTTCGAAGATGTGTTCTTTAAGCCATAGTAAAATCCAGTATCCAACTTGAAGTTCTCTTTTACCTCAAAAACCAAACCGCCGTTTAGGAAATACTCGAAACTTTCTATTTCTGTTTCCCTTGAAACTGATGCTTCCGTAAAGAAATCACATTTTGTAATAAAAGGATGAGAGACAGTAGCTGATGCCAGATAATTTAGGTGTGTTCCATTACCTGATTGATTTGTTTCAATATTGGTTTCCAATTGTGTCCCAAAATCCCAATCACTTAGAAGTGATACTCCCAACGGAACCACAAACCCTCCCGTAATTTTAGTTCCCGATGTTGTTGGAATACTTACAAATGGAAGAATTGCCAGCGCTGTTTTTCCTCCATCATTTCCCCAAATATTTTGTTTCAAGCGAACGGTAATGTTTCCAAAACTGGAATTATATCCGGAAGTAATTGCACCGGTTATATTCGTATGAACCAGCATATCGGCAAATAGCTGAATGTCGAGCGAATTGGTGAGCCCCAGCTTTGCATTAAAGGAGTTGAAATAATTTTGTACTGTTTTTATTCCGTTCACTTTCGACCGATCAACTTTAAATAAGTCAGTTTCAAACTGAAAATGACCCGCATCCACTGTATAAGCACTTTCTGTTGCATCCGGACGATCAGTCTCAAAACTTCTCATCTGGCTCTTCGGTGTTTGGTGTAAAAGATTGAAATTACGTTTAGTAGAATCTTGCAAGGTTTGCGCAAAACTTATTGAATAAATCGCTGATAATATGAGCAGTAATGTGTTTTTCAATGTGATTTAATTTACAATGAATAAAGGGATTTTAATTTTATGCCGAACAGAATCTACGGTGGTGCCAAATACAAGGTCCTTAAACCCTTTGTGCCCGTGTGCACCCATCACAAGCAAATCAATGTCATGATGTAAAATAATCTTAGTTATTTCAGTGGCAGCGCT
>Ga0302292_1002484_pt1 | contig 11014 bp, 12 predicted proteins | sample III_Fen_N2_1_FD_194553 | JGI IMG/M metagenome (GOLD analysis project Ga0302292, IMG submission 194553) | Peat permafrost microbial communities from Stordalen Mire near Abisko, Sweden - III_Fen_N2_1 | ecosystem: Environmental > Terrestrial > Soil > Wetlands > Permafrost | place: Sweden: Abisko...
AGACAGAGGACGTCGATTGCAAGGTTATTAGAATGAATTATTGACGAAAATTCGATGTAACCCAAAGTTATTTGAAAATAATTCAAAATGGAAAAAATAATCCGAAATGGAGTTTTCACACAGTCTGTTATGTCTGTGGGGTTTTCCTTTTTCATACGTTGCAATAATTCGGGTGCCGTTGTTATCCAGATAGGGTAATTCCCTGTGTTATAAAATGCCGAGTCAATATACTTTTGATAATAACTAACGTTCTGTTTCCATGTTACCACCAGTATATAGTCTACACCATCGAATGTAGCCCATGTTAGATTTTTATTTTGTTTATTTACAGCCACTAATTGTGTATCTATCTTGGACACGTCAGGATACATAGCATTTTGAATGGACTGTCGGTAAAGGACATAATCAGTATTGTTCTTTTGTGCTGATACATTTTGTAACATAACTGCCGAAAACAGTAGTAGTAGATATTTTGCTATTTTATTTATCATAGATTTATTTATAACTAGTGAATAATTCTTGTTTATTACCTTAGAGTTCCATAATTATAGTTTGTTCTTTTGCAAAAGCGGTGAGTTCTTTCGAAAACACTTCGAATTCTTCAATTACCATTTGAGCTTTTTCTCTGTTAACTTTCGACCCGTTTTTTGATATATCATATACCAAATCTGTCACCCCCCTATTTTTAATAACAGTTACTATTGTTTCCAATGAAAGGTTGTTCTTCTCTTTCTCGGGAATAAATGCATCAAACAAACTACTGTTTTTTGAAAATATTTTTTCAAGAATGATCGCAGATCGCCATACAGGTCTTAAACCTGCGGAACAGTTTAATGTTAAAATAAGAGGAAGAATAATCGTCTCATTATCCTTATTCAAATAGAGCCAACTGCCCCAATTCCCTCCAAGTCCGTTTTGAATAGCATTTCTTAAAAGGAAAGACTTTAGTTCTTTATCCTTTTTATTAAACTTCGATTGATATTTGTTTACTAAAATAAAATAATCGTGGGAAATCATCGTCCCACCTCGTACTGAGTATTCAAGCTCTTTCCATCGTTTAAAACTTTCTTCAACAACAGAACATATATTTTTAAATTCATTACATTTTTTGATAATTGGTTTAAAAATAAATTGGACAACAGCTATAAGTGCTCCAATTAGTCCTATAACTGACGCTATAAATTCAACCATTCCTATCATAAGTTATCTTTTAAAACACATTGGTTTTTAACTGATTGCCATTTTTATTTAACAATTCTGTCTAAAATCCATTAAAAACTTTGATATACGTCTTAACATATCAAGTTCATTTGGGGATATACCATCGGGATGGAAATGCATTACATCATTTCTAATTTTTCGCACAGTTTGTAAATCATTTTCAAATTCAGCTTTATCAAAAGGTAATCCGAGGATATTCCACATTTCATGATTTTGTAAAACTCTGATGTATCCACCAAAGGTCATATCACTTAATGAACTAATTGCCCGATCTTCTTCATTAATTTTTATCAACTTTTGTAATTCTTCAAGTACAATTTTATTATGCAAAATGAGCCTAATATAATTTTCAATTTGTTCTAGTAAAATATATGGCTCAATTTGCTCGATAAATTGTTCGTTCAGGTCGGATGGGGTAATGGGACCTTTAATTTTATTATCGGAACTACGAACAAAAACAACACCTACTTTAATTACTTCTTTTATTGCGTCGAATATTGGAGTTGTTTCATCAAGAATCGTAAATTCGTTTGTCATGAAGTCTTTAACACTTTTTGACGTTTTATTTGTTATTAATCCCTTAGCAATTGATTGCCATGTTATCAAACCAAGAACATTCCTGTCATCATTCATAACAGGTAACTGGGAATATTCATTTTTCCACATTAAATGATATGCTTTTTCAAGTGTAGAATCTCGTTTTACCGAAATAGGCACTCTGGATGCAACTTTTAATAGAGATAATCGGCTTATTGGGTCGAACGAATCATCAGAATTATCACAATCACTTGTTTTAATTTTTGCTTTTTCTTTAAGTTTAAGTTCTATTTTATCGTCTATCCAACCATTTTGATAATTTGGTTCAACAACTAATTTTTCGCTTGCTAAATATTCATTTATTCGCCAGACATTTCCACTTGTCCTTTTTTCATACCAATCAAATAAATATAGAAAATCTCGTTTCGTCATTTTTTCACCTTGACCTGTTTGCTTTATCTTTTGGACTAAGTCAATAAATTCCTTTCTTGGCATATACTTTGTTTTTTAATAATTTTTTATTCCTTTTCATATAAATTCTGTATAATTTGTAATTCCCTGTAAACTGGTTCTATCAATCTTGGAGCTATTTCATTCTCTTTGATAATAGAACCATCAGCCAGTTTCATCTCAAAACCCTGTATACAACTATATAACTGATACCCTTTTCTACATTTTTTAATCGTTGCCTTAACGCAATAATTCCTTTAATCAAACCACCCTCCACAGTATGTCGATAAACATAATGCGAACAACTTTCTTTAAAAAGACAGGTTCGCCTTTTCGTTTCAAGATACATTATCCAATACAATTTGATTATTATTAATAATGCCTGCTTCATTTTTTAAATACAAGAACCATAGTCGAAGTTAAACTTCCCGGGGTGACTCCAATGCCAAAACATCCATTCGTACCTGAAATCTAGGTATCAATATTGCCACAACTCACAAACTCCCAACCATCAGAAGTTTCCTGATCAATGAACGAATTTACCTGATTTGCGACATCTGTAGTGCTTCCTTTGCTACTTACTTGTGCAATAAATGGCTTAACTTTATAATTCATTTTGTTTAAGTTTTTTGTTACCTCCTACTCTCCAGCTTTTCGGCATCCGCTCCTTGCTTTATTACAAGGTTATCCTAGTTGCTACTTTATTTTTTTATTTTCTTTTATAAACCAACTTTACCCCAGCACTACCTTTACCCGATAACAGCAACTTGATTCCTCCCGAAATTTCTATATCGAGATTAACCTCTATCTGATCGAGTGCAAATTTCGATTCAGAATTATCGTCTTCAAACAATTTTAAAAAGGACTGAATGAATGAACTCATTTTATTAAAAAATTCATCTTTCTCAACTGGCATGGATTTGTTCATATTGAAAATCGAAAGACAGGGATCTCCCATCAAAAGTTCGCTTTCTTCTGTATTTCTATCAGGATTTTCAACGTATTCGTTTCCTTTTACATAGAACAAAATTTTATTTTCATCAATTCCTATAACATTTTCCTTTTCTATTAACGTCTACTCTTCCAGCTTTTCGACATCCGCTTTTTTCATTATTTTTTCACGTTTTCCAAAACACTCACTGATTTATACCAGCTATTCACAAAATTCTCGGTATTTACTTTTGAAATTTGGTTAAAAGACTTGGTTTTAAAGACCCCTTTTATTCTGTTCAAGTATTCGTCGAACGAGCTGTTAAAAAACATATCGAGAAAGTAGTCGGAACCATACAATATACGTCCCTGAAGTGCAGGATTAGTATCGTAAATAGTTTTAACTTTATTCAAATGAGTACAGTCGGCATCGCTCATACACGAAATATCAGTATATAATGAAGGATACTGGGTCATCAATATTTTTATTTCATTTCTCCATTCATCAAGACAATTCTTATCGTCGCTGTCACCAAAATGGGCAAGCACAAGTTTCAACCGGGGATGTTTTTCGAGTACTTTGCCCCAAATGCGGGGATGATTCAGTAAACGGGCACGTTCACGTACCATTTCACTATATGTATCGATTAACAATCCCTTTTCAAAGGTTATTTCACCGTTATATTCCACTGGAATGGATTCTCCTTTTTTAAGGATATATCCGTTAACCTGCAAAGTTTTTACAGGAGTTGCAAAACCACCATAGGAACAATGCACGATTATGGGAATATTATTTTGGGAACAATAGTTATACATGTTATCCAATCGTGGATCGGAAGGCGAAAACCCGTTTGGAGGATACAGTTTGATACCGGCAAAGGTTTTATTCTTTCCAACCTGCTGTATCAAGGTATCAATATTGTTGCGCCGTGGATCGATTCCTAAAAAAGGAAATACTTTATTGGAATATTTTTTATTTTTTTTAATAGCTACCAGATCGTCGTATTGAACGGTAAAGCCATCCCGCATCTTCTGGTCGATATCATCTTCCATTTTTTGCATTATTTCATTTAATGCATCAATCAGGTTACGGTGCGAATTCTGTGGCGATTGAACGGTTTTGTAATGAATATTCAGGTGATCGTGAACCATTTGAACTGCATTCTTGATATGCGTTTTTTCTTCATCCGATGCTCCGTCGAGTAAAAAGTCGCCATCGAACATAAGAGGTAAAAGTTTGAATTTGCGGTTATAATGCTTATCAAGCATCGATAATATTGTTTCACTATCACCACAAAATATTTTCGCAAGTTCTATCAAATCACTCAAGCTGCGTTTTACTTTGTCCGAACTATCAGTAGTCCTATCTATTTTGTTGTTATTCTCGATTAAGGTTTTTGCTTCAAGTATTTTTTCCAATAAAGCCCGTAAACCTACCGACGTAATATTGAAAACATGGCAATGACAATCGATTCCTTCCATAATTGTATTTTTAGTATTATTATTACTTAGTATTTGTATAAATTGAGACAACTCCGTCTGATCTTTTTATTTTATTAGTGATTAAAAAACATTTTCATTTTATAAACGAACAATACCGTCCATATACAAAAGAAAATCATAGTTGCTATATAGCCGGGGTTTTTCATTATGGAACATATCTTTCTTTTCAAATATGAAAAAAAAGTCTCACTACCTTCAAATGAAAAAATATCTGTAAGCTTTCCTTTATTATTACCAATAACCATCATCCGTTCATGCTTTTTTATAAATAATATGTCCTGTTTCCCATTCAGTTTCACATCGTACAGAAAATCGAAATACAAATGTAGCCCGTCTATACATTTTTGCCCGAAGTATATTACCCTGAATAATATAAAAGTACTAATATAACCTATGATTATAATAGCACTTTTCACATGTGGTATATTGATTGTCTGGGTAAGATACATTGCCAGCAATCCACCTTGTATGACCCAGAGCCAGTTGATTCTGTTGCATATCAGATTATCTTCGTGTTCTATTTTCGATTTTAGTAACGAAATATATTCCCGGGTGTCTTCTTTTCCATCACCCAAATCATTTAATAATTGAGATTCTATAGTTTTCATAATTTATATATTTAATTAATTTTTCTATTAGTAAACCGACCTGCACCTTATTCTATTTTTCCCCTGCAGGTCCTTTATATTGAGCATCACCCAATCCAAGAACCGGGCAAAAGATAAAAGACAATAGTACTAATCCAACGGTAAACCCTTCGCTTTTACCAAAACTTTTTGAAAGTAGATTAACCATCCAGATTAAGAAAATGATATTTACCAGAGGTATGCAAAACAGGAAAAGCCACCACCATGGTTTACCAACTATTTCCAATAAAACGATGATATTGTAGATTGGAATAATACTTGCCCATCCGGGTTTTTCGGCCTTGACATAATTCATCCACACCGATGCTATTAATACAATAATTGTTAGATAAGTAATAATTAACATTGCAATCATAATTCATATTTAAATATTTCCTACTCTTTTAGCTTTTCGGCTTTTGCTCCCTACTTTATTACTAGGATATTCGGGCTGTTCCTTTGACTTTAATCGTCTTTCAACTCACTTTTTCCATCCAATTGAATAACAAGCCGGTGTTTGTGACTTTAGAAATCGGATACATACGTATGTTTATTTTAAAAGAACTCATCCCCTCGTCAACCCTTCGGTTGACACTCTTTCTGTAGAAGAGGAAACATTATAGGGGGGGACTTACAGGGGATGAGCTAACCTTGGTCACGGTTATCTTTTCACAATTTTCAATTTATATTTTAGGATATGTGATATTCATTTTCGCTGTAAAATCAGACTTTTCCTGATCGCTCATTTCGTCCAATGGCGTTATTGTCGAAAGCGTTGCTTTCAACCAGCTCCCATTCATTCTAATTTGGGCTTCAGTTAAATTATGATATGTTTGTACATCATTTTTAACATTCAGATTTGATGATTTAAAATCATCAAAATGACCAATAAGTAAATGGTGATCAAAACCTTTTGTTTCGCACAATGTAATCAGATTACGGTCGTCGAGTTCCAAATCGGGACACCCCAACGCTATACAATAATGAAACGGAAAGATATGATGTACCTGTAAATTTTTTGTTGAACCACATACAGCACAATCTGGAAATTTTTTAAGGTAGGCTTCGCGGACCTCGTTCCACTTATCGCTACGTTCCATTTCAATATTCTGTCGTTTTGCTTCTAACAGACCGTTGTCGTTTGTTATCTTTTTTTTCATTCTACAGTTTCTTTTGTTATGTTACTCTTTCTTAATTTTATTATTTTGGTTATTGAATCCGGCAAAAATTTTAAACAAGTCAAAATCCTTTTTTGTTTTTATTCAATATACTCTCCTTGGGGGAGATTTTGGTATTAATACCTTTACCTGATTTGTACTGTTGCAAATACCCCATTTTTATGCAAACTGATGATATTTGGTGATGCAACCAATTCTATTGCATGATCAAACTGTCTTGCGTTTCAATAGAACCATACACTTAAGGTGATAAATCATCCGGTTACTCAAAGAAACCATCCAGTTGGTGAAACAAACCATTCTATTAGTGAAGCAATCCTTCCCGATCTATTCATTGGTCGTTTTATTTTGCTGTGTCAATGTTTAGGTAAACCTTGTCGACGAAAAATAAAACGTCGACAAGGTATGGTGTTATGCTGTTCTCTCTTTTTCTGCCTGTGGATGTAAAAGTGCTCGTAATTCATTTTTACATCATGTCAAAGAAACTAACACTATCCAGATGCTTCTACACCATCAGAATAGTGTTCTATCACGAATCAGTATAAAAGTATATTATATTTCAGCACCATATTCAACAATGTCCATGAGTAGCATATTTTGAGGCATGAATAATCGAATATGTGGTATAAATGATTTTTCAGCTCTAAAAAAGGTTAAAATATCGTTCTTTTTCCAGAGGGAAAATGAAATTTTCAGGGGCAAAAACGGAGATTTTGGGAATTGTTTAAAGAATTTAAAAACAAAATGGAGTGCCTTTATGTATAATGCCGAGACAATTGAAAAACGGCGGTGTTTCAGGCAAATATTAAAAAAGGTTATGATCAAATACAATTTTTTTGAGGATGGCAATTTAATAATTATCAAATATCCGGAACTTTATAATAAATCACAGGTTATTTCATTTATGGACTTTGTTTTTAATACATTACATAAACAATCTATCAAAAAAGTATTAATAGATTTTAGAGACTGCGAACCTGCATTCAATATTAGTGGTATTGAAGATATTAAAAAAATTCGTCTGAATTCTTTTAGCAACGTACGAACGATCTTTTTAGTCAACAATTCAAGACAAACAGCTTTTGCAACTTATTTTAGCAGAAACATAGATTCTATTAGCGTTTGTTCTACAATAGAATATGCTATCAGATTATTAGATCTGAAAATGACAACCAATGTGTTGGAAGATTCTATCAAAAAACTCACCTTTCGATTCGAATAATAAATTAAGTAAAAACTTAATCATCGTTCGTCTTAGTTCTACAGTTCGGTTTACTATAATATGAGTAACAAATATTCATAATATAGTCTGGTGTTTTTGTAATATTCTAAAAATAATTACCTTTGGTCACTGAAATATCACACACACATTTTGAAATTTATGAAACATGTATGACTTGTATGTCGCAAACAATTTAGAAATATAATTATGATGCGGGTTCACATCATCCGAATTAAAAACTATTAAATTTTATTATGAAGGAAAAAAGCTTACTTCTATTCTTGGGAATCAGTCTTTCGATATCACTTTTTGCCAACGGCACTAAAACCGTTTTTGTATCAAGCCCCGGCACGCTATATTCGTTATTAACGGCTCATGAAATTGACAGTATTTCGAACCTCACAATAACCGGAACTATCGATGCACGCGATTTTGTAATACTGCGCGATTCTTTACAAGTGTTAGACAGTCTCGACCTTTCGGGTGCAACTATTGAAGCTTTTAATGGAGCCGGAGGTACAACAACCGATGTAGAAACATACCTTGCCAATGAAATTCCAAATTCAGCATTTTCAGGACATAAACGATTTAAATCAATTATTCTACCCACAACAACCACTTCGATCAGTGATTATGCTTTTTATTATTGTGATAGCTTAACATCATTCACCATTCCAACGACAGTTACAACCATCGGATATGGTTCGTTCGAATTATGTAGTAGTATGCGTTCCATTATTATACCACCATCGGTTACCGACTTAGGTCCTTACGCATTTTATTATTGCGATAGTTTAGCATCAGTAAGTCTATCGCCCTTGCTTACACATATCAACAAAAGTACTTTCGAAGATTGTCGGAAACTGAGTCAAATAACAATTCCATCATCAATAAAAGTAATAGGCGAAAATGCGTTTTCCGATTGCTATGCCTTATCATCTGTAAAAATTCCTTCGTCGGTCGATTCCATCTTGGGAAATGCCTTTTATGATTGTCTGGGATTGCGTTCGATAACAGTACCTTCAACGGTGAAATATCTTGGAGAGAGTGCCTTTTCGTATTGCCGAAGCTTGCAATCGTTCGATCTGCCAACCTCGATCTCCGCAATTTCCAATAGTCTATTTAATTATTGCGATAGTTTAAAATCGATAAGTATTCCTTTAAACATAAAAACCATTGGCGAAAGTGCTTTTTATGATTGTACTAGCTTAAAAGCCATTACCATCCCTACATCGGTCGATACTATTGGCGAAAGTGCTTTCGATTATTGCCGTTCGTTACAATCGGTGACCATTCCCTCGTCGGTGACTTACATTGGCGGTTATGCCTTCGAAGGCTGCGATAGTATACAATCCCGTAAGCTTGCCATCAACCGTAACGTCTATTAAAAATCGAACATTTTACTATTGCAAAAGATTAAAAACAATAAACATTCCATCGTCGGTTCTCTCCATTGGTATAAGTGCTTTTGAGGGATGCGACAGTTTACGTACACTCTCTCTGCCAGCTTCTTTAAAATATATCGATAAATATGCCTTTTATAATTGTACAGGCTTGAAAACAATAAATTTGCCGAACTCTATTGATTCCATCGGTTATAATGCTTTTCAATACGATACTCTGAAAGTTCTAATAGCCTTCACCGGACCAAACATCAAAGATTACGACAAACTAACAGGCGATAGCATATACATTCCCGAAGGAACACTAAATGAGTATCTGAATTCAAATCATTACGATTTTAAGGTATATAAAGAATTCGAAGCCTGCGTAGCTTCGGTCGATTTGATTACAATACCCGGTCAGGGAATCAGACCCGACATTTCCTTTACCACCGACACTGTGGTCTGTCCCGGACAAACAGTGACCATACAAGCACCCAAGGCGGCTTCATACCTATGGAGTACAAAAGAAACTTCGCAGTCAATCACCGTTTCGGTTACCGGAACATATTCGTTAACGGCTGTAAACACAAACGGATGTATCAGTAGGACAAGAACACGTTACCATTCATCAACCGTATGCCGACCAAATAAAAATAGCAACATTCAATAAAACTGGCGATGCCATTATTATAGCCTGGACACCAACCAAAGACAGACAGATTGCCGGTTATGCATTACAATTATTGGACGATGCCACCGGAAAGTTCAAAACAATTGCAAAACGTGGAGTCACCGACAGCACATTTGTTGTCGATAGTAAAGCAAATGCCCTGATTCAAACCTACTCATATCAATTGATTTCGTACGATTCCATTTGTCACGACAGTGCAATAAGCGACACTCACGAAACAATACATCTTTCATGTTCACAAAGCACCAATGCTCCAAACATAGTGGAACTCTCATGGAACACCTACAAAGGAGTAACACCTGAGGTTTATAACATCTATATTTATAACGCAGAAACAGTTGTCGATATCGTTCATCTTGCCAATAACGGAAATCCGTTCTTTTCGTACTCATATAACAACCATCAGACAGGCTATACCTATCGCATAGGGTTCGATTTAAAAAATCCGGTGTATACAGGAAGGTTGAAATCCGATTCGGGACCATTCAGCCAAAGTTTGAGCAACATGGCCGAATCCGAATTGACAGACAATGCCTTAGTGCCGGATAATTTTGCAGTGAAAGTATATCCATCGCCCACCAACAGCCGGCTATCGATAAAATCAGACAGCGAAATAACACAGGTTGAAATATACAATTTGCTGGGACAAGTGGTCTTAAAAACAAATAAAACAGATACCCCAATAGATGTCAGCGGGTTGACCGTCGGAATTTATGAAATGGTAATTCATTCACATGAGCAGGTTTCGAAAGCCCGTTTTGTAAAGGAGTAACAAAAAGGGCTCATCACACGAGGCTGTCATATTCTAAAAAAGAAAGACAGCCTTTTTTATTTTTACAAAATCGTCCACACGAAGCTTCATCTTTGCTCAACATTTTACTACCCGACATATCCGGACAAGCCGCTGTTACAAGCCACTTCACGGTAGACAACGGAAATAGAAAAGAAGACTGGCGACAAGATCTAAAACACCATCAAATGAGACACAAAATTTTGCGTCTCTACCCCCAATTACAACAAAAATCTTATTTTGATAAAATACTATTTTAGAGAACGAATTACCTCCATGTATTATCACAATCAAAGGATTCCAGCATATAAAAAGTCCGTTCGATAGTTTGGATCGTTAGTTTTATTTTTTACCTTTGAATAGGGAATAAGATATAATGCTATATATCAAAGATATAAAATCTTTGAGTAACAATATAACAACTCATATTTAGGGATGGATTCAATTTGTTAATAGATTTTTACCTCGAAAAACCAAAGTA
>Ga0302292_1002485_pt1 | contig 11005 bp, 5 predicted proteins | sample III_Fen_N2_1_FD_194553 | JGI IMG/M metagenome (GOLD analysis project Ga0302292, IMG submission 194553) | Peat permafrost microbial communities from Stordalen Mire near Abisko, Sweden - III_Fen_N2_1 | ecosystem: Environmental > Terrestrial > Soil > Wetlands > Permafrost | place: Sweden: Abisko...
TGCATTAAGGCTGAATTTAACTCCTGTTGGCATACCCGAAAGTCTTGCAGTAGTGCCTATAGTAATTGCACCCGAAGCGGCAGCACCTTTAAACCAACCGGTTGCATGAGTAGAAGCAGAAGTACCAAGGGCAGCTTCTTCGAAGAAAACATAACCGGATCCTGCACTGGTACCGCTGGCAGAATACCAATCATCAGTACCGTCAGTCTTAACAGTGCCATCACCGTTAGCATCGAATAAGCCCGCAGCATAAATAAACGATTCAGCTACACCCTTGCCATTGTCTTTTACCACAACAGTAGTTCCGGGTGCAAGGCTTACTTTAGAATTATCGGTTACAATCAATCCATTGCGGGTACTTATGTCAGCAACAACTACCATGTCACCCACGCGTTCCCATTCACCCAGTGTAGGAAGAGCAGTGTTAATAGCCCATGATTTCAGACGATAAGTAGCTTTGTCAGCTTCAATAGTAACCAACATACCAAGTTGTACCTGAGATGTTTTTAAGTTTGTACCAAGCGCAGCCCACGAAGCATAGGTGTGCATACCACCTGCTGCATCGTTTGCATCAATTACGGCTGTGTTCAGCCACGGAAGCACTTTAATCTGCTTCGATACTTTTGTTGTCGTTTGTGCAGCTACTGCACCTGCAAATGCCAGCACTACGCCGACGAGTAAAATTACCTTTTTCATTTTTCTTCTAAATTAAATTATTATAACTAAATCTATTATGAGTTTCGCAAGAAACGGAACATTCTCTTTTCTTAGTGAGAGGGTGACTTGGAGTCACCCCCTCACTAGTATGCTACCTTCGCCTTCTAAATTATGATCTACCGGACAGGTCGCGACCTGTCCCTACACTTTTTATTTTTTTATCCGACAAACCGCCGTTCGACTGAGCGTTCGACTGAGCTCACGCCGAAGGTCTCACGCCGAAGCCCGAAGCGGTTGTTCGGCTTGCCCACCACTCTTAACTATCAATTATCAACCGTCAACTGCGAAGCTCAACTTCGGTTATTACCGGACATAGCTATCGCATAAAGCCCTGTTTTAGGTCAGTCAACCGCCCGGAGGATCACACATCCTACAGGATAAGAAAATCAAGATTCATTAAGAGCAATTACCTGAGTTCAGCACCACGCTGAGGCAAAGTAACCGGAAGTAAGGAGGTTTCTTTTTCTAAATTACTTGACAACTATCGCCACCCCCGAAGCCAACGATATGTCGGTTTGCCACACCTGATAAGTAACGTTATTGACAACTACCGTCGAAGTGGCGTTAAACACATTCCATGTATCGCTGCCATCCACCTTCAACGCCGGATTTCGCCACGAGATAGGGACAGCAAGCGTAAAATACCCCGCGGCAGCTAGTGTCTGATCAAAATTATTAGTATACGACCCACTCCCCACGCTTTTGTTAGCTAGTGTCTGTATATCGGTAGCAGTAGGCGTGACGGTAGACAATACACCATAGTAAGCAGTACCCGAGGCTGCATTTACAGCGTCATTTGCATCAGTCACCCGGATCCAAGTACCTCCGGTAACCGTGGTTGATGTATTGGCATAGTAATAAAACCCCGGAGTTACAGCAGCACCTCCCATAGCAGCAGTGCCTGTTGCCGAGTTATATACAATCATACCATCAAAACGGGTAGGATAATTAGTACTCAAACCAGCTGTACCACCATATGCGAATGCTGCGAATGTGGTCAGATTGACCCTTGGAAAAAGCAAGCCTTTCCCCGTATTGGTCGATGAGTTCCAAACGGGAGTACTGGAGGCATCCAGAAAAGCTGAACTTGTATTAATAGATCCGTTACCAACAGCCTGATTAGTTTTAATCTGAGCTGTTACTAAAAACAGATTTAAAACAAGAGTCATTAGAATAATTACCTTTTTCATAATTTATATTTAAACAATATGAAATGAAACAACCCAAAACTTATTGAGCACATATACGCCAGTTTGTACCATCACAAACCATTAGATAAGATAACCCTGATCCCACCGACTGAGTAGCACCGACACAAAGTCCGTTATCAAAAGTTATAACGCCAGCTCCTGTCCCTTCAATAAAAATTAATGATCTTCCTATTGATGTGGCAGGGTTAGGTAATGTAACGAGTGTACTACCAGACATAGCCTTAATGATATAATCCGTAGGTGTTACAGTATAAGTCGTAGCATTCATACTAATGAAATTTGTATTAATGGCTGTAAGCGTAGTCCCATTAAAACTTAATCCGGCACCTAGTGTAACAGCCTGTGGTGCAGCAGCAGCACCTGTACTGTTACCAATAAGTGAAGTAGCAGCTACATTAGCCATTTTAGGTAAAGTAACAGCGGCATCATTAATTTTAGCCGTAGTTACTGCATTCGCAGCAATGGTAGTAGCACCGGTATTAGCCATAGTAACATCACCGGTTACGGGCACTTTAGCATTGCCTGTGGCTGTACCTACTATAATATTTCCGTCAGTCAGCGTTTCTAACTTAGCCACAGTTACAGCAGCATTATTAATTTTAATTGTAGTAACTGCATTGGTTTTAATGGCTATATCTGCACCTGTGTTATCAAAATCAGTTGCATTCAGTTCTTTAGGATCTACTGTTCCGGCCACCTGTACTTTTGAGTCGGTAACAGTAGTTGGTTTCCATACTGAGTTGGTATTATCCCAGGTAAGCACCTGCTTATCAGTAGCAGTCATTTGGGCTATTTTATCACCTGTTACGGCAGCAGTAGCCAGCTTAGAGTTGGTAACGGCAGCATCAATAATCTTTGTAGTAGTTACAGCATTGGCAGCAATGGTCGTAGCACCCGTATTAGCCATAGTTACATCACCGGTTACAGGCACTTTAGCATTGCCGGTAGCAGTACCCACAATAATGTTTCCGTCAGTCAGTGTTTCTAACTTAGCTGTAGTTACAGCAGCATCAGTAATTTTAGCGGTAGTTACTGCATTGGCACCTAAATCGGCAGCCGCAATGGTTCCGTCTAAAATAGTGGTGGAGGTAACAGCATCGGTAGCCAGTTTAGCACTAGTTACAGCACCGTTGGCAATGGTTGGTGCAATAGCAGTACCGCTCAAGTCACCAGCCAGTTGTATTTTCCCAGTGGCTAGTGTTGTAGCATCGGGGGTGGCTGCATCCACATACGTTTTTACCGCTTTTGCACTTGGGTATTTGGTGTCGGAAGCTCCGTCAGTTGTTACGCTTGTAGTTTTATTGGTAAGGTCTTCTTTCAGTAGCAGTCCCGGCACAGTTGGTGTGGTAGCAGTACCACCCAAATCACCTGTCAGTTGTATTTTTCCTTTGATCAGGTTCGTAGCGTCGGGAGTTGCAGCAGCAACAGCAGAAGTAACAAAGGCAGTGGTTGCAATTTCTGTATTGTTTGTAAGAGCAGCAGCTGTTGGTGCTGTTGGTGTTCCTGTCAATGCTGGCGAAACTAAAGGTGCTTTTAAATCTAATGCAGCTTGTGTTAAAGTTGAAATAGGTTTGCTGGCATCGCTGGTATTGTCTGCATTACTCAGACCCACATCGGTTTTTGTCAAAGTAACGTTAGCACTTAATGCCTGTCCGTTTACGGTTATTGATTTGTCAGCCTTTAAATTAAGGGCTGTTTGAGTAGCTGTGCTTATCGGTTTATTTACATCGCTGGTATTGTCTGCATTACTCAGACCCATATCGGTTTTTGTCAAAGTAACGTTAGCACTTAATGCTTGTCCGTTTACGGTAATGGTTTTATCAACTTTAAGGGCAAGCCCGGGTACAGTAGGTGCAGCAGCAGTGCCACTTAAGTCGCCTGCCAGTTGTATCTTTCCTTTGGTAGCAGCATCAGCGTCGGCAATGGTAGCCCCGGCTACAGCCACATCCACATAGTCTTTAATGGCTTTTACGCCCGGATACTTGGTATTCGATGCCCCATCGGCAGTTACATTTGTGCTTTTATTGGTAAGATCTTCTTTCAATAGCAACCCGGGTACGGTTGGTGCAGCAGCAGTACCACTTAAGTCGCCTGCCAGTTGTATCTTTCCTTTGGTAGCAGCATCAGCGTCGGCAATGGTGGCTCCGGCTACAGCCACATCCACATAATCTTTAATGGCTTTTACGCCCGGATATTTGCCATTCGTTGCAGCATCAGCTACAATGTCTGTACTTCTATTGGCTACGTTTTCCTTAATTCTAAGTTCGGGCACAGTTGGAAGATCGGCAGTTCCACTCAAATCACCGGCCAGTTGTATTTTACCCTTGGTAGCAGCATCGGCATCGGGAATGGTAGCTCCGGTAACAGCAGCATCCACATAGGTTTTAACTGCTTTTACGCTCGGATATTTGCTGTCTGATGTAGCATCAGTAGTTACATCGGTACTCTTATTGGTAATATCTTCTTTCTTGGCAAGTTCCGATATTAGTTTTGAAAGAGTGGTCACCTGATCCCATTGTGCTGTATCCGTATTCCAGCAATACAGTCCGTGAGGTACTGTTCCGTTGTCGTTGAAAATTACCATACCGCTGGCTGGTGATCCGTCCAATGTCCATTTGGTGACATCATTCAGCGGAATACGGGGCAAACGTAAGCCTTTAGTCAGGCTTTCCAGTTCCAGTAAAGATCCGGTCTGGATAACTGCTGGGTTATCTCCGATTTTGTTTTGTGCAATTACAGATACACTAAACACAAGGAGAAAAGCAACTAGCAAAAAGTGTCTATTTTTCATATCTTTATGTATTAATTAATATTTGTTTTTATTGAATATGTTGAAAGAAACTGTATATATAAAACAATGTAAAAAGAGACAAACAATACTCACAAAAACAGCTTATTACAAGAACAAAGTTCAAAAACAGCATTAACTCCATGCTATCGGAACAGATTGCTTAATTTTATGATACAAATAAACGATATATATATATTTAAATAATAGCTCATTTATTGATTTATATCAAGAAAAACAGCGATTCTTGTGAGCTGGATACTGAACTTAGTTCAGTATCCCTATTGCTTCTATCAGGGCTGCCATCTTCTCAGCCTCTACTAACGATTTTGAAAAGCCTACCCGGACATTGTGGAAATCATTTTCGTCTACCACATAGATATTCTCAGGTATAATTTTCCTTAGTCTCGACACAAGTGCAAATGCATTTGCATTACTTTTAAAAGCCCCCACCTGCACCACGAATTTGCCTCTTTCCCTGAGCACGTATATCTTTTTGGAATAAATCTTTTCGTGATTAACGAGCAACTCAGCCGACAATAAGCTGTCAACACTTAGGTTACAACCTGTAGGTGCCGCATCGAATAATACCCTTCGGTTTATCGCTTTTTCTACAGCGTTCTTATTTTCATTTAGTTGCTGTGTTTTGCCTAAACACACTGTATCCAGTCGGGATGACTTAATGCCTTTTCTAATTAAATAATTACGGGTATAAATGGCTCTGCACTTGCTCAAATTCCGATTAAACGCATCGCTACCATCGGTATCGGTGTACGACTTTATTTGCAATTTCAAACATGGATATTTCTTCATCACCTTCAGCAAAGCATTTATCAAATAATAATTGGATGGAGTAATATTACATTTATTGCTATTGAATAATATCGAGAACAGATACTTGGTGTCAAGAACCGGCAGCTGATTTAGCTCCTGATTGACTTTTTCCAGTTGAATATCTTGTACCTCTTTCTTATCATCTTTATTTATAATGTTCGCTTTCAGAGGTTCTTTATAACTGTAGCTATAGCTGTATATATCATTATTACCCAAACGGTCGGAAGTGAAATAGCCGGTTGCATCTGTTGCGCCCTGTGTCCAGCCAAAATCGTCGGACGAGCTATTAATCGGGTAACTTAAATGTTCTGGGCTTCCGGTTCCGCTTATAGCATCTTTCAGAGGAATTTTGAAAATATCCAATCCACCCAAACCCGGAGCTGCATCGGAGCTATAATAGAGGTCATCATTCGCTGTGATGGAGGGAAACACTTCATCGCCCATCGTATTTACATTATGCCCTAAGGGTTTCAATTCGCCCCAGGGTTTACCAATGCTTTTTCGTTCAGCATAATACAAGTCATAGCCCCCGGCTCCATTTGGTTTGTTGCTTGTCAGTACCAGTAATGTTCCATCGGCATTAATAGCAGGATGCATAACCGTGTACAATTTAGGATCACCAAAAGGCATAACAGTCGTCTTTAAACTACCTTTAGTCGTATAAAAAGCTTCCATCAAACAAAGGCGCTTCACACCCATTTTATCGGATATACTGGAGTTGGTAGAAAAATAGAAGTGCTTATTCTTATCTATAGAAACCGGAGCCGTGTTATAGCGGATGTTTTTAAACCCATCAACCAAAGCAACTTTTGTATTCGTTTTATAAAAGGCTTTGCCAATGGAAGTGCTCGTGTTCACATCTTTTACCGGTAGTCTCCACAGTCGGGCATAACTAAGTCCTGCTTCTTCCTCCTTTGATTTTTTCTGTGAACCATCAGACCTGTTGCTACTAAAATATAGTAAGTTATCAGACAGATAAGGAGAAAACTCATGATAAAGCGTATTCAGGTCTAACAACTCGATCTTCCAGCTCAACGAGTCTTTTTTCATCAACTCCAGTTCGGAAACACTATTGTATACATCGGCTTTAGCCTTGTATCCGTCTACAGCGCGCAGCCATTGCGAAGCATGTTCATAGTCATTAATCCTCGCGTACAACTCGCCAATGCGCAACTGCAATTGTCTGGGAGCTCCGCTAGTAGCCGTGGAAAACAACTGTTTATAGCTACTAAGTGCGGCATCATATTTACCAATCCGCCAATAGCTATCGGCCAGTTTAGACAATACACTTTTATTTTCATTGTTTGCTGCCTGCAGGTATTCTTCGTAATAATTAGATGCATCTGAATAATTCAATTTTTTATAAGCCTGATCGGCTCTTTTCAATATCGCTTTCTGCTGATTCTCTGTTGACTTCCTGCTCTGAGCACACAAATCTACATCGCCTGCAATACCTGCAAAAAGGAGTAACACAATGGTTATACTTACTAATACTAACTGTTTCATTTTTTTTCTATTTTAATGATTTAGTAATAACGGGGCGATTGAACCTGTTGAGTTTTCCCTTTAGAAAATTCAAACCGAAGCATTAACTCATGACTGCCTGAACTATAGGCTTTCATGTTTGAAATCAAATAATCGTATGCATACCCGAGCGTAATTCCGGGAGCAATTTGAAACTCAACCATCCCAGCTATAGCATCATTACTACGATAACTGACTCCTAATCCAACATTATTGTTAATCCAGGAATTAAGGTTTATATCATATTGTAAGGGTGTTCCAGAAGTGGATCTAAGCATTGCAGATGGTTTTAGTTTCAATATAGGCGAAACATCAAAGATATAGCCCCCTGTTAAAAAAAACCTGTTGTTATCGATAGTTACGACCTGAGCATCGTTATTACGAACTTTTGTTTTCAATAAAGATGGTGCCGAGAGTCCCACATACCAATTGGTTGTGGAATACAAAGCTCCAACTCCTGCGGTAGGAACTAAAACATTTATATCTTGGCTAAACGTTGGATCTATACCTCCACCCTGAGTGGGATCAGTACTGGTAAGATAGGCTCCGCGAAAATTCATTGCACCACCACTCAAGCCAAAGATCAGAGACGATCTTTCAAACGGAATGTGATATGAGTAAAATGCTTGAAAACCGGTACTGGTTTCAACACCAATTTTATCATTATAAACTTGCAACCCGTAACCTACGCGGCTATCTTCCTGACGACAATCCCAAGACAAAGAAGCAGTAGTAGGAGCTCCTTCAACATTTACCCATTGTTTTCGGAACAAAGCGGTTACATTATTCACTGTACGATTACCTGCATACGCGGGGTTTACATTTAACATATTGTTCATGTATTGAGAGTACATTAAATCTTGCTGTGCCTGAACGAATGTACATCCAAACAAAAAGCAAAAACAAAGTACCAATTGTGCTTTTAAGCGATTCGGGATAATCGATAAAGCGTAAATAGTTTTATGAGTCATAGTAATTATGTATTAATTCTGTTAGAAATATTCAGTAAGAATAATTTTAGGTATTCCGCTAAACTTATCGGGAAAGTTATCCAATCCGGCAAACGCAATTGCATTTGCCGGATTGGAATTTTCCGTCATAGGATCAACGACGTAGAGTTATATACCGAACACCCTTAGTTATAATTTCACCTGTCGATTTATTAATCATCTTGAATGATATGAAATAGGTACCGTCAGCCAATTCTCCTCCGAGCAATCCATTTGTTCCTTTTCCTTCCCAATCGTTTTGATAATCTTTACTCTGATAGACCAAACCACCACCGCGGTTAAATACTTCCAATTCTATTTTAGAGTTTGTATCGTGTACAATTATCAATTTATCATTGATGCCGTCTCCATTTGGAGAGAATGCATTTGGTATAAAGATATGTACTGGTGGAATCGTAGTCTTTGTTGGGTCTTGAGTTCCGGTCACAGTCTTATCATCTGATAGCATAGACACATTTGTCAATCCCATCTTACCCGTCAATACAGCTTGGTTAGATACTTCGATTGAATCAGTTTGACTGTGGGTATCTACTTTTACTTCAATCCGGATAGAATCCAAACGACCAACAGCTAAGCTCGAACCGCTTAATAAGGTATTCACATCACTTGATCCGTTATACAATCCATTGGATTTCAAACTTCCGGTAGCAATAATACTTGTAATGGTATATGCACAATTCTTATTTTTAAACACATCATCCAGATTATCTGTCAATTGTATATTATCAACAGCAAGTGCTGTATTATTATGTACCGATAATGTATATGTCCAACTGTATGTTCCGTCGTTGTTCATTGTAGCCTTGGAGCTTGATTTCTGGAATTCAGGTAATGCAAAGACATTAATGATCACGCTACCTGTAGCTGGCAGACCGGCATCATCTGCAATGCTGTAAGTTATTGTAGGAACAGTGCCGCTGTAGTTCAGTGCTGGCTTAAATGTATATGTACCGTCGGCAGCAACAGTGATTGTACCTGCACTTGCAATGGTAGCAGTAGCTCCCACAGTATACGCAGTACCTGCAACAGCAAAGCCGGTCACAGTAAGTGCTGTGCCATTTGATACCTGATCGTTGGCTAACAGATTTCCTGTCGATGACACGTTTTCAAACGAATTGATTGTATCGTTTACAGCCACCGGAGGATTAAGAAGGGTACTACCCAACGTAAAGATTCCATAGCCAGTAACATTGGCTGTAACGGTACCGGCAGTTACATCGCCGGTAGTTGAAACATTGCCTTCGTTAATCCACTTTGTGCCGTCCCAACGTGCAACAGTCAATGCTTTTAGATAAGCCGGTGTGGTTGCACTGGTTTTATTCACATCCCAACTTAGTGTAACCTGACCAGTAGAAGTCCCGTTGGTTTGGTTTATCACCCAGTACTCTTTGTCACTTACCTTCACTAGCGGAGCCTGTAATTGAGTATGTGTATACCCGGCATTATCAGGGTTAGCGTAAATGTAACGTGCGACAAAAGCGTCGGTTGCATTGGCAGGAGCCGAAATGCCGACAGGGCGGTAAAAGCCGCCATTACCAATAGGAAAAGTAAATGCATCATTACCCACTTTGCTTACAAAGCCATCCACAAAACTGTTATCCGAAGCATTTATGCTGGTGGCACCGGTTTCAAACAGTACCATATTCATAGCTGTTTCGGGAGTAGTTTGTAAAGTGGTTACAACTCCTTTCGTAAAGTCTGCCTGATGAGCCACTTTAATGTTTTGCTCCAGACTATAGGCTCCTGCAGTCAATTGATTATTAAACTGCAGGCTGTAAAAATGCGTAGAACCTGTACCCGAAATACGCTGTTGAGATGTTCCTGAGAATTGACTCAAAGCAGGATTAGTAGCCAGCGTATTTACAAAACTAACATCACCGTTATTTGTGAAGTTTTTACTGTACGAAATTGTGCCGTTGTTTACCAACGACCCTGTAGTAGCGTTGATAAAGTCCATCCCCACATACTTTTGAGCCGTAGGGTACACCCAGTTGCTACCCATGTTATATTCCGCCTGCTGAGCTATAGCTGCAACATGGAAAAGGATTAGCAACCATAATACTAAAATGTTTTCTCTTATTCTCACAACGTTTTGTATTTTAAATTATTAAATTATTCTTCATGTCTTTCTGTCTTTTTCAATACTCATAATTAGTTCAATTCTTTCTTTGATTATTCGTAGCTTAGCTTATGTCAATATTATGTCCTGAGCTTAGTATATGCTTAAAATTAATGTCAATAGCTTTGAAAAATAAAGAGGCTTTCCTAATAGGTTTTATTTAGCTATGGGACATAAAACCACTCTATCTGATTGAGTTCTACAAATTAAGTGTATTATTTATTCTATTATTTCAGGTATTTATTGATAAAAATCAAGAAAACACCCTGTGCTGTTAAACGCCGAGGCTTAACAAAATAAGTTGAAAATGATACAATTGCTAAATAGCGGAATTTGAATACCGGTAAGAAACAGCAAATTGCCAATAAAAGAAGAGGTTATTATTGGTAATTTTTCAGCGGAATCGAAGAACATGATTTGTTTTGCAAGAAACCTTTGCACGGATACGACTAATACATTCTGCTGTGCATCCTATATAATTGGCTATATGAGCTAGTGATACTGACTTTACTAGTTGAGGTTGTTGTTGTAACATTGCTTCATATCTTTCCGTAGCACTCTTTTCCTGCATATCTACAAGCCTACTTTCAAATGCAGAGAGCAGACACACAATGATAAGTTCTTCAATCTTCCAAATTACAGGATACCGAAGCTTATACTTATTGAGTAAACACCAATCAAACTCAAAAACTGTAGCATCAGATAATAATTGAATACTTACAGAAGAGGGTACTTTAAGCACCGAACTTTGGTATGAGTCAATGAACTCATTAGGAAAAGTAAAAAACATAGTCATTTCGCG
>Ga0302292_1002488_pt1 | contig 10996 bp, 6 predicted proteins | sample III_Fen_N2_1_FD_194553 | JGI IMG/M metagenome (GOLD analysis project Ga0302292, IMG submission 194553) | Peat permafrost microbial communities from Stordalen Mire near Abisko, Sweden - III_Fen_N2_1 | ecosystem: Environmental > Terrestrial > Soil > Wetlands > Permafrost | place: Sweden: Abisko...
CATATCTAAAGATAAAGCTATCATCGATGAACGACTTGCAGCTCTAATACCAGCACTATCTCCATCATAAGCAAAAATAATGTTCGAGGACAAACGCCTAATAAGTCCTAAATTGTTTATTTTAGATTCGTGATCTATGACACTGTCAGTAAAAGCAGTACCAGAAACTGCTACTGTATTTGTAAATCCTATCTGATGAGACATAATCAAATCCATCTGACCTTCTACTACAATACTATACCCTCTTGTTCTAATAGAAGTCTTAGCTTTATCTATTCCAAATAAAACATTTGATTTATTAAAAAGTGGAGTGTCGGGAGAATTTAGATATTTAGCTAGAGTCGCGTCATCTTTACCAAAAATTCTTCCCGAAAAAGCTATAACTCTTCCGCTTGAATCACTAATTGGAAACATTATACGTGAACGAAATCTATCATAAGTTCCCTTTTCTGATTTCTTTACTAACCCCACAACCTCCAAATCTTCTATCTTATATCCCTTACCTAACAGATAATCTGAAATAGATCTCCATTCATCTTTAACAAATCCAATTCTAAAATTCTTAATACTTGTATCATTTAAACCTCGAGACAATAAATAAGCTCGTGGTTTTAAATCTTTTTCAAAGTTAATTTCAAAAAACTTTGTAGCCTCTTCTAATATTTCAAAATACAATTCTTTTTTATCTTTACTTTTATCACTTTTTTCATATTCAAGTTTTACTCCCGCACGTTCTGCAAGCAATTTAAGTGAGCCCATAAAATCTGCACCTTCAAATTTTTCAACAAAAGAAAAAATATCACCTTTTTCACCACAACCAAAACAATAATATGTTCCTCTGTCGGGAGATATGAAAAAAGACGGCGTCTTCTCATTGTGAAATGGACACTTTGCCTTGAAATTCTTTCCTGATTGCTCTACCTGTATATAAGAAGATATAACATCAACAATGGAAAGCCTTTCTTTGATTTTCTCTACGGATGATGACATATTTTATGGGGATACTCCCCGCTAGCCCTAAGTTAAGCTTAGGGCTAGCAATAATTATTATATAGCACTCTCCTCATTCACTTCTTCTTTTTCTTTTTTAGCTTTTTCTACACCGAAGCCAGTTCCTGCTGGTATTAGACCACCGATAATAACGTTCTCTTTAAGTCCACGTAGATTATCAACTCCTCCACGAATAGCATTATTTATCAAAACACGGTTTGTGTTCTGGAAGGAAGCAGCTGAGAGCCAACTCTTAGTTGTAAGAGAAACTTCAGTAATACCCAAAACGATAGTTCCAGCAGTCGCTTCTGTTCCTCCGCCCTCTTCCTTAAGACGATTGTTCTCTTCAATAAGTTCAATATTCTCTACTATTTCTCCTGGTGAAAATGTTGTATCTCCTGCATCTTTAATTTTCTTCCTTGAGAACATCTGACGAATAATTATTTCAATATGTTTTCTTGAAATTGAAGCACTCTGTAAATCGTAAACTTTGTTAATTTCATCTACAATGTATTCCTCGGCTGTTTCTTTACCACCATATTTAACAATTTCATTTATATCTGCAGAACCATCTGTAAGTAATTGTCCTTTTTTAACATGTGAACCAACTTTAACTAATGGCTGACGACGATTAGCAACAATGTACTCCATCTCATTTTTCTTACCATCAGCTTTCGTGTCTGAAAGAATTTTAACAATCTTTTCTTTGCCATTATCTGTAATATCTATAACTTCACCATCTGTCTGAGAAATAATTGCTGGATTCTTTGGAATTCTTCTTTCAAAAATTTCTTCAACACGAGGAAGCCCCGTAGTAATGTCAACAGTAGCGACTCCACCAGCATGGAAAGTACGAAGTGTAAGCTGAGTTCCTGGTTCACCGATAGCTTGCGCAGCGATAATTCCTACTGCTTGTCCAAGCTCTACCATACAATTTCGTCCCAAGTCTAATCCATAACAAACACGACAAATACCATGAGTAGTCTCACAAGAAAGAGGCGTACGAACAAGTGCTTCTTTGATTCCCATCTTCTCTAAACGTCTTGCATCTTCTTTCATTATAAGTGAGCCCTTCTTGAATACAACAGTTCCATCAGTATCTTTAATATCAGCAAGCAATACACGTCCGTGTATATACTTTGCAAAATCATTTCCAACTGCAACTATTTTTTTACCATTCTTTGTTCCACAATCCTCTTCAGTCACAACAACGTCCTGAGCAACATCTACTAGACGACGTGTAAGATAACCTGCTTTAGCAGTGTTGAGAGCCGTGTCCGCAGCACCCTTACGTGAACCGTGAGTGGTAATGAAGTATTCAAGTGGTGAAAGACCTTCTATATATGATGGGATAATTGGGAAATCAAGCGTTGCTCCAGAAGTATTCACAATCAAACCTTTCATTCCACACATCTGTATCAAAGATCCCATACTTCCACGAGCACCAGAAGTAATAAGATCATATGTTGAGCCTTTTGGATCAAGAGTTGCTGGAATTTCTTTTTCAATTTCTTTTTTAGCATGTTCCCAGATTTCTATAACTTTTTGATATTGTTCATCTTCAGAAAGAAGACCTTCCGCGAATTGATCACGAACAATTTCTTCTTCTTTTCTAAACTTTTTAACAATTTCCTTTTTACCTGGTGGAACCGTAAGATTATCTATTCCCCAAGTGACTCCTGAGTAAGTAGCATACTGGTAACCGAAATCTTTAATTTTATCCAAGAATTTTGGTGTAGCATCAATACCGTAATGAACGATAAGTTCATCTACTAATAGTGACATACGCTTAATTGTTATCTCTTCATTTAAGTAAGGGAAATCATCTGGGAAAATAGTGTTAAAGAATAATCTTCCAACTGTTGTCTCAAATGGTTTACTTTCAAATCGAGAATATCTTGCTTTTTCTGTACCTAGAACTTTAATCTTCGCACGGAAAGTAATTACACCTAAGTCGAAAGCTGTAATAGCTTGGTTTGGACTTGAGAAAGCCATACCTTCTCCCTTTTCACCATCAACTGATTTTGTCATCCAATAACAACCAAGAACTATATCCATCTTTGGCATTACGATTGGAGAACCATCCTGAGGCTTAAGTAAGTTTTTATTTGAAGCCATGTATTCGCGAGCTTCCATTTGTGCCATGTCTGAAAGTGGTACATAAACGGCCATCTGGTCACCATCGAAGTCAGCGTTGAATCCTGCACAAACAAGTGGATGCACTTGGATAGCATGACCTTCAATAAGAATAGGATTGAATGCTTGTATACCTAGTCTGTGAAGAGTAGGAGCACGGTTCAGAAGCACATATTTTCCACGAATCACTTCTTCAAGTATTGCCCAGACTTCTGGAACTCCTTCTTCTATCAATCTGTTTGCACCACGGATATTGAAAGCAAGCTCTGTCTCAAGAACTTTTGAAATTACGAATGGGCGGAAAAGTTCAAGAGCCATGTGCTTTGGAAGTCCACATTGATTGAGTTTAAGTTGAGGACCAACAACGATAACTGAACGTCCTGAATAGTCCACACGTTTACCAAGCAAATTCTGACGGAACAAACCTTGTTTTGATTTTAGATTATCTGACAATGATTTTAGCGCACGCTTCTGTGAAGCAGAAGTTGCCTGAGAATCATTTTGCTTTGCAATTGAGTTATCTATAAGAGCATCCACTGCTTCCTGTAAAATACGTTTTTCATTACGTAAAATAACATCTGGAGCACCAATCTCTTTAAGTTTCTTCAAACGATTATTACGATTTATAACTCTTCTATAAAGATCGTTTAAATCTGAAGTTGCGTGACGTCCACCGTCTAGTGCTACCATCGGACGAAGTGCTGGAGGAATAACTGGGATGACAGTAAGGAACATCCACTCTGGACGAATTCCTGAGTGCATCATAGAACGAATAAGAGACATTCTCTTCTCTAACTTTTCTTTATCTATACTTGAAGCCTTTGGAAGCATAGCTTGTGTTTCTGTTTTCAACTTTTCCAAATCTAAATTTTTGAAAATAGTAAAAATAGCTTCAGCTCCAATACTAGCTTCAAAACAACTTCCGTATTTTAGACCAAAGTGATGATATGCTATTTCATTCAAAACTTTTCCTGGAGCAATTTCAGAAATTTCTCTCTTTGTACTTAGAAGAAGTTCTTTTAATTTCTCTTTATCTTCATCATTATTTGCACTTTTAATTTTTGATTTAAATTCACTTTCTAAATTCTTTGTAATAGTCTCTTTTTCTTCAGCTGATACTTTTGTTATTATGTAACCAGCAAAATAAATAACTTTCTCTAAATCTGAAACTGAGATGTTTAGAAGTGTAGACATACGAGATGGCACACCACGAAGAAACCAGATATGAGAGACAGGTGAGGCAAGCTCTATGTGGCCCATTCTGTCACGGCGAACTATAGAACGAGTAACTTCCACTCCACATTTTTCACATATTATATCTTTATAACGAATCCTTCTGTATTTTCCACAGTAACATTCATAATCTTTTTCTGGACCAAATATTCTTTCGTCGAACAAACCACTTCTCTCTGATCTACCGGTACGATAGTTTATTGTTTCAGGTTTTGTAACTTCTCCATATGACCACTCTTTTATTCTCTCAGGTGAGGCAAGTTTAAGTGTTATTGAGTCGAAATCTGTTGTATCTATTATTTTCATATATATTTTTTGATTTGATATTATGATTAATTATTCTTTCGACTTTTTAAGATCTACATCAAGGGAGAGTCCGCGCAAGTAATTTAAGAGTACATTAAATGATGCTGGAACATTTGGCTCACCGATTGGCTTGCCTTTGATAATAGCGTCGAATGTCTGTGAGCGACCCATAATATCATCAGACTTGATTGTTAACATTTCACGTAAAGAGTAAGCAGCACCATGACCTTCCAATGCCCAGACCTCCATTTCTCCGAATCTCTGTCCTCCACCTTGAGCCTTACCACCTAGAGGTTGCTGTGTAATTAGAGAATAAGGACCGATAGAACGCATATGAAGCTTGTCTTCCACCATGTGGTGAAGTTTCAACATATACATGTATCCAATAGCAATGTCTTGTTCAAATGCGTCTCCTGTTCTTCCATCATATAATGTAACCTTTCCAGATTCTGGTAATCCTGCTTTTATAAGCTCAGCTTTAATTTCAGGAACTGTAGCAGATGAGAATGGAGGAACGATAGCTTGGTATCCTAATGTATGTGCTGCATAACCTAGATGCATTTCTAGAATCTGTCCAAGGTTCATACGAGATGGAACTCCAAGTGGAGTAAGAATAATGTCTACAGGTGTACCATCTGCCATGAATGGCATTTCTTCTTCAGGTAAAATAACGGAAATAACACCCTTGTTACCATGACGTCCTGCGAGCTTGTCACCGACTGAGATATTTCTTATTTGTGCGATTTCAACAATAATTTTCTTTATAATTCCTGATTCAAGATTGTGCCCTTTATCACGTGAGAATATTTTAACACCGACAATTCTACCCTTCTTTCCGTGTTCAAGACGTAATGACGTGTCTTTAACATCACGAGCTTTTTCAGTAAAGATAGAACGGAGAAGTCTTTCTTCTGGAGTAAGTTCTGTCTCACCCTTTGGAGTAATTTTACCAACCAAAATATCATTTTCTGTAACTTCAGCTCCGACAACTATAATACCATCTTCATCCAAATCCTTAAGCTTATTTTCACCAACGTTTGGAATATCACGAGTTGTAATTTCTGGACCTAGTTTTGTATCGCGAACATTACAAATAAATTCTGTAACATAAATACTTGTAAACTTACTATCCTTAACCAATTTCTCGGAAAGAATAATCGCATCTTCGTAGTTAGCTCCTCCCCATGACATAAAGGCTATAAGAGCGTTCTGACCAAGAGCAATCTGCCCATGATCTGTAGTACTTGTGTCAGCTAAGACGTGACCTTTTTTAACTTTATCCCCAACTGAAACTGAAGGACGTTGGTGGAATATTGAGAAGTTGTTTGTACGTGAGAAAGTAATTAATGGATATGTATGATCTTTACCTTTGTCATCTTTAACTGAAATCTTCTTACCATCTACATATGAGACTACACCTGAAACTTCAGATACAACTAAACGTCCTGAATCTTTACTTGCAAGTTCTTCTATACCAGTAGCAACAAGTGGCATTTCAGGAATAATACAAGGAAGAGCCTGCTTCTGCATGTTAGAGCCCATGAGTGTTCTGTGAGCGTCATCGTGTTCTAGGAATGGAATCATACTCGTTGCAACAGAGAAAGCTTGGTTTGTAGCGACATCGATATAATCGATCTCCATTTTTGAAATCATACCTGGCTTTGTTTTTAAACGTGCTTCAACTTTATCCTCAACGATGTTACCATTTGCATCATAATCAATACCAGCATGAGCTATGTTATATCTCTCTTCTTCAAGAGCATTTAAATATACAACTTCGGAAGTGATTTTACCATTCTTAACTTTTATATATGGAGTTTCAATAATTCCAAATTCATTTATTTTTGCATAAGTAGAAAGGTGAAGGATAAGACCAATGTTTGGACCTTCAGGTGTGTGGATAGGACAAACTCTACCATAGTGAGAAGTGTGCACGTCACGAACTTCAAGACCTGCTCTTTCACGAGTAAGACCTCCTGGACCAAGAGCTGAGAGAATACGCAAGTGCTCTACTTCTGCCATCACGTTTTCTTGGTTCATGAATTGTGAAAGCTGGTTTGCAGTAAAGAACTCCTTAATACGGGCTTGCAAGGGTCTCTGGTTTATTATTTGTATAGGCATTGTAGTCCCCACATCAATAGTAGACATGCGGTCTTGAACATTTCTCTTGATCTGAGCCATACCTGTACGAATTTTCTGTTGGAACATTTCTCCAACATATCTAACACGGCGTTGACCTAGGTGGTCGATATCGTCACCCTTTGAATGAGGATCGTTGTTCAAATCAATAATGTTCTTGATGATTGTAACAACATCATCTACTGATATAGTACGACGTTCCATTTCCTTTTCATCCATACTCTTTTCAAATCTTTTATTAAAACGGAAACGTCCTACTGGAGAAAGGTCATAACGTTCCGAAGAAAGAAGAATATTCATGAATTCCTTGGCGTTCTCAGATGTAGCTAGGTCTCCATCACGAAGACGCTTATATATCTCTATGAATGAGTCATGTAAAGTTTTTGCTGGGTCTTTCTCGATAGAAGTCTTGATAACCTTCCCAATTTCCTCATTATCACCAAAAGCTTTTATCATATCTTCATCTTTAACAAGCCCTAATACACGAAGAAGTGAAGCAATTGAGAACTTACGCTTTTTATCAATACGTACATATATAGCACCATCTGTGTCTGATTCTATTTCTATCCAAACACCACGAGCTGGAATTATTTTTGCTCCAAAGTATCTTTTACTCTTCATTTCTTGCTCTGTGAAAAATACTCCGAATGAACGAGTAAGCTGAGCAACAATAACACGCTCTACTCCGTTGATTATGAAAGTACCGTGCTTGGTCATGAGCGGCACATCAGCCATAAAGATTTCTTGTTCTTTAGAAGTCCCTATACTTTTATTCAAAAGCTTAACGCGAGCCTTAAGTGGACCCTCGTAAGTTAATTTATTTATTTTACTATATTCTTCATCAAACTTTGGTTCACCAAGTGAGAAAGAAGTAAAATCAAGTTGAAACTTTTTCTCAGAGTAATCGTTTATCGGCGAAAACTCTTTGAAAACTTCTTTGATACCCTTCTCTACTAACCAATTGAAAGAATTCAATTGATCTTCGATAAGATTTGGAAACTCGACTAATGGCTTCTTGTAACGGGAAAAATACTTCTTCACTACTGTATCTGTTTTTTTCATAATAATATAAAAATACTAAAAAACGAAAAAACACCAAGGTGACCAAACCAAGGTTGATTTTTATTTATAACTACTGGCAATGTTATTTTTTAACACGATAATATGCTAAAACCTTATAAAACTAGTGATTGATTTGCCATGACTCAATCTATTCAATCTGGGAGTAAGACTATACTATTTTAAGTTAAAAGTCAATACCCATAAACAAATATGAGCTGCGAATCAATTGATCCACAGCTCAAACTTATCTTTTGCTAAATACCCCTAAACAACCGCTTTTTCATAAGCCAATAGATACTCACACCCTCCAAGTGTATGGGTATTCCATGGAAACTGATAATAACGATATCTCCCCGCTTCATCTTTTAAAAGACAAGGTGCAATATGCCCAGATTTTCGTTCAAAGTGAAGGTGATCCATTTTATCGATTCCCATCACCCAGGAATTAGGTTGTAGAAAATTATACTCCCAATCTAATAATTCAAGGACAACGAGTCCGTGAACATTAGTTAAAAGTAATTCATGCTCCGCAACAAAACCTGTGCATTGATGAAAATTAGGTTTAACTCTCGCCCCTCTCTCTAAAATGAGAATTGAATCTTTCCAGTCGGGGAAATATGATGGCTTAATGTTACTTATATCATACCCCCACTTTTCAATTGCTTTTTTCCTTATTTCTTCTGCTGTAAAAGAAAATGCAATTTGTCTTTTTAAAAAAATTTTAAGCTTTTCCATGTTGAAAGATTTAAATTTTTGTTTGAATTTACCTTATTAAAACAAAAAAGGTACAAATTGTCAAATATATAAAAACTGAGACGGTTCCTGAAAGAACCGTCTCGTAAATTTTACTGACATAAACTAAAGTTAGAGTATGTCGATCTCGTACGGACATCCCTTTCACCCTTAAGAAATCTTATATTTTTCGAATCCCTTTTAGTAATGGCCATAAATGGTCCATCTTCTTCGGTAAAACCGAGTTCTTTCAAAATTCTTTGTATTGTAATAGTTTGCTTATTATATCGAGCACACTCTTTTTTAAGTAAGTCTGCTACTGTTATATCAAACATTCTATTACTAGTGAATGAACCAGGACTAATTATAGAAACAGATAATGATGATATCTGTTCTTTATTTAGCAACAAAAGATTTTTTCTTTTTTTGACTTTTTGATCGGAAATCAACATCCCCCAATCCTCGGATGTAAACCCAGTGTCCAAAAGGAAATTTTTTAACCTCTGCCACATTAAACTATTTTTGTGGAAAAAATAATAATCCTCTTCTCCCAACCCAATAAATACATCATTCTCATATTTAAGGAATGGATTAAATTTCATAAACTCCGATAATGTTATGGGCCTTTGGGCCACAAATCTCGTCCTTATTCTTTTATTTATAGGCAACTCGTGCATATAAGTATTTAAAAGAGCATTTTTAATATTACTTTCCATGCTGTCTGTATTTTTTAGTTATTTCATACCCAAAATAACATAGTAAACCAAAATTGTCAAAAAACTAAAATATCACCTTTTTTCATGTGATATTTTAAAAATTATTATTTATTTTTCTTCCACTCTTCTATGTCTTTGTGATTACCAGAAAGAAGAACGGGTGGGACTTTATACTTCTTTTTATTATGAATTAGGACTTCAGGACGGGTATAGACTTCACTACTGGAAACTCTTTCTTCTTCGCGAGAATCAAAATTGCCAAGAACGCCTTCTATTTGCCGGGACAAAGAATCTATCAAAATCATCGCTGGTATTTCCCCTCCTGTTAATACATAATCCCCTATTGAATATTTTGTAGTTTTCAAAATTTTATCTACACGTGCGTCAATTCCTTCATATCGTCCACAAATTAAAATTACGTCTGTATATTTTTTAGAAATTTTTTTTGCAACTTCTGTTGTAAATTTTTCTGCACTAGGTATAAAATTAATGATTAATGTTTTATTCTTTTTACTCTTATAAAGTTTTTTAGTTATAGATTCTACTGCTTTGATTATAGGCTCCGCCATCATGACCATACCAGGACCTCCTGCATAAGGACGTTCATCTACCTGAGCTGAAATATTACCATCAGGCCAGACTTTCCTATATTTACCACTGACAAATTTACGAGGATTTGCAAAATACACAGAGATCTTCTTATCTTTTATCGCGCGGCCCAAAATAGACTCTTTCAGATAAGAGTCGAACATTTCAGGGAAAAGTGTAATTACATGGAATTTCATGATATTTGAATATTAACATAAGAAAAGCCCCGAGGCTACGCCTCGGGACTTTTCTTTTTTTATTTTATCTTATATACCCTTAAGATCCTCAAGTGCTGCATCAACTGACTTTGAAGCTTCAGAAGCTGACATAGCAGGAGCTTGCTGTGGCCTTGCTTCTGCTTCTACATCTGCATGATCTGTATGCTCAGGCATGATTCTACCTCCTTCTGGTTCGTTGATCTTCAAATTAACGCGGGCATTATTCTTCATACCGATAACACGCAATAGTGTACGGATAGCCTTAGCTGTGTTTCCTTGACGGCCAATTATTTTACCCATATCTGCACTGTTTACTGTCATTGTAATAAGAACACCCATCTCATCTACAGTTCTGTCAATCTTTACATCGCCCGGATTATCAACCAATGCCTTAACAATATATTCTAGAAATGCTTTGTCGTCTGCCATATAATAGTATTTAGTAATTAATCTTAATATTCTAGTGTACCGACTACACTATCTGTATAATATATCACATTTTACTTTTTAAGTGCAACAAGGAAAATGCCCCGCGGTAACCCGCGGGGCATTTTTTATTTACGCTTTTTTAAGTTCTTTACGAGCTTTAGTTGGAGACTTCTTTGATAATACATTCTTCTTCTTTCCTTCTATCAATTTCTGACTGACAAGGAAGTTGTGAACTGTATCTGTCGCCTGTGCTCCCATGCTCATCCAGTAAGCAATGCGGTCAGCTTTGAATAATACTTCTCCTTTCTTTAAATTGTATGAGCCTAAAATTTCCTTAAACTTTCCACTTTTTGCAGAGTTTTTTGAATCTGTCAAAAGTACACGAAAAGCTGGATCATTCTTACGCCCTATTCTTTGTAATCTTATCTTTAACATATGTAAAAGAAT
>Ga0302292_1002489_pt1 | contig 10990 bp, 5 predicted proteins | sample III_Fen_N2_1_FD_194553 | JGI IMG/M metagenome (GOLD analysis project Ga0302292, IMG submission 194553) | Peat permafrost microbial communities from Stordalen Mire near Abisko, Sweden - III_Fen_N2_1 | ecosystem: Environmental > Terrestrial > Soil > Wetlands > Permafrost | place: Sweden: Abisko...
TTGGTAATAGATATTGTATCTCTCAATATCATTATTATAGATATCAAAATATTTTTTAGCTATTCTAGAAAATAAATCAGAAATTAAAGTATATTCCCATTCGCTAATTCTAAGTGTGTTAGTAACAAGTTCAAATACATCTAAATCACGATTAATTTCAAATAGGCTCCATTCAAAGTTATGAAAATCAAAGTTGATTTCGTTTTTATCAACAAATTCAACATTTAATTGAACTCTGTCTTCCAAACTGAGATAATTATTTACAGTTACAAAGAATAATTCAATACACGCTTTTAATAAAGCCTTATTATATTTACCTATTTCACCTTCAAAATTTATTGATTTTCGATCAACCGTTGTATGAAAATCAGCATGAAAATCTACATTCTTGAATGGCGACTTAACTTTTGTAGGAAGATAATTGTATATAAGCCCATCTTCCTGCTCATTTTCTTTATTCTTCTCTCTTAGATAAAAAGCAACCTTTGGTTTAAAAGAATTTATATTTTGTTCGTTTAAAATGCCTGCGTTTATAGCAATATCTTTTAACTTCGGAGAATTAATAGCTGCTGAAAACAAATATGGGTTATCTTTACTTACCTCTTTAATATTTATTTCGTCATCGAAATCAAAATTAATTACAAAATTCTTATCTTTTTTAAGTCTAATAAATTGAAAATGAATTTTCTTAATTTCATCAAACAGTAATTGAATAGATTCTTTATCTTTAAATGGAATCTCGATTACAGTTACAAATTTCTTGTCAAATAGTTCCTGAATGTAAATTGGTTCTTCTAATATATGGAATGGAAAATAATAACCAGGTATTCCTCTGTCACCCCTCTCGTGCTGAACTAATGCAATTTTCTCATTAATATTGTCTTGTAAATCTTTGTCAAACTCAAATGGTATTTTATTTCGATTTTTAAAAGAGTCATATATTCTAAAACTTATCGGTTCAGCTATTGATGTTTCTCCCTGTAACATTAATCCCTGTGTATAAACATTCACGAAACCAAACTCTGAAATAGAAAACACTGACTTAAATCCTACCCCCTTATTTCCAATACTTGTACTTGCATTTTTAGTAGAAGTAGATATTGAGCATAGTGATTGGAAATCGCCTCTTTTTGAAGTTCCTCTTTCGTAATCATAACCTGCAACATATGTAAATTTCTCTCCATCATTCGCAACATATAATGAATTACCTTTAACCTGAACACATATATTTTTATCAGCTTTATCAAATGCATTTTGAAGTAATTCATATATAACACGCCCCTGATAGTCAGAGCTTACCTGTTCTACCTGGCCAGCTTGTTGCTTTATGGTCTCTATTCCAATACTTTTGTAGTATTGATAGTGTTTATCAAAAATGGAATTTTCTAATGTCATATTTTATTCTTTTAATTTTACAACTTATTCAAGTTCATATTTTGGTGATAATCAATAACTATATAGACTATTGTAATTAACTACATCATTTCTATTTTGAAAACACCCAAAGAACATAAACATCAACACCATCAACCGTGGTAATTTGTTGTATTTGTTCTTTTACGGGTTCTATATTGTAAGTAGAAATAAAGTTATGATAATCAACAAAATGATTTTTATTATCACTTTCTTGAAACGATTGAATAATCATTAAAGCTTTATTCGCATGAAACTTCTTAGCCATAATAACAGCTGAGGCCAATCTGTGAAAAAGTTGATAGCGTAGATGATCTATTTCTATATTTTGAAAATTTATAGTATTCAATAAGTATTTTTTGCGTTCATCTTTTCCATCACTTGCTTCTTTTAACCAGTCTTTAACCATTTTATCAAAACCTTCATCTACTTTAGCTTCAACGGTTATGACTGTAAGTCCTTTCTCATTACTTGTAACAACAAGTAAATCATTTTGAGAAGGTCTGCTTCCTCCGGGTAGTGCTACTTTGAATTCGGGTATGGCTAGTAACATTTCGGAATTTCTGAAACTTTCATGTTGATTAAATGCTGAAACAATCTCGGTTGGCAGTCCTTCTGCATTTTCCCATGATTCAGCAGCACTCTTTGCAGAATATCCTGTCTTCCAATGAGTTTCACTTGCTAGAAATATCTTCCATGATTCCGCATTAGTTGTCGGAATTAAAATTTTCTTTTGCACCATAATACTTAGTTTTTTAGGGTTAATTTAATCGTTTCACAAAACTAATCAAACTATTTTGATAAACCGCTGTTTTGTTAATTAAAGTTTTCAACAATAAATGTATTCTTCTTACTTCACTTTTTCCAGAGCGTCCAGCACTTTGACCATGGCCAGCGTATCCAGTCCGCAATAAGTTAGCAACTGTTGACGCGTTGTATCTATATATTCTTTATCTTCGCAATAATACAACTCCAGGAAAGTATTACTGGCATCCCCACCGTTGCTTATCTCCAGGTCATCATACGAGAGTTCAGGGCTTACAGCGGGCAGTACTTTTTTAATGGAATAACTGCCTTCCATACTTTCAGTAAGGTAGTGTTTAGAACGGAAAGGGGGCATTAAATCAACTAATCTGTCAATTATTGAGTCCAGATCTTCGGAATATTTCGGAAAATCACGTTTCATCTCCTTTAATCGGGTACGTTCAAAAGCTATATTATACACCATAATAATTTGTGCATGCGATGTGTGTGCGATCATTTGTTCTATCAAACCAATGCGCGGGTCAATGTTCAGGCTACTTGGTGCAAGGTATTCGTGATGCTGTAATTCTGCGCCTTTATCTGCGCAAAAATGAATCGAATACTGAAAGGGTATTTGTTGGTATGGACGTGATTGGTCAAACAAAGGAACACCCGGCATAATTGTCTCAAAATCTAAGTGACAAAGAGGATAGTTGAATGTGTTCAGAAATTTCTTTATTTCAGCCCTGTTTACAACCGGTTCTGTGCTCAGTATCTTTTTTTCTTTCTTTTCAGCATTTACAGATGGAAGTAAACTCATGCAATAGTCTTTGAAATCACATTCGTAAGGAGAACTACACTGACTACCCATTTCCAAACAAGGCTCTTCACCTTTCACCATTTCATGAAACGAAGTAATGTTTATTCCGATAGTTTCCTGCATTGGGAGAATGTTCTTCAATACACTTTCATAGGTAAAAAGCTGTTGAACATCAAGTTCACCACGCTTGATATAAGACCTGTCAAAAAACATAACCGAGGCATCGGCCAACTCAAGACCACAGCCTTTCAGCACATAATACTGTACCGCGACATCCTTTACATGTTCTGGCTTCGCACTATTGGTACTTTTTACCTCATACAAATGCCATCCATCGGGTTCCTTGTGTAGGAGGTCAACGGCCACAATGGTCTCGTCATAAATAAAGGTTGCTTCGTAAATCGTTTCAATACCCTGTTGAATATATTCCTGAGTCAGTCGGGCAGTATCATATGTTGGCATTTGTCCTGGTTCTACTGCAAATCTTCCATTAGGAAAATAAAACTGAGCCAGTTCACCCACACTTGTACCTCGATTAAATACCCTAATATTCTCTTCTGAGTAGTGCTGTTCTTCTTTTTTGTTGGAGTATAACCATAGGTTTCTAATACACTTAACTCCCCGTAAATACTTTGATTTTGACAACATAGTGTTTTGTTTTTAAAATTATAAGTGCAAAAGTATTCAACAGTTATGCCATTTCGCGGCACTAGTGCCATAAAGTTACACAAGCAAATTAAATTTGGGGATTTATTTATTTCCTGAAACCTTCTGCCACTTGTCAAGTGATTTAATAAAACGTCGGGTTGTCTAGTCCTGAAATAGTTTTACAAAAAGATAAAAACAATACAGGATGAAATACGATTTTTTTTATTAATGCGAAAATTCTTTTACAATATCGATTAGTCTTTGCTTCTCGTTTGCTTCATTCGTTTTAAATCTAAAAATCGGGATATTATTTGATTGCAAAACCCGATCCTTGATTCTGTCATGTTCAGCTTGTTTCTTATCTTGTTCGTGATATTTGATGCCATCCACTTCAAGAACAAACAGCTTTTCTTTTGATACTATATTGTAGAACAGAAAATCCACGTGCGCTGAGGGATGAAGGATATATCTTCTTTCTTCAGCACTGAATGTATCGGGCACGTTGACAAGATTCCCAAGTCTTGTATGCATGGAATATCCGATATAACCATAATCTGTCAGAACTTCGTTGATAAGATCACACATCAACAATTCCGTTTTATGATCATTCGGACGCTCCTTATATTTGGTTAGTAATATATTCGAATACTCTGAGTAGAGAACATCAAATACTGAGGTTACGGTTGATTCCCGGGTTATTTCTGAGCCATAGAGGTATTCGGCATACTTAATAAAATCATTAATAGCATTGTTTGTTGAATGATAGACTTTGTCTGCAACTACTACAGTAACTTTGTTTTTGCCTCTTGAGATAGCGACATTCAGTAGTTTATCATTGGTAACAAAATCGTAAAGTCTGTTCTCTACATTGTTTGGGTCTTTATCCAACGAGTTCACAACAAAAGAAAGAATAACTTCATCTTTCTGTCTGCCCTGAAATTTATGAATGGTATCGGCTTCTAACAAGTCTGTACCATATTTGTCAGTGATAAGATTTGCCTGATACCGGAATGGCGAAATGATTCCTATACTTTTAGAGTCATTCTCTTTCAGGATATTTTCCAACTCATCAATTTCACGTTGGTTATACATCCCACTACCATTGGGGTTACGTCTGGCATGATTTCCGGGAACTGTTTTAATTATTTCAATATGCTTTCCTGTGTTCTTAGTCATAGCCACCAGCTCACCATCATAAAACATCTTGTTGCAGAAGTTTATAATATCCGGAGCACAGCGGTAGTGCTCCTTCAACAAAGTAGTAGGTACATCTGGCATGGAATCTTTTACTGATTTCAGTATTGAATTAGAAGCGTATTGGTACGATTCCGAAACTTCATATTTTTCAGCTAAAAGTTCTGATTGAGAAAACAATCTTTCTTCATCTATTTGCTGAAGTTGCCGAGAATCGCCTACTACAACCAAATTTTTGGCACAACTTATAGCCAATGTGCTGCTTAATAAATCACCCTGTGATGCTTCATCGATAATCATGTAATCAAAGGTAAAACCCTTTGGAGCATTATTCAGTAAAGATTGTGATGTGCTTAAAAGAACAGGATATCTGTGCAGGAATTTTTCAAAGTCATGTTTATATGACTCGGCACTGAATGCCTGAGAAGGTAGTTCCTGATAGTGAATCCTGATATGATTTTCCAATAATTTGCGGTAAAGCAATTTGAGCTCTTTACCCGTTTGTTCTTTATTTTGGTCTTTAAGGAATTCTTTATTGAATGCTATTTCTTTTGAAAGCTCACTTATTCGGGTCCGATAATACAGTTTTTCTGCATTCAGAAGAAGTATGTTTATATCTACAGATGCAGTCTTAATTCTGAATTTGAATTTCAAAATCCATCGTTCAAAGAATCCTAATTTCCGGCTGTCTTGCAGACGGGTAATTAAAGACATGTATTTGCCTGAAGATAATTTCTGATTAATAATGATAGCTTCATCAGAAAAATTGTCGTAATGTCTTTGTTCGTTTTGTATTTCAATGAGCTGCGATTCAAGTGCAGAGGTTTCCACTTCCATATCCTGAATCTTTTTCATCCGGACACTCAGTTCATCAATTCTTTTAGGATCATTTGATGTTATGGGTTGTTCTTTCTGTTCAAGAAAACCGTTTAGTTCTTCACTCCGGTCGTTTTCGAAAAACTCCAGAACATTGGTTCTTCTTCCCAGACTTGCTGCTATTAATGCCAAATGTTCTTCCTCCAGTTTTTCGTAGATATTTTCAACGGCTGAATTGTTATTCGAAATGATGGCACAATTTTTACCGGCATAAATGATACTGGCAATCAAATTTAAAATGGTTTGCGTTTTTCCTGTACCCGGAGGACCTTCAATAACAGAAATATTGTTTTTCAGAGCTGCTTCAATGGCTTTCACCTGACTTTGATTAAAGTCAAAGGGCAGCATTATTTTGCTATTAAAATTGTTGGGCTTACATTCTCCTTGTAAATAATCAAGCAGCACTGAATTTGGAGGTAAATTGCTTAGCCGGCTATAGTTTTGGGACAAAAAAGATAGGGGACTATCTTTTTCTGCAATAACTCCGGCATATTCGGCAAGCTTCGTGAAGTAGTTGAAAATGTCTTTGTACTTATTGCTTTTCAGTTCAATGTTTCGGGTAAAAAAAGTTTTTTTCTCAGTATATCGGTAATACCCTTTTTCAAACAGCTCAAGCTTGGTTGCATTTACTTTTATACCCTCAGCATAAACATCATGCTTATTGATATTAATATTTTTGACTTTATGGAGAATACGAACGTTTTCTTCTTTATAGAAAAATTTTTTATCTGCTCCGTTGAAATAGATATCATAACCAGTAACATTTCCATAATGTGATGCTATGAACATAGCTGAAACCGACATGGTTTTATCTTCCCATTCCTGTTTTTTACTACTAAAAAGCTGAATGGTCTGATTTTCTTTGTCTATTTCTATCTTTTGACCCATAGTTTTAAATTAATCATCTAAGCATTCGCGATCATAACGTTCTACCAAATAGCCCTCTTTGGAAATGAGGAGAAGCTTGGGGCATTTGTATTGGCACACTTTACTAATGTGCTCCAACAGGTGGGAGTAAAACTGCTGGAATGCACGTCAGTTAGTCAATGAACATAAGAGGCATGTTTCAATAGTTTAGGCTTTTAATTTATCAAGTTGTTCTTTCAAAATCTGCTCTAATTTATATTCTAAAATTTCTGTGTCTAATTTATCTGCTGTCCAAAATGGAATTTCCATTGCTGTTACTTTTATTTTGTCATTTGGGTTAAAACCTGAACTAATATCAAAAATGTCTGGTTCGCTCATTACTTCTCTTATGTTTGGATATAAAAGGAAAATGTTCGTGCAACCTCTACGAAAAGCGTAGCTTGTCATTTGATAAAGGTCCGTTTGTGCAATATCTTTTTTTGGGTCATCTTTGAAATTTGTTGAACGAAGTTTATATTTTGTATCAACAATAATTATCTTGCCTGAATGTTTTGAAGTAAGAAAAATGTCGTGTTGCATATTGAACACTTTTCTACCTAAATCATTTGTTGCCAAGTATTCATCAGATTTTTGATATTTCACATACCAATCTTTTGAAAAATGCTGCTCTAAAAAACCTGCAACAAAATCTTCAAAAATGTATTCCATTGGAAACAACAAACACCATTGTGACAAGTCATAAGTGTTACTTGAATAAAGCTGTTGGTTCAAAATCAATTTACAACTATCCAGAACTTTGTTATATTCGTCAAAAAACGAGTTGAGCGCAATATTTTCTACATCGTAACTATTGCAAGGAATGTCTTCAACTTCGTCCAAAATAAAAACAACTTCTTGAAGCATTTGAATGTTTTCTGCAAACTTCGTTTGGTTCAATAAAAGTCGTGAACAATACTTAATAACACGATTTACTTTATTGTCAAACAAAAACGGCTCGTAATCACATTCTATGTTTTGAAAATTTCCCCTTACCAAACTATTTGCAATATAACGCTTGAAGTTTATTGAGCCTCTTGGTGTTTGCATTGCTTCTTCAACAGGTTGATACATTGTCAGCGGTTGATTTGAAACAACTTCCAAAAATTGATTTGCGATTAAGTTTATAATCAATTCAGGAAATTCGTCAATTGAAATTCTGTCAAGTTGTGCTTGACTAAAAGGAAATTTCCATTTGCGACAGTAGTTGAACCAAAAAAAGATATGACGAAGCATATCGTTTTTGTCTTTAGCTTTACAATTTCGAAATACTTTTGGATAAATTTCAACTAAGTCGTTTGCTGTTTGAATAAAACCAACGAAATTGTTTGCTCTAATTTCGTTGTTTGAAAAACGTAAAAAAGGCTGGTAATTTTTGTCTGTTTCGTTTTCTTCTAATTCATCTGTTAAGTTGCCAAAATTACGTTGTCGCCAAATTGATTTTAGCGAATGTAACAAGGTGGTTGAATTTTCAACCCTTTCCCATTTATCATATTCAAACAACGTTTGTTTCATTTATCGTAGCGTAATAGTCCATTCAAATTTTGATATGTCGTAGTCAACTTTCCAATTTGTGTCATTGAAGATGTCTGAAACGATTTTTGTTTTTCCTGAAAAAAATTCCATTAAAAGCGGAACAACCTTATTTCTCAAAGTAGTTTCAATATCTTGGTCTTTCATAAAGTAAGCGTGTCCAATCAAGTAATCGGCAGAGTTTTTCAACTTGTAAATTTCCTCGTTAATTTTTTGAAGTAACGTTTTCGCTTCTGTTTTTAAAATGTCATAATTTGGATAGAATCCAAGAAATTCAAACCTTCTACGCAAAGCTATATCAATAAGAGCAATAGATTTGTCAGCAGTGTTCATTGTGCCGATGAGATAAAGATTTGGCGGAACGCCAAATTCTTTTTCTCCATTTGGCAATGTGATTTTCAAATCATTCTGCTCACCAAGTCTTTTGTCGTCTTCAAGTAACGTAATGAGTTCGCCAAATACTTTTGAAATGTTTGCACGATTAATTTCGTCAATTACTAATACGAAATTTTTTCTTTCTACACTTTCAGTTTTAGTATCAATTCTTTTTGACAATAAATATTCTTTTACAGGATAATAATATGATCTAAGGGAAGAAGTAAAGTCTCTCTTATCTTCTGTAATTTCCTTTAAAGTATCTACACTCAAAGTGTTATTTTTACTACCATTTGAATAAACCAATTGAATTGTTAGTTCAGAAAAGTATTCAATTTGAAAAGAAACATTAGTGGGTGTTTTTAATGTGATTGGGCCATTAATTCTTAAATTTTCAAGCAGGTCATTGATTAGCTCTTGAACGCTTAAAAGTTTTCCTCTTGGCACTAAAGAAGAAAGATAATTTTCACGAGCTTTATCAGCAATATTATAGAATATCCCAGTGTGTTTTTTAAAAGATAAAGTATTTGCATCTTCATTTACATTTGGTCTAATGCCAACTACAAAATCTTCATAAGAATAATTCTGGTGAAATGTTACAAATTCTATTTGTCCTTGCTTTCTCAATTCGTCAAATATTATTTTGTTTTCACTATGTTTTCCTGAATAACGCTTTGGCGTGGCAATAGCTACAGCTTTATCAATACTGTTAAATGTTTTGCCTGTTCCCGGAGGGCCATAAAGAATCTGATTAAGTGGCTGATTCATAGCTTGAGTATTTGATTTTTTTTGATCTTCTATATTCGAAGAAATTGTATTTTGCGAGACTTCATTTTTTATTCTTGAATATGCAACAAGATTTACAACATTGGGTTTTGCTGCTTCTTTGTACATTACAAAATCACTTATTGGAATAGGAGTTTCTAATTTTTCAAGTTGATCAATCAAAAAAATCATTCTTGCCGATTGTTTAGAATCCTTATAATTATTTACATCCTCACTAAACCAATGTGGATTTAACGCCCTCCATTTATCGACTTTACTATTATAGTTTGCATATTCAGCTAAATCAATAACTCTGGCTCTGTAAGTAGCCTTATTATTTGAAACATAGTAGAAGTAAAAAAATGTATCGTTTTTTATTTTCTTTTCAAATTCATTAATTACTTCTTGAGGTCTTGAAGGTCTTTTATGCCACCAAACAATTCCATAATTTGAAACCTGCATTGCTTCAATCAACTCATCTTTCCATTCATCCGATCTAACTCTTGCTATTAATCCAGTCACAGTGTCGCACCATACATCATCTATAAAATATAAGAGACGCATGATTATATAAGTTAGATTCTTATCGGAATTTGGTTTTAGATTAAATGGCTTAAAACATTTAATCAGGTCATTTGTGAAGGTATCGAAGTTATAAGGTTTGCCAATTACATGTTCTGAAATCAATCTCTTATGATCTTCACTATATATTGGAACATTACTTAATGGATCCAATAAATAATTCAATGCATTTTTTATGCTTTGAGCTGGACTATTTTCATCTAGTTTATAAATTAGCAGATGCTTTATCCAATTATTCTGTCGAATACCGGCTTTAGCAACAACTCGTTTATCTGGATATTGGTTATATTTGCTTTTTTCGTTTGCATTTTCGTCACTATACGATACGATTGTATTCATTAAATTCAATGTATTCAATACCTCCGACGAGGTTAGTGCTTTTTCTTTTATAGCATTGTAATCTAGTTTTGATAGATCCTCAAAGAAATCAGGATTTTCAGACTTAGCCGCTTGCCAATCTTCAACAGCTTTTGTTCCTAATTCGAAATGAAAATTAGTTTCTGCAATAGTCTTCTGAATAATCTCTTCATTAATTCGTGATTCTATTCGTTCTTGTATTTCTTTAGTTATCATTGAATTATCATTAGGTTTATTATTGAGGTAATACTATTTCTTCAAATTATTTTATGTCATAATTTATTAGGCCAATCTCCACGTAATCCTTTTCAATCTCTCAGTTTGTTCCGGGAAATAGTGTTTCTCCACTAGTGAATTTTTATATTTTGGTATGTGAATCAGTGGAATGTATTTATAATCAACCCCATTTACAGTAAGTATGTGCATCTTTGCAAAAGAATCTTGCATTTTCAATTCTTTTCCAATATAATTTTTTGAAAGAATTTTCAGTACTGTTTCACTAAGACTGATTATCAATTCAGGTTTAATTTTCAGAATCTCTTCTTCCAATAGTAAACGACAATTTGCAAATGACAAATTAAAGAAATCAACATCTTTCTCGATTTTTTCAGGCAATGTCAAAGTTTGACACTTTATTAAATTAGTTGCATACACTTCAGACAAATCTATGTTCAACGGATTAAGAATACTGCTTGTTATATATTGGTAAAGTGGTTGTTTATCCTTATTTAATTTCAAAACAACTGTGGCAGGTTGAGCTGTCCTTACTGTTGGTGAATG
>Ga0302292_1002491_pt1 | contig 10988 bp, 8 predicted proteins | sample III_Fen_N2_1_FD_194553 | JGI IMG/M metagenome (GOLD analysis project Ga0302292, IMG submission 194553) | Peat permafrost microbial communities from Stordalen Mire near Abisko, Sweden - III_Fen_N2_1 | ecosystem: Environmental > Terrestrial > Soil > Wetlands > Permafrost | place: Sweden: Abisko...
CGGTGTAATATTAGAGCGCAATATCTCCGCAAAAGTTCCGTAAAACAAACTTAACATGTTCTTATCTTCTGTAAAGGAGAATTGAATGGGTAGTGAATGGGTAGTGTAGGTATGATTGAAATGAATGGAATAAAGAAACTGAATTTTATAGAAGTACATACACGCAAGAAAAATGATTTCCTGTTGATTAATAAATACGACATTATATTGTTCCAATTACTTAGATATGTATAAGAATATATTATCTGAGTATTATGAATGATTTACGGAGATATTGTTACAAAGCCGGAGTAAAAGGGGTATAGAAGGGGAGTAAAAGGGGTTGTGAAAATAGGATCTGTACATATTTCAACTAGATACAGCATGATATTATTCGTATTACTTAAGTAGCTTGTGATTTTTGATCAGAGTGAAAAAAGAGTTTGTTATTCTTATTAACAGCTATTCAATATTCGAAATTTGTCAGGATTATCACAACAGAAATCAACATTATTTGACTATTTAAAAAATTTAAAGATAATACATGTAGGTACACATATATAGTCAGTTAGAATAGATAATGCCAACTAATACTGAATCCCGGGAAATGGGATTAGCCAGGAACTATCAATAAACTTAAAAAAATTGCCTTAAAAAGTATTATTCAAAAAAAAATTCGGATATTTGTATTGACGTTAACTCGTATAAATATTCAGTCTAACTCAATAATAATTAGCTTATGAATGCAAATGATATTCGCCTGTTGGAACCAAAAGCTCTCTGGCAAAATTTCTACAGTTTAACTCAGATACCCCGTCCTTCCCACAAAAAAGATGAAATCGGAGCATTTCTTGAGAACTTCGGTAAATCACTCGGTTTAGAAACATTACGTGATGAAATAGGAAATGTACTGGTGCGTAAGCCGGCTACTCCCGGAATGGAAGGGCGAAAAGCGGTCATTCTACAGGCACATATGGACATGGTTCCTCAAAAGAACAGCCATATTCCTCATGATTTTCAGAAAGATCCAATTGATGCTTATGTAGATGGTGAATGGGTTACTGCCCGTGAAACGACACTGGGTGCCGATAATGGAATCGGATTAGCTGCAGCTATGACGGTGTTGCAATCAAAGGATATAAAACATCCGGCTATTGAAATGTTTATAACCGTTGATGAAGAAACCGGAATGTTCGGTGCGTTTGGACTTCAACCCAACTTCCTGAAAGGTGATATCCTGCTGAATATGGATTCAGAGGATGAAGGCGAACTGTATGTGGGTTGTGCCGGTGGAGTTGATGGAGACATTACTTTCCGTTATAAAGAAGTAGAAGTGGAAGAGGGTGATGTAGCCCTTAAAGTTTCGCTGACTGGTCTGAAAGGTGGACACTCCGGTGTGGATATTAACCTGCAACGAGGAAATGCCAATAAGTTGATGTTCCGTTTTCTCAAAGATGCAGTAGCCGATTATGAAGTTCGCCTGGCAAGTATTGATGGGGGGAGCCTCCGCAATGCTATACCACGTGAAGCTTTTGCCGTGATCACTGTACCTGCCGAGGGAGTTGACGATATTATCGGTTTTGTAAAAGAATACGAGGAATTGTTTATTGACGAATTTAAATCCGTTGAAGATCAAATTGCTTTCACTGTCGAACAGGTTGACCTTCCTTCAGGATTGATTCCCGAAGAAGTTCAGGATGATCTGATCAATGGCGTGACTGCATGTCCAAACGGTGTTCTGCGTTTTATTCCCGAATTGCCGACTGTTGTTGAAACGTCAAATAATCTTGCGATCATTAAATCGGATGGCAACTCCATTATTCTGAGAACGCTGATCCGTAGTTCGGTAGAATCCAGGAAAGAAGAACTTGCCTCCATGGTAGAAAGTGTATTTCTGTTAGCCGGTGCTAAGGTGGATCTGGTTGGTGGATATCCGGGATGGAAACCGAACCTTGAATCGCCGATCCTGAAAGAAATGACGAAAGTGTATGAAGATAAATTCGGAAAGACTCCGAAAGTAATGATCATTCATGCCGGATTGGAATGTGGTATTATTGGAACACATTATCCCCACCTGGATATGATTTCATTTGGTCCGACCATTCGTTTCCCGCATTCACCGGCTGAAAAAGTGAATATTGCCACTGTCGTAAAATTCTGGGATTACCTGATGGCTGTATTAGAAAATATCCCTGCAAAATGACCCCCGGCCTCCTTAATGGAAGTTGGATAAATACAAAACAATATTATTTATAAATCAGATTCCTTATCCCCTTTTGGGGGTAGGGATTCTATTATTTTGTTCATATGAAGAAAAACCTATTGATTCTTGGATTATTGCTTTTCTCGGCCGTGACTTTTGCCCAAAAAGATACTACTGCGGTCGATACCTTTAAATTTACAATTCTCAAACAAAACAAAATTACCCCTGTAAAAAATCAGGCAAGTTCAGGCACTTGTTGGAGCTTTTCCGGACTTGGCTTCTTTGAATCCGAATTGCTGCGCATGGGGAAACCTGAAGTTGATTTATCCGAAATGTTCGTTGTACATCATTCGTATACCGACAAAGCCGATAAATATGTCAGGATGAATGGTACAATCAATTTTGCAGCGGGCGGATCATTCTATGATGTTTTGTACGTCCTTAAAAATTATGGCATTGTCCCTGATGCTGAAATGAACGGACTGAATTACGGCGAGGACAAACACAAGCACGGGGAGCTCGATGCACTCACGGAAGGATACGTCAAGGTAATTGTGTCAAATCCGAATAAAAAGATCTCTACGGCGTGGAAAACGGGATTTGAAGGCATCCTGGATGCCTATATAGGTAAGTGCCCGACAGAATTCTCGGTGGCAGGTAAAAAATATACTCCGGTAACGTATGAAAAATCCCTTGGGTTGAATATGGATGATTACATTTCATTGACTTCGTTTACCCATCATCCTTTTTATACTCAGTTTGCCATCGAAATTCCTGATGACTGGCGCTGGTCGGAATCGTACAACCTGCCACTTGAAGAACTGATGAGTGTGTTTGATAATGCCCTGAATAAAGGATATTGTCTTGCATGGGCTTCGGATGTCAGCGAAAAAGGTTTTACCCGAAAAGGTATTGCCGTGGATCCGGAAACGAAAGTAACCAATCTGCCCGGTACCGATCAGGCTAAATGGTTGAACATCCCACAAAAGGAGATTGATGAAAAAATTTATAAAGTAACGGGCCCTCAACCTGAAGTGAAAGTTACACAGGAAACCCGTCAGGAAGGTTTTGATAATTACCAGACCACCGATGATCATGGTATGGTTATTTTCGGAACTGCCAATGATCAGAATGGTACGAAGTACTACCTGGTAAAAAACTCATGGGGAACTGAAAACAAATACAAAGGTATCTGGTATGCCAGCGAAACATTCGTGAAACACAAAACCATTGATATTTTGGTTCATAAAGATGCCATTCCAAAAGAAATTCTAAAGAAACTGGGAATAAAATAATTAACAATTATGTGCTTATTTTTTTTCTAATAGAAATAAAAAGCAGGCTGTTATTTAACAGCCTGCTTTTTCATATAAATGGATTTGAAATTCAACTTGTTTTATACCGACTGTTTCTCTCATCACTCATTCCTAATCTCTCAACACTTTCCTTACCTCTTACTCCTTACCTCTTACTCCTTCTAATACGCATGTTCGTCATTGTCCACATCTTCAATATCGATCCGCTTCTTTTCCATGGCACGCCATGCAATAAAGATATAGATTAATACTACCGGAATAAACAACGATACCAGCGACATGGCTTTCAAGGTAAACTCACTCGATGAAGCGTTGAAGATGGTCAGGGAGCTTTGCAGATTGATCGAAGGGTAAAACGAAGTGTTGTTATACCCTGCGATGAGCAATAGGCTGCAAACGGTAACTACAGTACCCACTCCTGCAAACCAGATCCCGCTTTTAAATTCAGTTGAAACCCAGGTGCCGATTATGCCTGCCAGCACAGCCACTACGCCCAATAAGAAAAAGACCAATATAAGCGGCATTTGTATCAGGTTGGTGAAGTATTTGTACTTCTCCAGCGATACCACCCCGGTAGTTGCATTCACGGCATAACCTTCCGAAAACAAAGTCCAGATAACGAATATCAGGAAGAATACCACAAAAGGAATGGCATTGTACCACAGGTATTTTCTCGAGCGTGCTTCCAGTATCGGGTGATTCAGCCGGTTGATAAAGAACAATACTGCCAGCGAACGGGCTAAAAAGAAAACTGCCAGTCCCAATGTCAGGTTCCTGATATTCAACAACGCTTCCAGTCCGTGCCATTCATTCCCCCAGGAGCTTATGACCGGTGCCAGTTGGTTGGTGATATTTCCTTTATTGACAACAAAGTCGGAACCGGTGAAAAAGGTAGCTATCGCTACACCGATCAGGAAGGTGCCTAACAGCCCGTTAATAAACAGAAACGCCTGATAGGTGGTTTTACCGTATACATTCCCGGGTTTCGACTGGAATTCGTAGGATACCGCCTGAATGATAAAGCAAAACAAGATTGCCATCCATACCCAGTAAGCACCGCCAAAACTGGTGGAGTAGAAGAGGGGGAAGGAGGCAAAGAAAGCACCGCCAAATGTGACCAGTGTCGTAAAAGTGAATTCCCATTTGCGCCCAAGTGTATTTACCAGCAACCGGCGTTCATCTTCTGTTTTCGATAATGAAAAGAGCATGGATTGTCCACCCTGTACAAAAAGTAAAAACGCCAGTAAGCCTCCTAACAGGGAGATCAGGAACCACCAGTAATGTTGTAAGAATGAGTATGTGATCATAATGTATGAGTTTGAAGAGTTTGAAAAGTTTGAAAGGTTTGAAGAGTTTGAAAGGTTTGAAAGGTTTGAAGAGTTTGAAAGGTTTGAAGAGTTTTTCGAGATTCTTTATTTTTATAAAAAACCATTCAGTCAATCATCTCTTTAACATCAAACTTTTCAAACTTCAAACTTTTTAAACGATTTTAATGCTCTCCTTCCGGTCCTTTTTTAATTTGTTTCACCATAATCTTTACTTCAGCGATTAACAGTGCCGAGAAAAGGATTAAGAACAGGAAGAAGGTGATCTTTACCGAGTCGGATGAAATGTTGGAAATAGCCGCATTTAATGGCAGTACGTCCTGAATGGCCCATGGTTGACGACCAACTTCGGCAACTGCCCAGCCTAATTCGCCGGCAACATACCCAAGCGGGATGCTAAACACACAAATCCACAACAACCAGTTTGTCTTTTGAATCTGCTTTACGTTCATATAATAAATCACCAGTCCAAACAAGAGCAGAAAATAGAATCCGAGCCATACCATGATGTGGAAAGAGTAAAACACCGTCGGAATATTTGGAATCATAGTCTCCGCCTTTTCAATATATCCATATCCAAACTGAGGATAATTTTCTTTGAGCAACGCTTTATATTTTTTAGCCCCTACGGTGTCTTTCTCGATGACCGCCTTTTGATACATGGTCAGTGATTGTAAGGCCGCCTTGCCACGGGTCTGTTTTTCAAGGAAAGAGAGTGCAACGCCATGTTGTGTCTGATATCCTCCATCGAGTATATTGCTGATGCCCGGTACAAATGCATTGATGTCCCGATAGCCTAAAATGGATAGCATGGATGGAATTTCAACTTTAAATAGAAATGGATCAAGCGAATCCTTGTACGATTTTTTTGCAGGATTCAAAACACCTATCGCTACAAGGCCTGCGCCCGTTTTCCCCTGATAGAGTCCTTCCATGGCAGCCAGTTTCATGGGTTGTTTTTGAGATACGTTGTAGGCAGAACCATCGCCCGTGTAGGCAATCAGCAAGGTGGAGACCAATCCGAAGATCGCACCCACCTTTATGCTTCTTAGTGCAAAATCTATTTCCCGTTTCTTGAGCAGATACCAGGCACTGATTCCTGTAACAAACAGACCGCTCAGCACCCATCCGGACAATACCGTGTGGAAGAACTTGTTTATAGCTACCGGTGACAGTAATATGCTCCAGAAATCGATCATTTCATTACGTACGGTATCCGGATTAAACTCCATACCCACCGGATACTGCATCCAGGCATTGGCCACCAGTATCCATAATGCGGAAAGTGTTGCTCCCAGGACAGTCAGCCAGGTAGCGGTGAGGTGAAACTTTTTACTTACTTTATTCCAACCGAAAAACATGATCGAAATAAAAGTGGCTTCCATAAAGAATGCCAGAATGGCTTCAATAGCCAGAGGGGCTCCAAAGATATCCCCGACAAACCAACTGTAGTTCGACCAGTTGGTACCAAACTCAAATTCGAGGATAATCCCTGTAGCAACTCCAATGGCAAAGTTCACTCCGAAAAGTGTCATCCAGAATTGGGCTGCTTTTTTCCACTCTTCTTTACCTGTCTTTACATACAAAGTTTCCATCACCGACATGATGACCCCCAGCCCCAGTGTCAGCGGTACAAATAGCCAGTGGTACATGGCGGTCATGGCAAATTGCGCCCTCGACCAGTCCACTAATGATGCATCCAATAAATTCATAATTTTTTAATGTATTTGATTAGGCGTTAGAAAATTGAATCTCTTAAAGTATTTCACTCATTTATTCTTATCTCTAGACTTATTTCTAGTCTTGGCTCTTGGTTCTTTTGTCTTTTGTCTTTGATCTTGCTCTTGGTTCATGGTTCTTTGCTCTAAAATCTCACTTCCTTCTCTCTATCAATTCCTGACGGACATGATTTGCCCTGCTTTGATCGTCTTTAAAGTTTGTTTTCAGATAATTTGGAAAGAAAAAAATACGTAATACCGCGAACATGATAAACAATTTGATCAGGATGAGTATCCAAAGTGTTTTACCAACCGTCATACCCCGAAATCCATCGCGATAAAACGTAAACGGTTTTTGAATAAAGGAAGGAATCTTCATATTGCTTAATAATTTAAAAACAACATAACTTATCGAATACAAAAATATCAATAAATTTGGTATTATTACAAAAACGTATACATTTTTATTAATTATTTTTTCATTAATTGAATTTATTGAATGCAAACAGTTGTATTTGAAAGGAAATTTTGTAAGGCTATTAAACAAAACCTTACACAACCTGTTTTAGCATTAAATTAATTTATACCGTTTTAATTCGTTTTTAATATAAAATGTTCTATTTCTACTTTACCAATATAAAACTGAACCACAATAGTTCACAATAGAAATAATATTTTTGTCCAGGTTGTCGAATCGTAAATTTTAATATGCGTACGAAATAACTATTGTGTTTTTTTATAATCTGTTTTTGAGTCCTGTTGAGTCTATCGCAGATTTCGACCCGTTTGGTATTATGGTTTTGTATTGTTTTAATTAGTAAAGTAGAATTACTGAAATCAATTAAGTAATTGTAGATATTTAATGAACTGTTTGTTACTCTACAATAGCTTATGTTTCAGCGTTCAGGCAATTATTAATTATTCATTATTAATTACTTAAATACAGATCCAATGAGAAATAAATACATCATTTTAGCACTTGCCATCTTCTGTCTTTATCCGGCTTTGGCTCAAAATAATTTTCTTACACAGCGGGGTAACAATCAACGCACCGGCTCATTTACAAACGAAAAAACGTTGAACACTTCCAATGTCAATATCGGTAGTTTCGGAAAGTTATTCAGCTACCCGGTAGATGGACAGGTTTACGCACAGCCTTTGTATATGCAGGGGTTAAATGTGTCGGGGAAAGGCACCCGAAATGTATTGTTTGTCACCACCATGCACAATTCCATTTATGCCTTTGATGCCGATTCATTAACAACACCTTTATGGAAAACAAGTCTGGCACCTTCATGCCCCTTGCCGGACGATAACTTTGAAATGTACGGACCCTACCATGATATTAAGATGGAAATCGGTACACTGAGTACTCCGGTCGTTGACAGCACAACCAATACGCTCTATGCAGTGGCCTTTAGCAAAGATAACGGCGTTTATTCCCATAAATTATATGCCATTGATATTGCTACCGGCAGCTTTAAAATGAACAGCCCTGTCACCTTAGCGGCCAGCATTGCGGGTACCGGGGCAGGAAATAATAACGGCGTGCTTACTTTTGACAGCAGGCGGCAAATACAACGGACGGCACTGGTATTGTCCAATGGCATACTTTATATCATGTTTGCCAGTTATGCCGATATTGATCCCTATCATGGCTGGATATTGGGTTACAATGCAACGAACCTTTCCATGAAATATATTCTAAATACCACACCGAATGGTACCCAGGGTGGGATATGGATGTCGGGACAGGGACCATCGGTGGATGCAAACAGTGATATTTATCTGACAACTGCAAACGGTACTTTTAATGCAAATACGGGCGGTTCGGAATATGGCAATAGTTTCCTGAGACTTCAACCAACGAATACTTCGCTCGATATAGCCGATTATTTCACCCCGTACAATCAGCAGTATTTAAATTCGGTGGATGCCGATTTGGGTGTTGATGCCCCTATACTGATTCCGAACAGCAATATGATTGTCGGTGGGAGTAAAGAAGGGAAGATCTATGTCATCGACCGCACTAATTTTGGAAAATACAATACCACTTCCTGCCAGTGCGATAACCAGATTCTCCAGAGTTTTAGTGCCTTCAACGGGTTGCTGTATTGTTCTGTTGCCTACTGGGAGAGTAATGCCGGAGGCTATATCTTTGGTGTTACTGCCAACGATCACCTGAAAGCATTTAAACGGAACGGTAATTCTTTCGAAACAGCCCCGTCATCACAAAGCACTTTTATTGCTCCCGGAGTTAATACCGATATTGCCGGAGGGATACTTTCGGTTACGTCCGACGGTACTAAACCTGGCACCGGTATCGTGTGGTGTAACATGCCACTGACAGCAGATACCAATTTAGTAAGTATTCAGGGCATGTTAAGGGCTTTTGATGCAACCAATCTGACTAAGGAATTATGGAACAGCAATCAGAATTCTGCACGTGATGGGTCCGGTAAATTCGCGAAATTCAATTGCCCCGTCATTGTGAAAGGGAAAGTATATCAACCTACTTTTTCGGGTCAGGTAGAGGTGTATGGATTAAATCCTCCTGCTGCGTTACGGGAACCCGATCATCCTTCCCTTGTTACCCCGGGGTTGAATTATAAATATTACGAAGGCGATTTTTCAAACCTGTCCGGTATCAATTCATTCACTCCAGTTAAAGCCGATACAGTTCCTGATTTTTCACTTGCTCCGGCCAATGCTTCCGATAAGTATGCAATTTCTTTTCAGGGGTATCTCAATATTCCCACCGATGGATTGTATGACTTTCAGTTAAACTCCGATGATGGTAGTAATCTGCTGATCGGGAATTCGATGGTGGTGGATAACGATGGTTCCCATCCGGCACAGGAGGTTCATGGTTCCATTGGACTGAAGGCCGGGAAACATTCGATTACCGTGAATTATTTTCAGCAGAGTGGACCGGCTGTATTAGTGGTAAGTTATTCCTCCGACGGGTTTGCCAAAATGCCCATACCTGCCTCTGAATTGTACCGGAATCCAGGATCAAATACAGCAGTAAACACCATTAATGCGAGCACTACGGGCACCTTCCTGAGTCAGAACGTCCCTAACCCGGCACTCCATACTGCCAGAATTGAATTTGGAGTAAATAAACCCGGAAAGGTAGTGGTCACCTTATTCCATATCGACGGGACACAGGTTGCCACTTTGTATGAAGGTATGGTGCAGGATAAGCAAACCCTGAATATTGATACCGGCTCTTTGCCCGCCGGAATATATATCTATAAAATGGTATCCGATCAGGAAATGTTAACCAGAAGCTTGTTGATCGGCAAATAAAGACTGGTTTTGAAGAGTTTGAAGAGTTTGAATAGTTTGAAGAGTTTGAAGGGTTTGAAGGGTTTGAGGGGTTTGAAAGGTTTGAAGAGTTTGTGGTTGCTCCAGGCGGTACTCTTGCCATAGAATTATACGGGTTACGTGCTTGCGTTTCAACTCACTCTCGTAATGTTCCAAACGAGACTTAAAATACTCAAATCTGCCATCCAAATAGGCTGGATTGCCGGCATGAAGGCGTACCCCTAAAATTGGATCATCTAAACCCAAAAGGGTATCTATATCAACCTTTAACAACGACAGTTTCTGAAGGTAAGACTTCACGGTATTGCGACTGATACCAAGACTGCGGGCAATTGTATTCAACTTCATGCCCTGCTTGTACAACTGTAATAATTGTTTTATTTGACTCATAGGTCTTGTTTTTCCTGCCATAACCGATTGTGTAGGTAAATAATGGCTGTAAAAATAAATCAAAACCTAAGTAAGAAAAGAATAATAAGTGGTCAACATGCTCCGGAATCTTGAATATCCGGGCTGAAACCTTACTGCTAAATTGACTTCAAAAAGAAAAAAGTGGTCAGTATGCTCCGAAATAATGAAGCCCGCCCGCCAACAAAAATCGTTATTGGAAATTTTTATCCTTCTTGAAATCAAAAAATGTAAAATAGATTATCCTTTTCTTTTAAAAGTGGTCAGTATCCGCCGTATTGTCAGGACGTTTTCATAAAAAACATCCTTAAATAGCATTTACTAAGACCGAATTCGGATGGTCAGCATGCTCCGTTTTATCCACTTTACCGGATTTTCATGAATAGATTTTAATTTCGGATTGAAATAATCATTCCTCATCTCTCATCTCTCATTCCTCTTTTATTATATCCACCCAATCTACCGCAGTATCTGTAACAAAATAAACTTCTCTTTTATGCGATTTTTGATCTCCATACTTGCATGAATTTAAGATTTGCAAATTTAATAAAACAATTTAAATATTTGTATTTATCGGATTACAAATCCTTATAATACAAGAAGCTGGAATTGCAAATCCCAGCCACTAGTTGCACCATTTTCTCTTTTAAAGAAGGATATATCCAAAAGGACGGAGGAACATGTTCCCAATAACAGGCATGACAATTTC
>Ga0302292_1002494_pt1 | contig 10981 bp, 6 predicted proteins | sample III_Fen_N2_1_FD_194553 | JGI IMG/M metagenome (GOLD analysis project Ga0302292, IMG submission 194553) | Peat permafrost microbial communities from Stordalen Mire near Abisko, Sweden - III_Fen_N2_1 | ecosystem: Environmental > Terrestrial > Soil > Wetlands > Permafrost | place: Sweden: Abisko...
TGTCAAACCGCTGGTCCCTAAAAGAATTCCGCCGAAATACCGGACAACTACCACCAAAATATCAGTCAATTCGTTTTGCTGAATTTGGCCGAATATTGGTCGTCCGGCCGTTCCAGAAGGTTCGCCATCGTCGTTGACCCTAAATAGTAGGTGTTCAGGTCCTAATCGCCAGGCAAAACAATGGTGTCGAGCGCTGTGGTGTTCTTTTTTCAATCTTGCAGTGATTTCCTTAATCTGTTGTTCGTCCGACACCGGAAAAGCATAAGCAATAAATTTGCTTCCTTTCTCTTTGTAGAGTCCTTCAGAAGGTGCTCCGATTGTTTTATAGGTGTCTGTGTATTCCATCGAAAAAGAAGTTGCTTTTCAGTATGATTATAACAGCGGTGAAAAAAAATAAAAATCAAAAAAAAACAGACCTGATGGCCTGTCTTCAACAAATTCGAAATTAATATTTTAGCCTGTTTTCTATTTCATCAAGGTAAACCTTGAAGTTTTTATCGGTATCTTTCAGATTGGCCACTGTACGACAAGCATGGAGAACTGTGGCGTGATCTTTTCCTCCAATTTGTGAACCAATAGCGGCAAGGGATGATTTCGTCATACTTTTCGAGAAGTACATCGCGATTTGCCTGGCCTGTACTGTTTCCCTTTTGCGCGTTTTGACAGCCAAAGAATCGATGGGAAGATTGAAATAATCACAAACAGTTTTTGTAATATAATCGATTGTAATTTCGCGTACCGAACACTTGACCAGCTTATTAATCATTTTAATGGCCAGATCGATGTTAATCTCTTTCTTATTCAGGGTAGCCTGTGCAAGAAGTGAAATCAAAGCGCCTTCGAGTTCGCGAACATTACTATTAATGTGTGATGCAATGTATTCAAGTACTTCTTCGGGAATTTCGATACCGTCTTTATAAATTTTCTTGCGCAGAATATTCATCCGTGTTTCGAAATCGGGAATCTGTAAATCGGCGGTAAGTCCCCATTTAAACCTTGAAAGCAATCTTTGTTCAAGCCCTTTTAATTCAATCGGGGGCTTGTCGGAAGTCAGAATAAGTTGCTTTCCGGTTTGATGCAAGTGATTGAAAATATGAAAGAAAGTCTCTTGTGTTTTCTCTTTTCCTGCGAATTCCTGCACATCATCGATGATCAAAACATCAATCATTTGATAGAAATGAAGGAAATCATTCCGGTTGTTGTTGCGGGTTGCCTCCGAAAACTGGGTTTGAAATTTATTTGCATTTACATACAATACAATTTTCTCAGGGAACCGTTCTTTAACTTCGATTCCGATGGCTTGGGCAAGGTGGGTTTTTCCCAACCCTGAATTTCCATAAAGCATCAAAGGGTTAAAAGCGGTGCCGCCCGGTTTCTGAGCAACTGCATAGCTTGCGCTACGGGCAAGGCGGTTACATTCTCCTTCGATGAAGTTATCGAAAGTATTGTCCTGTTTCAGCTGCGGATCGATATTCAGTTTTTGAATACCTGGAATCACAAACGGATTCTTGATTGTACTGTCATCATGAAATGATGAAGCTGCAACCGGCCTGTTTTTCAGATTGTTGTTCTGATTGGTCGGCAGTTTTATGGTATACGGTTTATTATTGGTATTGAGGTTGTTATCAACGACAACGCTATATTCAAGTTTGGCACCAACACCAAGCTCTTTTCTCAGCGTTTTCCTCAGGATATCAATGTATTGCTCTTCAAGGTACTCGTAAAAAAACGGGCTTGGAACCTGAATTGTAAGAATATCGTTATCCAGCTTAATGGGAACAATCGGTTCAAACCAAGTTCTGTAACTTATAAAAGGCACGTTGTCTTTTATAATTTTCAGACAATTTTCCCAGATATTATTGTGGTCTCTATTCATTTAGGATTTAGGCTCATGTATTATTGAACTTCGTTTTTTATTTATCCGGTCGCAAAGATTGGAATAATTTAGTCGGAAAAAAATGGCTTAAAAAGTTGCATTTTTCTATGATTTTAATATCCAGTTTATTGAGGCTCAAAAAATTTTTTTAAAAATGTAATCGCTTCATTTGTAATTAGTTGCATTGTATATATTTGCAAGCATTTGATTCATTGTGTATTGAAGAAAACAATTTTCGACAAAATTTTTATGAATTTGATACTTCAGAATTGGACATCGAATACAGACAAAATATCTGATTCGGGTGGTCTAAAAGTAAGTAAAAAACGATACGAAAAAAACTAATTTTTGTTTGTTTTTAGTGCTTTTTTTAAACTTATTTCTTTACCGTTTTTGTAATACTTTAAAAATGCCTCAGGAAAAGCACGTTGGATCTTATTTAGATTCATTATAACTTTATCATAAGACGATTCTTGTTGGGAAACATAGTAATATCTGTTGCCTGATTTTATTTCTAAAATCTCTTCAATCCCTTGAAACATAGGGGAGGTAATGCTGACAGGACTCTCCGAAGCATATATCTGGATCCTAAAAGTAATATTATCAGTTATTTGTTTATCTATTGGCGGAGAAACATAAACTTCCCTGCCAAGATCTATCGCTGAGAAATGAATATATTTCTTTGGATTAAGGCGAAAATCGACCAACAAACGATTCAGACTTTCACTTGTTTGGTTAAGGTTTTGGTACAATCTCGGATCATTGACTAACAGTCCGAGGGTGCCGTTTGCAGTATCAATTTTACTTAAAATAGTCTGAAGATTAGCAACTGAGCCATTCAAATGGTCAATCGTCCCTTTGATCTCCATTTTAGTAAGCGAATCGCTGAACGAGGAGAAATTGTCCATGATGTGCCCAAGCTTTGCTGAGTTGGTTCTTAAATTGCCTGTTACCTCACTCAGATTAGAAATGGTTGACGAGAGATTCTTTTTTTGATCGGTAACTACTTCGTCGAGATTACCCGAAATTTTTTCGAGATTTGTCATCGTAAGATTGATCTGCCTTATACTTTCGGAAATATTGTGCTGCGAATCGCTGCTAAGGATTTTTGATACGGCAGTGACGATGGAGTCAAGATTCTCGATCATCCTTTCTGCCTTCGCCTTAAGTGGCGCAATTTGCTCATTCACCTGCTGCATAATGTCGGCTTCCATTTTTGTCGCCAGTGTGTCGTTTGCATGCAAGAGCATATCCGATTTCCCCAAATTAAGTTTTACGACCTTTGACCCAAGCAAATCACTGCTGGCAATTTCGGCCGAAGTTCCCTTTGGGAGCGGAAAGTCATTGTGAATGGCAATCTTAACAATTAAATCTCCTGATAAATCTTCTGAAAAGTAAATCTCTCTGACATAACCGACTTTTAATCCGTTCAGGGTAACTAATGTGGTTGCTGTTAGACCGCCAACATTTTTATAGCGGGCATAAAAAACTTTTTCTGTCCTGAATATATCCCTTCCTTTGAGGAAATTAATGCCCCAGATTAAGAGTGTGAGACAGATAACAACCAAAATTCCGATTTTTGATGTTTTTGTGAGCTTCATTTCAGGACATTTTTCAATTTATTAACGAATATACGAAGGAATATGGTTTAAAAAAAGTGTAACACTATCGCCCGCTATTCATTGCCTCCTTCATTGGAATTGGTTGTCCGTTTTTAAAGGCAACAATAAAGGCATCGGGAACTTTTGGTCTGATTGAAGACAAATTTTGTTTGGCTTTCGAAAGATGTTTTGTTTCAAGGCAATAGTATTTGTAATAGCCCGCTATTTTGATTTCTGAAATATTATCAATTCCTTTGAATATACTTGATTTGAGCGATAGTTTTTTCGGTGAAGCTGATAGTTGAATCGCGAAAGTGATTTGGTCCGTTTTTTTTATGGGTTGCTCAGCCTCTTCCTGCACTGGATACAGGTTTTTATTTTCCTTTATATCTTGTTGGCGAGTATGGGATTCATTCTTCGGTTCTTCGATTTTTTGTGGTGAAGGAGTTGTATCTCTTTTTTCTCTTGTCTCTTTTTTCGATTCTCCAGAGGAAAGGTTCAGACGCGATTCATATTTTTCCTTATACTCTTTAAACGAATTGAAGATAGATAAAGCAAGTGTCTCTCTTCCTTCATCGGTCATCAGGTAATTTGCTTCGGATTGATTACTCAGGTATCCTGTTTCAATCAGAACACCGGGCATCGCAGTTTCGCGTAAAACCAAAAAACCTGCCTGTCTTACATCTCGGCTGGCTCTTTGGGCATGTTGACGAAATGAATTCTGCAGGATTCCGGCAAATGCAACACTTTGATCAATATGGGTATTCTGAATCAATTCGAACATGATATACGACTCTGATAAATTAGGATCAAAACCTTCGTAACGGGTGGAGTGATCCTTTTCAAGCAAAATAACACTATTTTCTTTCTTGGCCACATTCAGGTTGTCTTCTGTACGGTGAAGTCCTAAAACATAGGTTTCTGTCCCTTTAACAGCGGGTGAAGCACAATAGTTGGCATGAATCGAGATAAAAAGATCGGCATTGTTCTTATTTGCGATAACAGAGCGTTCGAAAAGAGGGACAAATACATCAGTACTACGTGTATATATGACCCGTACATCAGGTAATTTATCTTTTATAAAATTACCGAGTCTAATTGCGATTCCGAGGACAATATCTTTTTCACGTGCTTTTCCTACCACCGCTCCCGGATCTTTACCACCATGTCCGGCATCAATTACAACCGTTTCGAGACCTTTAGGTGCTTTATTTCGGGCATATAATGGGTTAATAAGTAATGAAATAACAATCACTATGAGTAATCTGTAAAAGTGATTGGCGTTACAGCCTTTAAATGTGTACAACTTTTTCATTGGCGTAATATATGATTTGTGGTGAAGGTCGAATCGTTCATCAAAAAAATTAAAGCATTCGTGCATAAAAATACTCCAGCGCAGACACAAACTGCAAACGTACTTTTTTAACAAAATCATCGCTGAATATATTATACAAAAATAGAAGATTAAATTATTTTTTCAGGGTGTAAGTTTCTCTAAATGGATTTTTTACTTTTGCCATATGCAATTCGTTGCAGTTATGTTAGATTTAACTTGATTAGGAAAATTTTGAGCAAGTTGCGATTTTTATCTTCCCTTGGGGCGATCCTGTTCCTGGTTTATGGAACTATTTTTGGGCAAGCGCTTGAAAGTAAAAAGTCCGTTGTTGTTGAAAAACAGCGTGTTTTGAATAGGCAAGAAAAGAATAAACCCTATTTGGAAATGTCGGACAGTATTCGTATTTCGAAAAATGATTCACTTGCATCCGATAGCATTGCTGCGGATGAAACTGCTGGCTTCGACGCTGAGGTGGAGTATACTGCTGATGGCTATATCACCCTGATACAGAATAGTTCTGGTAATAAAATCATCATGTCAAAAAATGCTCAGGTTAAATATAAAGATATTGATCTGAAAGCTGACTATATTGAGCTGAACAGGGACAGCGATCTGATTTATGCCGTTGGAAAGCCGGATTCAACGGGCGCAATTGCAGGCAAACCCGTTTTTAAACAGGGTGAACAGGAGTTTCAGGCCGACGAAGTAAGGTATAATTACAAAACTAAAAAGGGAATTGTTACGGGCGTTGTGACCGAACAGGAGGGTGGTTTTGTCCATAGCGGACGGACGAAACTGATTAACGATTCAACTTATTGTCTGCGAAATGGCAAATATACGACATGTGATGCCGAACATCCGCATTTCTGGCTCGAGATGACCAAGGCAAAGGTATTGTCCAACAAGAAGATTGTAACCGGGCCTGCCTACCTCGTTGTTGAAGATCTTCCACTCTACTTTATATTTGTCCCTTTCGGTTTTTTTCCGAATTCACCGAAATACTCATCAGGATTATTGATGCCATCATATGGTGATGAAGTCAACCGGGGCTTTTTCTTAAGAGATTTAGGATATTACTGGGCTGCTAACGATTACTTCGATGCTTCTGTAAAAGGTGATCTCTATTCAAAAGGATCACGAGGAATTAAACTGCATACCAATTACCGGCTTCGGTATAAGTTTAGCGGCGCTTTTGACTTGCAATATTACAAGAATGTCTTTGGAGACAAGGGTTTACCTGATTATAAAACACAAAATGATTTTGCTGTTACCTGGAGTCACTCCATGGATTCGAAGTCAAGTCCAACTCAGACATTTAGTGCAAGTGTGAATTTTTCTACAAGTTCATTCGACCAGAATAACTCGTATACAACAGAAAATTACCTTACGAATACAAAACAATCGAGTATCTCCTATTCAAAACGTTGGGAAAATTCTCCATTCAATCTTTCAGCGAATATGCGGCATTCTCAAAACAGCCGCGATACAACAATTAGTCTAACGCTTCCTCAGATGACATTCAATATGTCGAGGATATATCCTTTCAAATCGAAGTTACGAATAGGTAAGGAGAAATGGTACGAGAAAATTGGGGTGAGCTATTCGATGGATATGCAAAATACAATCAATACCAAGGAGAATAAATTGATGGGATCGTCCCTCACAAAGGACTGGCAAAATGGTATTAAGCACAGTATTCCGGTCAGTACCTCTTTTAAAGCATTGAAATATATTACAGTTAGTCCTTCAATCAATTATAATGAGCGGTGGTATACGCAGCAAATCAGAAAGAAGTATAACGAAGTAACCAAGCAGGTAGAGGTTTCAGACACACTCTACGGATTTACACGTGATTACGATTATTCTGTTAGTGTTGGAACCTCCACGAAAATTTATGGAAACTTTGTACCCTTAAATCCAAAATCAAGTATTAAAGGGATCAGGCACGTAATGACACCCAGTATTAGCTTTAGTCTTCGGCCTGATTTTAGCAATCCTAACTTCGGAATGTACGGAACCGTCGTCGATTACATCGATGAAAAAGGGAACCCCGTCATTTTGCGATATCCTTATCACGAAGGTGCAATATTTGGAACTGCAGGTGCCGGAAAATCGGGGTCTATAGGATTTAGCCTGGGTAATACACTTGAAATGAAGAAACTCAATACTAAGGATACTACAGCGACTAAAGAGGCCTATACCAAGATTAAACTTCTTGATCAGTTATCGATTGGCGGATCCTATAATCTTGCTGCTGACTCATTAAATCTTTCAAACATTACTATTGCTGCACGTACGAAGGTTGCCGGTGTCGATCTTAACTTTGGTGCAATCCTCGATCCTTATGCGATGCAGGATGGCCATCTGATCAACCAGTTCCAATTTTCGAAGAATCGTCAGCTTGCACGTTTAACCAGTGCAAATATGTCTTTCGGACTTTCGTTCAAATCAAAAGAGGGCAAAGAAAAGGCGAAAGAGGAAGAGAAATTAACTCCGGAACAGAAAACTGAACTTGATCAGAAAATACTTAGGCAGCGGACTGGTGACATTCCCGAATATGCCGATTTTAGTGTTCCATGGGATCTTTCTTTCAATTATAGTTTTAGATACAGCAAACCTGATCCTATGTTATCATCAGTGATTACTCAAACGGTTGATTTCAATGGCAATGTAAGCCTTACAAAACAATGGAAAGTCGGTTTTTCTTCAGGTCTTGATGTTCAAAAACTTCAGGTTACTTTTACCCAATTTAATATTTTCAGAGATTTGCATTGTATGCAGATGTCACTAAACCTTGTTCCCTTCGGTTACCGCCAGAGTTACAGTTTTACCATCAGGGCAACCTCTACTTTATTGCAGGATTTAAAACTGAGTAAACGACAGAGTTCCTATGACAATGGTAATTATTGAATGGCTGTTAACACAGAATGCCACTCCCAATTCTTCCCTGTTTGCTTGTCGACAATTTGATTTAGTTCAGGCATAAATTGAATTTGTTTGTCAACAATTTGAATTAGTTCAGGCACAAACTGCATTAGTTTGTAAACAATTCGAATTAGTTGGGGCATAAACTAAATTAGTTTGTAAACAATTTGAATTAGTTCGGACATAAATTGAATTTGTTGGTAAACAATTTGAATTAGTTCAGGCATAAATTGAATTAGTTCGTCTACAATTTACATTAGTTGGGGCAATTTAAATTTGTTCGGGCGAAGCGTTTTTTTTTGGCATCGTTTTTCAAAGGGTTTATTCGGTTTCTCAATGTGGGTACGAGATCTGCTCTCCAAACCGGATCTAAAACTTGATATGTTATTTTCGGCTTTGTGTAAATACAGGGTTATTTACGGCACATTTTTACTTACAAAAAGATCTCGCACCACTCATTAAACCGTGCAACATTTTTATTTCCAAATTTCAGCATCGATTTTCGGATTTCATTCACTGTTTTCTCGTGAAACAGATCACCACTTTTGGAAAAAAACTTGTCGGCAAAACAAATAATCTGCTCTTCAACAGACACCGGCATATAATTGCGTAATGGTAGTGGAAGCTTGTTAGCAATGATCTCCTCAGTTGTTATTCCAATTCCGGTATGTCTTTCACACACCAGCCCGTGCTCCGGGTAACCTTCAGCAACCAGCAATTCACAACCAAGATAGCCGTGGCAGAGGTAAGGAAATTCGCCAAAACAATACAGATCGGGTGCATTCGTTTTAAAGATACCTATGTCGTGCAACATGGATGCTTCTTCGATAAATTTACGATCGGGAAGTAACTCTTTGTGATTTTGCGCAATTTTCAAAGCCTTTTCCGTCACCAGAGTGGAATGGCTGACCAGGATCTGATAAGCTTTAGATCTTGGTTTGTAATACTTTGCAATAATCTCCAAGGGTTTCATAGGCGAAGATTTTGTTGTAAAAATAGTTCTTTTAAGAACTCAATCGGTGATTGTATTTGATTATTACCACAAAATCCAACAATTGTTCAATATTTTGCAAATAGTATACCTACAAATAACTCATTAAAGCTAATTTTAGGCTCAATTTTGAATGAAGAATAATGAGTCAGATAATTGAAACAGCACCACGTGCTTTCCGCAATGGAATTGAATCGTTAAAAAAAGGGAAAGAAGAAAAAGGTGTAAAAAGAATCGAATCGTCGCATAAGGACGGTTTTAAACCTGCGATGGTCTTCCTCGATATTTATCGAAGTGAAAAAGATATCAATCAATCGGTTATTATTTTCGAAGAGCTGATGGAAAAAGGATATTCCGGTGCCACCCTGGCTATTGGAAAGAAGTATTATGAAGGAAACAATCGGCAACTCTCACACGAAGATTCGGTAAAATGGTTTCTGGAGTCTGCCCGCGAAGGCGGTGTAGGTGCCTGTAACTATATTGGCGAGATGCGCGAAAGCGGGAACGGTCTTCCAGTTGATCTGAATAAAGCATGGGAGTGGTACGAAAGGGGTGCACAACGGGGAGATATCATTGCGAAATACAATTTTGGTCGGTTATTGCGAACCGGCGATGGCGGATATAAAGATTTGAACGAAGCCGTTGACAACTGGTATGAATCGGCAAAAGGTGGATATGCTCCTGCAATGTTTAAAGTCGGTGAGATTTTCGAACAGGGTTTAAGTGTTCCCGTTAAACTGACCAAAGCTTTCGACTGGTATTTAAAAGCAGCTAAAGGTGACCATGTTCCTGCTTTTGAAAAAGTTGGTATGTGTTTATATGAAGGAAAGGGTACCGAAAAAAATGAGATTGAAGCTTTTTCCTGGTTTTCGAAGATGGAAGGAACTATTCCATCTGAAGTTGCACTTGCGCTTGGAAAAATGTATTTCAAAGGTATTGGAACTGAAAAAGATGTTATTAAAGCAAAGGAGTATCTTGAGCAAGCGGCCAATTCCGATTATGTTGAAGCAATTTTCCTGATGGGAAGACTCCTGGATGAAACAGGCGATACCGCTGCATCCGACTGGTATCAGCGTGCGGCTGACAAAGGAAGTGCAGATGCACAAGATGTGCTTGCCAGTTTATATTTAAGGAAATCGGATGCAGAAGGTGTCGATTGGCTAAAGAAGGCCGCGGCTACTGAAAGTCCTGAAGCGATGTTCCGCCTGGCACAGAAATACGAAATTGGAGAAGAAGTAGAGTCAAACAATAAAATCTCCGTCGATTATTACAGGCGTGCTGCTGAAAAGGGGGTTATTGAAGCACAATATAAATATGCGAGTATTCTTCTTGCCGGAGAAATGACTACCAAGGATAATCAATCGGCTGCCGACTACTTCAAACGTGCGGCAGAAGCGGGTCATCCGCGGGCAAATTACCTTGTAGGAATTATTCATGAGAAAAGTCTGGCTTATTGGTCCGAGAAGGAGAAAGCTTTTGAATGGTTTTTAAAAGCAGCAGAACTTGGTGTTCCTGGTGCGATGTTCAGGGTAGGCGTTTATTACGAAAATGGCATCACAAAAGATCAGAATACAGACGAAGCTTTCAAATGGTACCAGAAAGCAGCCAATGCAGGCTATCCCAAAGCCGTATTTAACCTTGGTGTAATGTACGAATCGGGTAAAGGAATTAGTCAGAATATGAGGATGGCCGTTCAGCAATATGAAATAGCTGCAGGGCTTGGTGTTGCAGAGGCAATGAATAACCTTGGGAATGCTTATCACCAGGGAAAAGGAACCGATGCAAATCCTTATGAAGCAGTTAAATGGTATTCCAATGCGGACAAGGCTGGATTCTATCTTGGGACCTATAACCTTGGCGTGATGCACTATTTTGGTGACGCGGGCGAGAAAGATTTTGTCAAAGCTTACGAATGTTTTAAAAAGGCTTCCGAAGCTGGTTATGCGCAGGCACAATATAACCTTGCAGGCATGTACTATTTCGGTGAAGGAACTGAAAAGGATACCAATGAGGCCTTTAACTATTATTCAAAATCTGCGGAGAATGGTTTTACGGATGCCTGGAAGAATTTAGGTGATATGTATTTAAATGGTGATGGCGTTCAGAAAAATGTGGATAAAGCCATCACGAGTTTTGAAAAGGCGGCTGAAGCAGGCGATGATGAAGCCCGTTACGAACTTGGCAGGGTTCTCTTCACGACCAAAGGTTATCAGGATTTTACAAAAGCAGCACTTCACCTGAAAGCTGCCGTT
>Ga0302292_1002497_pt1 | contig 10978 bp, 9 predicted proteins | sample III_Fen_N2_1_FD_194553 | JGI IMG/M metagenome (GOLD analysis project Ga0302292, IMG submission 194553) | Peat permafrost microbial communities from Stordalen Mire near Abisko, Sweden - III_Fen_N2_1 | ecosystem: Environmental > Terrestrial > Soil > Wetlands > Permafrost | place: Sweden: Abisko...
TATTTTCCTTGATCTCGTTCACTTACCCGATTAGACTGGCGATTACCAAAAATGTTGCAAAATGAAGAAACAAAAAAGGCTGAATGGTTTCCCGTTCAGCCTTTGAATATTATTGATCGTTTTAATTTATCCGAAACATTTGTTGTCGAAAAATTTAACTGGTTCGCTGCAATTTTCGCCATCAACAGTCCAGGTGTTGCCCGATTTCAACAATTCGTCCATGCAGGTCACTTTGCGTTTGGCCTGAACGGTGGCAATTTGTTTTCCCATTTCCTGATCGTAAACCGGACCTTCAACACTTCGTATAACGCCCATGGCAACCGGAAACTCAGGAAGAGCCATGTTGATTAAGGCAACCTGTAATCCGAGGTTGTCGTCAGTCGGATCATGAACCAGAATATCTTCGCGCGTGATTCCATTTTCGCCGATTTTAGCAACTGTCAATTTACCATTCACCAGGATTAATCCTTTATCTTCCTGTTCCCCAAAAATCATGGGCTGACCTTTTTTTAGGAGCAATTGACGTTCGGCACGGAATTTTGGATCAGATACAAAATCGTGAATTCCATCGTTAAAAATTACGCAGTTTTGTAATACTTCCACTACTGAAGTTCCTTCATGTTTAGCGGCATCGGCCAAAACTTCCTGTGTGTGTTTCACGTTGCTGTCGACTGCACGGGCAAAGAACGTTCCGCGTGAGCCCAAAACCAGCTGTCCCGGAACAAACGAGTCTTCGATGGTTCCAAATGGTGAGGTTTTGGTAATCTTGCCCCGGTCGGAGGTAGGCGAATACTGACCTTTGGTTAAACCGTATATTTTGTTGTTGAAAAGAACCAGGTTCAGGTTGATGTTACGACGTACCAGGTGAATAAAGTGATTTCCACCGATAGCCAGCGAATCGCCGTCGCCGGTCATTACCCATACGGTTAAAGCCGGATTTGCTGATTTTACTCCTGACGCAATAGCAGCAGCCCGCCCGTGAATGGTATGAAATCCATAGGTATTCATATAATATGGAAACCTTGAAGAACAACCAATTCCGGAGATAACGGCAAAATCTTTGTGCGCGATATCCATATCGGCCATCGTTTTTTGCACTGCATTCATAATGGCGTAATCGCCACAACCCGGGCACCAGCGAACTTCGGCAGCGCTTTTAAAATCTTTGGCAGTATAATTAAATTTTGTCATGATTAAGCCTCCAGTAATTTTTCAAAGTTTTCAACTAATTCGTGTACCGAGAAAGGCAACCCTTTCATCTTGTTTACCTGATGATATTGAAATTCAGGTAATTTGTCGCGCAGGTAACTGGCAAATTGTCCCAGGTTTAATTCGCAAACAACGATTTTTTTAAACTTGCTGAAAACTTCGGCCGTATTTTTTGGTAACGGTTTGATGTAATTAAAATGCGCCAGACTAACTTTCTTTCCGGCGTCCTGCATGGCTTTGACCGAACTAATCATGTGTCCGTAAGTTCCTCCCCAGCCAATCACCAATAAATCCCCTTCAGGTTCTCCCGAAACTTCAAGTTCAGGGATCATATCGGCCACTTTTTCGACTTTCTCCGCTCTGATCATACTGTTTTTATGGTGGTTCTCCGGATCCTGGTTTACACCACCGGCATTATTTTTTTCCAATCCGCCGATGCGGTGCTCGAAACCTTCCATTCCCGGAATCGCCCATTCCCGGGCAAAAGTTTCAGGATCGCGATTGTATGGCAAAAACGTTTCAGGGTTTTTTGCCTTCCGTGGTGTAATAGATGGAAGTTCGCTCATGGAAGGAACCCGCCAAGGCTCGCTGCCGTTGCCCAAAAAACCGTCAGTCAAAAGTACCACCGGAACCATCCGTTCCAATGCAATTTTTGCTGAAAGGAAAGCGAAATAAAAGCAGTCGGAAGGTGTACTGGCAGCCAATACAACTACCGGACTCTCGCCGTTTCTTCCGTACAAAGTTTGTAATAAGTCAGATTGTTCTGTTTTTGTTGGTAATCCGGTCGATGGCCCACCACGCTGAACATTGACAACAACGATTGGTAATTCGGCCATTACCGAAAGTCCGAGAGCTTCAGATTTTAATGCAAATCCTGGGCCTGAGGTGGATGTAACTGCCAGATCGCCTGCAAATGCAGCTCCAATAGTCGTGCAAATTCCGGCAATCTCATCTTCTGCCTGAAATGATTTTACACCTAAATCTTTTCGTTCGGCCAAGGCCTGTAGAATGTCGGTTGCCGGAGTGATGGGGTAGGAGCCGATGAACAGTTCCAGTCCAGCTTTTTCGGCAGCGGCAATAAATCCCCATGCGGTAGCATTGTTGCCGTTAATATTGCGGTAAATACCTTTTTCGATAGGTGCAGGATGAACAATGTATTGGGGCGTCATGTGCTGCAAATTCATCCCGTAATTGTATCCGGCATGAAGAACAGCGAGGTTTGCTTCGGCCACAATCGGGCTTTTCTTCCCAAATTTCGACTGGATAAACCCTTCGATGTAATCCAGTGGACGATCGAACATCCAGCAAATTAAACCAAGTGCAAACATATTTTTACAGCGCAAAATACTCTTGTTGTCGAGTTCCAGATCCTTCAGACTTTCTTTGGTCATGCTGGTGATTGGAACCGGAATCAACGCATAATCGTCGAGCTTTAATTCAGTAAATGGATCGTTGGTTTTGAACTGTGCTTTCTCAAAATTCTTTTCATTGAACGAGTCAACATCAAAAATGATCGAAGCCGCCGGATTCAAAAATGCCGCATTAGCCTTTAGCGCTGCCGGATTCATGGCAACCAGAACGTGGGCTAAATCACCGGGAGTGGTAATTTTCTTTTTCCCGAATTGAACCTGAAAACCCGATACTCCTCCTACAGTTCCTTGTGGAGCCCTGATTTCGGAGGGATAATCCGGAAACGTTGAAATGTCATTTCCGAATAGTGCCGAAGTGTCTGAAAACAGTGTTCCGGTCAACTGCATCCCATCGCCCGAGTCTCCGGAAAACCGAATTGCAACTTCTTCGAGTTCTATTACTTTTGCATCTTTCATTTGATATGTTATTTTAATATCGGTCTTTTTGCTTATAATCTAATGCTTCTATGGTTTCAAAAGTAATAGATTATAATTTTTGATAACTATCTCGAAATTTGGTTCTTTTTGAACCGCACCAAAAATAACCATTATTTAACAAGGCTGACAGGATAATCTCAATTATTTGCATTGACATTTGTCCTATGGAATTCGATGCAAAAATGAATTTATGATCAATAGTTTGTGCTGTTTTTCTTGAAGGATCTACTTGAATTCCCATTGAGGTTGTGTTTTTACAATTTCACCTTTTTAAACTATTTTCATCCTAGTTTTCTGTGGTAAAAACCTTAAACATCTACCCTGTTTCTTATCTTTGAGATTCAATTTAAAACCGATTCATAAAATGGCACTTATAAAAACAATTTTAGGAAAAACACCGGCATTTGGCGAAAACTGTTTTTTTGCTGAAACCGCAACGATAATCGGAGATGTAATATTGGGCGATAATTGCAGTATTTGGTACGGAGCCGTTTTGCGTGGCGATGTTCATTACATTCGCTTAGGCAACAATACCAATGTACAGGATAATGCTGTCATTCATGCCACCTATCAAAAATCGCCCACGAATATCGGTAATAATGTCACCATTGCGCACGGTGCAATTGTACACGGATGCACCATTCACGACAACGTGATGGTTGGGATGAATGCTGTTGTATTGGATGAGGTCGTGATTGAAAGCAACAGCATTGTTGCTGCCGGATCCGTTGTTAGCAAGGGAACCAGAGTAGAGAGCGGCACCGTTTATGCTGGTATTCCTGCTAAGAAGATCAAAAATATTGGGCCTGAATTGCTCGAAGGTGAGATTCAGCGTATCGCCAAAGCCTATGGAATGTATTCGAGCTGGTACAAGGAAGTTTAGGCTTCGACAAGCTCAGCCACCAGCCTTCCTATATATTGAAAAGCGGCGAACTCCTCATCAGAATTTGCCGCTTTTCTTTCGTTATGACATGATCACTACCTCCATTTTGGCTCAACAGGAACCCTTTCTCCATCGGCAGTTGTGTGTTCTTCCAGCGAATTTTCTTTTGATTGAATTACCATGTAAATCATGGTTTCATCCGAATCATTCCGAATACCTCTTTTCCCTTTTGGCGCCACTCGAATAACGCTTCCCTCTTTAATTTCAAAGCAATCCTCATCCACCTGATAGAATCCGAATCCTTTCAATACAATATAGGTTTCTTCATTTTTTCGGTGAATATGAAAGTAGGGCTGTTCAGTATGAGGAGGTAACATATTAAATGAGATTTCGGTGCCTGTTGCATCGGTTGCATCTTTCAGGAATACTTTTCCCTCAATCAAAGTCTTCCTTACCAGATGAATCAAACTATAATCCATTAACTCATCCAGACTACCAAGGTTAATTGCTGTGTAATTTTCGTTTTCTGATAATTTTTCGATCCGTTTCATAGTTGTGAAAATTTGTTGTTCTGCAAAACTCCATAAAATTTCAATATAAAACAAAAGCGGGAAACTCCTTTCAGAATCACCCGCTTTAATAATGGTGTCTTTTCCCGTCTTCAGCTCTTTACTGGTATATCACTTTCGCTTTTTCAACCGATTTTTCTTCTGCACGTAAAGGGCAAATCCTGAGGAAGAATATGCCGTTTTTCGTGTAATATACTTTTTCAAATCAATAATTCATATATCATTTCTATTGTTCTAACATTTTTTTAATTGTCTCAATTGGGAAATATGTTTTATTTGAAATTTCTTCATCCGAATAGTTTTGTTTTTTCAATCGTTTTACCACAAATTCCATATTTTCCCCTATTTCAATAATATTATCATCCGGATCATAAAATCTTACAACCCTTTGGGTCCATGGCTGGGTTTCAATTTTGTGTATCATTTTAACATGTAACGATTCTAGTTTTTTATTAACTGAGTCAATATCATCAGTTTCAAAATAAAGCTCAAATTTCTTAACTAATGATGAATCCTTTTCATTCTTTGTGTTTTTATAAATAGAAGAAATTGCATTTTTCATTTCCCAAAGTGTTATGCCACCTTCGAATTGAATATAATTTGACAAATCTAACTTCACATTTAAATCAAAAACACTCTGGTAAAAATCTTTTGAAACTTTAGTTTTCTCAACAAAAAGCACAAATGAGTTCATTTCAATTAATGGCTTGTTTATAGATACGTTATTTATTGAATTGTTATTATCCTGAGCCAATAGCCTACCATTATTAAAGAGCAAATTGGCCACATTACTGAACAGAAAAAGAATTAAAATTAAATACCTTGGTTTCATGATTTATTATTTTAATAGTTATAGAATAACAAAAATAGAGTCTTAATAACTTTTAAAATTGTATAAATCGGACATTTTTGCTTGAAACAAATTCTTTTGGGGATAAACCAGTAAACCGTTTTACGTTTTTTATTAAATGGGATTGGTCAAAAAAAGAATTTTCCGGATTTAGGTTGTTTTCATTTATTATTTTTAGCATTTTCAATACCCTTACTATTTGGATGTAGGTTTTTGGGTTTATGCCTAGATCATGTGAAACAATCCGATGAAGCTGCCTGTTGCTTAACCCGAATTCACACGACAATTCATCAACAGAAATATTACCTTCTGTATAGTCAATATATTTATAAATCTTTAATCGTCTGTGGTCAGTTTTTGCAGATATTAAAAGTTTTTCAAATATTTTATTGAAGTATGAGGCGTACAATTCAAGAGTGTTATCTGGGTTAAGAAAAATATCATTTTCGATTCTAAATTCCTTAGTATCAAACGTAATAGAACCGTTTAAAAAATTTCCGATGCTTTGTTTGAAAAGGCTTTGGACAGCTATTGGCTTGAACCTCACACCAATATGTTTACATGATGAGAAATATGGAACTTGTATTTTTTCATCCCATATTCCGGTAAGCTCGCATGAAACAATGTGCATATCTTGTATGGTAATGACCAAATCGAAGAAACCGTCAGGAACAATGTCAATACATTTTTTTGTAAATGTCTCAATTTGAAATTCCCAATAACATTTTATGTAATCCTGAAGTTTTTCAGAAGGCAAAATATCTTTATAATAGAATAAGGGTTTTACTATCATTGAGTCAATTTTTTGCATGACGCCCAACTTACTGGTAAATCACCTTTGCTTTTTCAACCGGTTTTTCGCCTGAACGTAAAGGGCAAATCCGGAATGAATAATTATATGCTTTTTCTCTCAGACGATATTCATCGTGAGTCCATGCACCCCAGCTATCGTCGCCACCAACACCCTGTTGTTTGTAGTCGATATTGATCGAAGTCAGGTCGCGTGGTTTTACATCGTTGATGTGACGGCGGATCATTTTCAGACCTGCTTTGCCACGACCATCGGTACGATCAGGCGATTCAAAATCTTCCATAATCTGATGGTGTGCACTGGCCGACATCAACGGCATGCCAATAAATTCAAATCCAACACCTTCTTTGTTGGCGATGGTCATCCAACGGACATCAATTTTATTTCCGTTTTCCTGTGGACGAACATATGGGAAATACTGATCGGCAACAGCTCCGGAATACAAACCAACCAAAGCACTGGTGTAGCGGTCGGCGTATGATTCGTGCGGTCCTCGGCCCAACCAGCTAATCTGATCGAATTCGCGTGGCATAACCAGGTTCATTCCAAAACGGATAATTTCTGGAAGCGATTCTTTCGCCTTTTTAAAATCGCTGGTTACTACTACTTCGCCTGTTCCAAGCACTTTGTAGGTCGAAGTGTAATTGGCAATTACCTGTTTTTGTTCGTCATTCAGATCGAAAACAAAAGTTACAATTGTTGCATTGCCATCTTGTTTTACAGTTGCCGATTTCACCGATTTTTGTTCGCCTGCTTTTCTCCAAACACGACTGCGTTTATCCAATTCATTTCCGAAGTCGTTATCGATTGGTGCACGCCAGAAATTAGGTACAGGTCCGGCAAGCAACATTTCTTTGCCATCCAATACATAGCTTTTCATGGTAGCATCATCCTTACTGAAACTAATCTTGAAGCCTTTTCCTTCAACTGTTATCGTATTTCCTTCTTCTTTTGACGTAACCGTAGGTAAAGTGCTGATGGAAGTTAAAACAGCCATTTTGCTGAACGGAAGCTTAAACTGTTCGTAAGCCAATTTTGTTCCGGCAGCAAGAATGCCTTTCTTATTTTTCAGTTTCGCAGAAATATTCAGGAAATATTCGGTTGCTGGTTTAGTTTCAACGGTTAAATCAAGTTTTACTTTTTTGCTTGTTTTGGGAGCCAGATCAAGATCTTTTAGTTCTCCTGATTTCAATACCTGTCCGTCGGCAACGACTTCCCAGTTGAAGGCAAATTCAGACAAATTGGTAAAACAATTCTTGTTGATGATTTCAATTTCACCTGAATTCAGATTAACAGCTTTAAAGCCGATGTTCTGATAAACTTTTCCAACTTCGTATAAAGCCGGTTTTGCTGTTCTGTCGGCATTGATCAAGCCGTTACAACAGAAATTGCCATCGGTAGGTAAAGTGTCACTGCCTAAATCACCGCCATAAGCCCAAAACTTATTGCCCTGTGCATCTTTGGTTAGTATTCCCTGTTCAACCCAGTCCCAGATAAAACCGCCCTGAAGAACCGGATATTTTTCGATCACATCCCAGTAATCCTGAAGGTTTCCGGTGCTGTTTCCCATAGAATGGGCATACTCGCACTGAATGTATGGTTTGGTGGGTTTCGGATTGGCTTTGGCGTAGTCCTCCATATTCTTAATTCGGGCATACATAGGGCACATAATGTCGGTATTTGCGCCGCCGCCAGCTTGCTCAAACTGAACCGGGCGGCTTTGGTCAACCGATTTCAAATAGGCATAGGTGGCTTCAAAATTTACGCCGTTTCCGGCTTCATTACCAAGCGACCAGATAATAACCGATGGTTGGTTTTTATCGCGTTCGAACATATTCCTTGTGCGGAACAGGTGAGCATCTTTCCATGTTGGATCTTTAGCCAGCGATTTTTCGCCGTAACCCATTCCGTGAGACTCAATATTGGCTTCGTCAACCAGGAAAATACCATATTCGTTGCAGAGTTCGTACCAACGTTCAGGTTCAGGATAATGCGAGCAGCGAACAGCATTGATGTTGTGCGACTTCATCAGGGCAATGTCTTTCAGCATAGTTGCTTCGTCCTGATAATGGCCGGTTACTTCGTTGTGTTCGTGGATATTGGTGCCTTTTACATAGATGGCAACGCCATTAACAAGCAAATTAGCATTTTTGATTTCTACAGTACGGAAGCCAACTTCCTGATGCAGAACTTCGATGATTTTACCTGATTCATCTTTTAAGGTGATGAATAGCTGATAGAGGTTCGGATTTTCAGATGACCAAGGTTTTGCTGCAGGAACATTGGCTGCCAGATTAACAACTACCGGTTGAGCTGCAGTTTGCACTGCCTGATTCATTTCAGCAACTTTGGTCTCACCATCCATTAAAACCGCATCAATAGTCAGTTTTGGAGTATTGGCTCCAGAATTAGCTACCTCAACTGCTAATTTGAATTCACCATCTTTATAATTATTTACCAAAGGAGACAAAACCCGATAATCGCGAATATGCTGAGGGTTACGGGCCATCAGGAATACATCGCGGGTGATTCCGCTCATGCGCCAGAAATCCTGATCTTCAAGGTAACTGCCATCGCACCAGCGATAAACTTCAACTGCCAGCGAGTTTTCTCCTTTTTTCAGGTATTTGGTAATGTTGAATTCAGAAGGCGTTTTACTGTCTTCGCTGTAACCCACTTGTTGTTCGTTTACCCAAACATACATGGCCGAAGTTACTGCTCCGAAATGAAGGATAATATCCTGTCCTTTCCATTCTTCAGGAATGGTAAAAGTTCGTTTGTATGAACCTACCGGATTGTAATCTTTGGGTGGAAGCGGTGGATTTGGTTTAAACGGATACTGTACATTGACATAAATTGGAACGTCATATCCCTGTAGCTCCCAGTTGCCAGGAACTGTAATGGTTTTCCAATCTTTGGTGTCATAATCGTCCTTGAAAAAATAGAAAGGACGTACATCCGGTGTATGCGAAATATTAAATTGCCATGTTCCGTTTAACGTCTGGATGAAAGGTGATTTCCAAATGTCGTATTGGCTGGCTTGCTCGACTGTAGCATAAGGAATAAAATATGAACGTAGAGGTTCGCGGTTGATTTCGTTTACCGCTTGGTTTTCCCAGTCGCGCGGCGACTTTTCCTTAAATGGTACACCTTTGTAATTGCTCTTGCATGAACTGGTTGCAACAATCGCAACAAAAGCTAATAATAACAGATACTTCATAAGAATCGATTTAAGTTAGCAAATAGGCAAATATTATTGCCTACCGGTAGGAACTGGTAGGCATACAAAATTGAGAAATTTTCTTTAGAATGACAAATGAATCCAAATCAAGATTTCGATTCCAAAATTGAGTTTAAGATTCATTTTTTAGAATGATTATGGGGTTCAGCAGGCAACCAAGGTTAAATCTTAATGAATCAGGCATCGGTTTAATTAGCTACGGATTGAATTTGTTGGCAGGCACAAAAGTTTGCTAATTTTGCAGCCTTAATTTTGAATTTTATGAAACTCGAAATACACCCGAATGCAAAAGCGCTGATTTTTGACCTGGACGGAACGTTATCGGATTCGCTGCCGGTGCACATTGTCAGCTGGCATGCAGTATGCAAAAAACTGAATTGTACATTCGATGAGCAGATCATGGTTGAGATGACCGGTGCACCAACACTCAGTTTTGCCGAACGAATTAAGCGCGAACAAAATCTTGAAATTTCGGCAGAAGGATTAGTCGTTTTAAAACAGCAGGAATTCTGGGAAAATATCAATCAGATTAAACCACACGATGCGGTGATAGATTTGATGAAAAATGCACACGGAAAAATTCCGATGGCAGTAGGAACTGGCGCCAGCCGTACAAGTGCGATGCTGCAGATGAAGGAATTGAAGATTGACCAACTGTTTGATTTCATTGTGACAGCTGATGATGTTAATCGTCACAAACCTGAACCCGATACTTTTTTGAGATGCGCTGAATTGATGGGCGTTGAGCCGCAGTTTTGTCAGGTTTTTGAAGATGGTGAACTCGGTATGCAAGCTGCCAAAACAGCCGGGATGTTATTGACCGATGTTCGTCCTTTTGTAACCGATCCGTTTCAATAAAAAGTAATCATTCATTTGAAAAGGCTTTTTAAATTTTTCCTAATGACCAATGACTTTTTCTGTCGGTTAAGTGCCACTAGAAATGAGGAAGAGGAAAATAAGGCATTTCACCCTTCTGTTTCCTGGCTAATTTTCCTGAAGTAAATATTGTTGGAACATTTTCTCAATCTCAAATTTACTGATTCCCTTACCAATAAATACAAGCACATTTTCAAGAGGTTCGTAAGGATTTGCAACCGAACCTTCCGAAATATTGGTCATACCACCTACCGATTGAACGATTCCCGTTAGTGGACTATTTTCGAAATTAATCATTCCTTTTATCCTGAAAATCTGTTTTCGATAGATGGAAGCAAAATATTTGAACCATTCCCGAAACTTTTTCTCATTGATATATCCGCCAAATCGGATAGTAAAGCTATGAAAATCAGTAGATTCAAGTTCGCAGTAAATGGGCTTTCGGAGTTTCTTGATAAATTCGTCTTGCAACTGTGGTTGAAGCATATATAAATGTGATGAATCAAGAAATGCGAAATTAGTTTCAATGATTTGAGCTGTGCTGTTGAGGGCTGCTATTTTCTTTCGGATATACGCGAGTTTCGTTTCATCAGCATCATTTATTTTATTCAAAATGATCATGTCGCTGAGCATGATTTGTTTCTGCTGTATGAAATTGCCAATCTCTTCCTGAAAATTAACCGAATCAACCA
>Ga0302292_1002499_pt1 | contig 10970 bp, 8 predicted proteins | sample III_Fen_N2_1_FD_194553 | JGI IMG/M metagenome (GOLD analysis project Ga0302292, IMG submission 194553) | Peat permafrost microbial communities from Stordalen Mire near Abisko, Sweden - III_Fen_N2_1 | ecosystem: Environmental > Terrestrial > Soil > Wetlands > Permafrost | place: Sweden: Abisko...
ATTTCATATTTTAATGTTCGGGGTCGGAAAATTCGAAAGCACTTTATCCGCAGTCTGGTGCGTAAAAATGTACTTCGTACTGAAGAAAAGCGGATTCTATTTATTCCTCATGAAAAAGTTTATTTGATGGATCGTGATCTGGTTGAAAATATTAAGAAAGAAGTTGAAGCAACGCTAATCGGCAAAGGAGAACCCACTGATAATTCCATTATTTTGGCCATGATGGTTGGTAAATCAAATTTATTATCGCGAATTTTTCCTGAACGGGCACAGCGAAAAGAAGCAGCCAGATTTCTGAAAAATCTACCGGAAACTCCAGTTTCAAAAGCAGTTCAGGAAGCGATTCAAATGATGCAGACGGCTGTTTTTGTGGCAGCCACTTAATTTGTCAGTTTTTCAATCTTTCAGTAATTCAGTTCTTTTATGGAAAGCGTAAACATATTCTGGTTTCGGCGCGATTTACGGGTTGACGACAATCATGGCTTATTTCAGGCGTTGAATGCCGGGTTACCTGCTGTTCCGGTATTTATTTTCGATCCGGCAATTTTGGCTCAATTCCCCAATCCAAACGATGCCCGGCTCACTTTCATTCACCGCTGCCTGACTGAACTTGATCGCGAATTCCGCAAATTCAACAGTAGTTTACAGGTTTATGTTTCATCTCCGGAAGTTGTTTTTGGGCAACTGGCAGCTAAATATTCTATTCATTCTGTTTTTACCAATACCGATTATGAACCTGAAACGATTGCCAGGGATCAAAAAGTTGCTCAAATGCTTCAGAATAAAGGAATTGAATTTCATAGTTTTAAGGATCAAATCATATTTCATCACAATGAAATCGTAAAAACGAATGGGTTGCCATACACGATTTTTACATCTTACGGCAAAAAATGGAAAGAGAAATTGGCATCCTATCCGATTCCGGTCTATGAAAGTGATAAACTTCTTTACGGTTTGAAGCACTTATCATCCGACTATTTTCCTGAATTGACTGAAATTGGCTATCAGCAACAAAATATCAGTTTTCCTGCGAAGAATTTCGATCATGTTTTGATTGAAAATTATGCGAAATACCGCGACTTTCCGGCGAAAGATGGCACCAGCAAACTGGGTATTCACCTTCGTTTTGGAACAATCTCAATCCGGAAACTGACGCAGTTTGCACAAAAACATTCAGAAGTTTTCCTGAACGAACTAATCTGGCGGAATTTCTATATGGATATTTTGTGGCATTTCCCCCATGCTGCTGAAAAATCGTTTAAGCCGGCTTACGATTTTATTCTGTGGCTCAATAATGAAGCTGATTTCGAACGTTGGTGCACCGGACAAACCGGTTATCCGTTGGTTGATGCCGGGATGCGTGAACTTAACGAAGCCGGTTTTATGCACAACCGGGTTCGCATGGTAGTCGCGAGTTTTCTGACCAAACATTTGCTGATCGACTGGCGATGGGGCGAATCGTATTTTGCCTCCAAATTGCTCGATTACGAGTTGGCTTCGAACAATGGAGGCTGGCAGTGGGCGAGTGGTTCAGGTTGCGATGCATCTCCGTTTTTTAGGGTTTTTAGTCCCGCGTTGCAAGCCAAAAAATTTGATCGCGATTTTAAATACATCCGGAAATGGGTGCCTGAATACGGAACTTCAGCCTATCCACAACCTATGATTGATCACGCATTTGCCAGAAACCGCGCTATTGAAACTTATAAAAAGGGACTGAAGTAAAATGAAAATTCATGTTTATTACATATATATCCTTACCAACAAGAGTAACAGTGTTGTGTATATTGGAGTTACTAATGATTTGGTGAGGCGATGTCATGAACATAAAATGAAACTGATAAAAGGGTTTACTGAAAAATATAATGTTGATAAACTAGTTTACTATGAGGTATTTGATCAAATTGATTATGCAATCAAGAGAGAAAAACAGATTAAAGGATATTCAAGAACAAAGAAAGATATGTTAATTGATGTAGTAAATCCTGAAAGAGAAGAATTATACCATAATGGAGTAATAACTGAGATTCCTCATTCCGTTTCACTCCATTCGGAATGACAGTTCACAAAGTGTTAACGGGGAGGTTCGGGCGGCAAAGCCGCCCGAACCTCCCCGTTATAAGAAGACGAATTGTCATCCCGAACGAAGTGAGGGATCTCATACAAATGCAGTGCTTGGTGGAGAAGAGAAGAATCTCGGATTTTAAACTGACTTGAAAGATTAAAAATGCTAATTTGCAAGCCTTGCTATTGATTAATGACTAGTCATTTTCTGTTGAAAACTATTCTACAATGGACTTTAAAATTGTTTCTGAATATCAACCCACTGGCGATCAGCCTGAAGCGATTCGTCAACTGACCGAGGGTTTACGCAATGGAACAACGTTTCAGACGCTGCTTGGCGTTACCGGATCGGGAAAAACGTTTACCATGGCCAATGTGATTGAGCAGGTGCAACGTCCGGCGCTGGTTTTAAGTCACAACAAAACGTTGGCAGCCCAGTTGTACAGCGAGATGAAACAGTTTTTTCCTGAAAATGCGGTCGAATATTTTGTTTCCTACTACGATTATTACCAGCCCGAAGCCTACCTTCCGGTAAGCAATACTTACATCGAAAAAGACCTTTCGATCAATAAAGACATTGAAAAGCTCAGGTTGAGTACTACTTCATCTTTGCTCTCCGGAAGGCGCGATGTGATAGTAGTTTCGTCGGTTTCGTGTTTGTATGGAATCGGAAATCCTGCCGATTTTCATGCCAATGTAACCAATGTGCATAAAGGCGAAACTATCAGTCGCAATGTTTTTCTCCGAAAGCTGGTCGATGCACTTTATTCGCGTAACGAAGTAGAATTTAACCGTGGAAATTTCAGGGTAAAAGGCGATAGTGTCGATATTTTTCCGGCATATGCTGATATTGCCTATCGTGTTGTTTTCTGGGGCGACGATATTGAAGAGATATATTCCTTCGATCCGGTTGGCGGCGGAACAATTGAAAAACTAGACATGGCGGTAATTTATCCGGCCAACATGTTTGTTACCACTAAAGAACGCATGAAGCTTGCCATTCGTCAGATTCAGGATGATTTAATGAAACAGGTCGATTTTTTTAAGGAAATTGGCAAACCGCTGGAAGCCAAACGTATTCTGGAAAGAGTTGAATACGACTTGGAAATGATGCGTGAACTAGGATATTGTCCGGGAGTTGAAAATTATTCGCGGTATTTCGATGGTAGGGTAGCGGGCTCAAGGCCTTTCTGCCTGCTCGATTATTTTCCAGATGATTTTGTGACCATTATAGACGAAAGTCACGTGACTTTGCCACAAATCAAGGCCATGTTTGGCGGCGACCGTTCGCGTAAAATCAACCTGGTCGACTATGGCTGGCGGCTTCCGGCTGCTATCGATAACCGGCCTTTGACATTCGATGAATTCGAGTCGGTGGTTGATCAGACGGTTTTTGTGAGTGCCACACCTGCCGATTACGAACTGGCAAAATCGGAGGGAATTATAGTTGAACAGGTTATCCGGCCAACCGGATTGCTCGATCCGATTATTGATGTTCGTCCAAGTATTAATCAGATCGATAACCTGATGCACGAAATCCATTTACGGATCGAACGCAATGAACGGGTATTGGTGACCACACTGACCAAGCGAATGGCAGAAGAACTAAGCAGTTATCTGGCCAACATGGGTGTAAAAACCCGATATATTCATTCCGATGTTGAAACGCTGGATCGTATTCAGATTCTGGAAGATCTTCGGAAGGGTGAATTTGATGTTTTGGTCGGAATCAATCTGTTGCGTGAAGGATTGGATTTACCTGAAGTTTCACTGGTTGCAATTCTGGACGCCGATAAGGAAGGCTTCCTTCGCTCTGAACGTTCGCTCACCCAAACAGCAGGCCGTGCAGCCCGAAACCTGAATGGAATGGTAATCATGTATGCCGATAAAATTACCAATTCGATGCAGCGAACCATTGATTCAACCAACTATCGCAGGGAAAAACAATTAAAATACAACGTCGAAAACGATATTACGCCAACACAAATCATCAAGGCAAGCAGGCAAATTGTTGGCTATGCCAGCATAGGAATGAAAGTGAAAGGCTACAGTGGGGACGAACCTACCAATTTAGCTGCCGATCCTGTGGTTCAATATATGAGTGTTCCTGCGCTGGAAAAAGCGATCACCAAACTGAAAAAAGATATGGAAGCAGCTGCCAAGGAACTGGATTTCTACGAGGCCGCCCGACTACGCGACGAAATGTTCAAATATCAGGAAATTTTGAAGGAGAAGAAGAAATAGTATTTAGTGAGGACCCCATCTGCGTGAAGCCCTCATTAATTGCTATGGTTATTTATTCACCATTTTAGCCATGCTTTCAGGGTAACGTGGCCCAGTGTTTGGGTATTTTGCCAACAGGTTTTCAATATCCTGAAGGTTTTCTGCTGATAGATCAAAGTCAACTGAGCCGGCATTGTCAATCAGGTATTTGCGGCGCTTGGTTCCCGGAATTGGAATGATATTTTCGCCTTGAGCCAAAACCCAGGCCAGCGCCAGTTGTGCCGGAGTACAATTTTTTGAGTCAGCCAGATCAGCAAAAGCTTTGGACAGATTAGCATTGTTGTCCCAATACTTGTCGTCAAAACGGGGAAGTGTTTTTCGCATGTCATTTTCCGGGAGGATCTTACGATTTATGGTATTTGTTACCAATCCGCGTGCAAGCGGACTGAATGGGACGAAAGTAATATTCAGTTCTTTACAGGTTTGCAAAATGCCCTTCTCCACATCGCGCGTTAGTAGGGAATATTCGCTTTGCAATGCCGAAATCTGGTGAACTGCATGGGCTTTCCTCACTGATTCCGCTGATGCTTCGGACAATCCCAAATAGCGAACTTTTCCTTCTTTCACTAGTTTGCCCATGGCGCCAACCATTTCTTCCACTGGAACATTAGGATCGATACGGTGAGCATAGTACAAATCGATGGTTTCAATTTTCAGGCGTCGCAAACTGGCCTCAATGGCTTTACGCATGTATGCCGGAGATCCATTGAAAACCATTTGGTATTTGGCCGTTGTCTGGAATCCAAACTTAGTCGCAATAAAAATTTTGTCGCGGTTAGTCACCAACACTTTTGAAATCAGTTCTTCGTTGGCACCATTCCCATAAACATCGGCTGTGTCCCAAAAGTTGATGCCCAGATCAAGCGCTTTGTGCAGGGTTTCAATCGATTCAGGATCGTTCTTTTCGCCATACGCATGGCTCATTCCCATGCAGCCCAATCCAATGGCTGAAAGTTGAATGTCGGTATTTCCTAATATTCGGTATTTCATGATTTATAGTTATTTATTATTTTTTGCGGTCTGATCCTTGCCGATCAACCATCCAGCCTGGGTATTCAGGAGCAAGCTTGCTAACTGTGTCTAATCTGGTTAGTTCATCATTCGTCAATTTTACTTCCGTCGATTTTAGATTATCGAGTAGCTGTTCCTGTTTTTTCGCCCCAACGATAACCGTTGTAACTACTGGCTGGTGAAGCAACCAGGCCAAAGCAATCTGAGCCACGGTTACGTCTTTTGCTGAAGCAATTTCCTGCATCACCTCAATAACGTCAAATGCTTTGTCTTTATTGATAGGCGGAAAATCAAAATTGACACGGCGACCTTCTTCGGTTACCGCATTTCGGCTGTATTTTCCGCTAAGGAAACCACCGGCAAGCGGGCTCCAAACCATCAGTCCCATTTTTTGATCGAGTAACATGGGTACCAGTTCCCTTTCCAGATCACGTCCGGCTATAGTGTAATAGGCCTGAAGTGAAACGAATTTTGTCAGGTGTTGTTGTGAGGAAATTCCCAACGCTTTCATGATGTGCCACGCTGATAAATTCGAACAACCGATGTAGCGCACTTTGCCACTTTTTACCAGCGAATCGAGCGCATCAAGTGTTTCTTCCAGCGGAGTAATAGGATCGAATCCATGAATCTGGTATAAATCGATATAATCCATATTCAGACGTTTGAGGCTTTCGTCGGCCTGATACAAAATGTGTTTGCGGCTCAATCCTGAATTGTTTGGTCCTGTCCCAATTGCACCGCGTACCTTAGTGGCAATTACCAGCTCGTCACGATTGAGTCCAAGGTCACGAATGGCCTGACCGGTCATTTTTTCGCTCAGCCCTTCGCTGTAAACGTTGGCTGTATCGATAAAGTTAATTCCGGCATCCACCGAAGTTTTTACCAGTTGATTAACTTCTTTCTGGGTTAAAGCGCCAATGGCAGTCCACATTCCTTGTCCACCAAAAGTCATTGTTCCCAGACAAAGTTCCGAAACTTTTAATCCTGTGTTTCCTAATAAATTGTATTTCATAGCTAATCGTTTTTCAGAGTTTATAACAATTTAAGTTCTGAATTTCCTTTATCAAGTTACAAAATAAGTTGGTGTGAATTGCAATTGCACATCAATTGCATAAGAATTATCAGCTGATATAATGATTAATAAGGAACCTATTTGTATTGGTATTTCCGGTATCGTTACTTTATTCGTTCTCGATTTCATGAAATCAAAAAGGTCCCGAAATCTTTTCTGATTTCGGGACCTTTTTACTTCGGTCTTCTGACTTTCTTACATTCTTTCCGGAACGTCAATTCCCAATAATTTCATGCCGGTTTTGATGGTTTTGCCAACATTTTCGGCGATGACCAGACGAAGGTTGCGAACGTCTGCATTTTCTTCGATGATGATCGGGAATTCGTGATAGAATTGGTTGAATTCTTTCACCAGTTCGTAAATGTAGTTGGCAATTAAAGCGGGACTATAATTGTCGCCAGCTTCTTTTACAGCAACTGGAAATTGTGAAATTGCTTTGACCAATTCCAGCTCTTTTGCGCCAATCTGTAATCCGCCATCAATGATTTGGTTAATCGCGATACCTTTGTCGGCTGCTTTGCGCAATACCGAGCGGATTCGGGCGTAGGTGTATTGAATGAACGGGCCGGTATTGCCATTGAAATCGATGGATTCTTCCGGATTGAAAAGCATACTTTTCTTTGGATCAACTTTCAGGATGAAATATTTGAGTGCACCTAAAGCAATCATTCGATAGGTTTCGGCAGCCTGTTCAGGAGTGTAACCTTCGAGTTTGCCCAATTCTTCCGATGTTTTGCGCGAAACTTCGATCATTCCAGCCACTAAATCGTCGGCATCCACCACAGTTCCTTCGCGCGATTTCATTTTGCCCTGCGGAAGTTCAACCATTCCATAGGAGAAATGGTGTAAGCCTTTTCCGAATTCGAACCCTAATTTGTCAAGCAATATAGAAAGTACCTGAAAATGATAGTTTTGCTCATTTCCAACCACATAAATCATTTTGTCGATTGAGTAATCCTGAAAGCGTTCTTTGGCTGTGCCAATATCCTGGGTCATGTAAACAGAAGTGCCATCGCTGCGGAGTAAAATCTTCTGGTCTAATCCTTCAGCAGTCAGATCCGCCCAAACCGATGAGTCATCTTTCTGGTAGAAAACGCCCTCTGCCAATCCTCTCAAAACTTCGTCTTTGCCGTAGAGGTAGGTTTCCGATTCGTAATATATTTTGTCGAAATCAACTCCAAGTTCTTTATAAGTCACATCGAATCCGGCGTAAACCCAATGGTTCATGGTTTCCCAGAGTTGAATAGTTTCAGGGTCTTTGGCCTCCCATTTTAGCAACATTTCGCGTGCTCCCTGCATCGAAGGGGCATTTTGCTCGGCGTTTTCTTTCGTTTCGCCTTTTTCAATCAAAGTGGCAATTTCTTTTTTGTATTCCTGATCGAATTTTACATAGTAATTACCAACCAAATGATCGCCTTTGATGCCTGTGTTTTCAGGAGTTTCGCCATTGCCCCACATTTTCCAGGCATACATTGATTTGCAGATGTGGATTCCGCGGTCGTTTACAATGTTGGTTTTTACCACTTTGTTGCCGTTGGCTTTCAGTACTTCAGCAAGAGAAAATCCTAGTAAATTATTGCGGATATGCCCCAGATGCAGTGGTTTGTTGGTGTTTGGCGACGAATATTCTACCATAACCAATTTCGACGATTCGGTTGATTCAGTAATTCCGTAATTGGTTGTAGAACTGACAGAATTGAGTACTGAAACCCAATATTCGGATGAAATGACCAGATTCAGAAAGCCTTTAACAACATTGTATTTCTCGACTTCGGTAACGTTCTGCTGAAGGTAATCGCCAATTTCAGCAGCAGTTAGCTCCGGAGATTTTTTAGAAATCCGCACAAACGGAAACACCACCAAAGTGATATCTCCTTCAAATTCTTTTCGGGTATTTTGTAGCTGAATGAGGTTTGGATCAATTTGCTGCTGGTAGCATTTTTCGATTGCTTTAACAATTTGGTCACGTATAATCAGTTCGATCGACATTTTTAGTGCTTTGAAATTTGAGCGACAAAGATATTTGATTTTCGACATTTATCGACATGAGAGAAACTTCATTTCACTTTGTATAATTTCACGATTAACAGGAAAAAACATTAAGAAATCGTTCAAGATAAATAAAAAAGCCCTGCATGACTGATATGCAGGGCTTTTCGTATTTAAATCGAAAATAATTCTAAAGTTTCAATTTTATTTTTTTACCAACTCGAATTCAACCCGACGGTTCAATGCACGTCCTTCAGGAGTGTCATTGGATGCAGCGGGATTAGCTTTTCCTAAACCTTCCTTTAATTCAATTCTGTTCTTTTTAATTTTACTTGCAAGAATTGCTTTCACAACTGCATTTACACGGTTTTTAGAAAGAGTCAAATTGTAGGCATCGGTACCAATAGCATCAGTGTAGCCGGCAGTAAGCTTTACGTTATAGTTGCTATTTTCTTTTAATAGACTGACAAGTTTATCAATTTTAACTTTTTCTTGAGCACTAATCGTAGATTTGTTAAAATCAAAATAAACAGGTTCAACTTTCATTCTTTCTGCTTCAATTTCTTCAGCAGTTTTTTCGATAATTGGACATCCTGTTGCATCAACTTTAGCTCCTTTAGGTGTGTTTGGACATTTGTCTTTATCGTCAGTTACACCGTCACCATCTGAATCTATCGGACATCCTTTTTCGTCCACTTTTACCCCTTTAGGAGTATCGGGGCATTTGTCTAAATAATCAGCAACACCGTCACCATCTGTGTCAACTGGACAACCTTTAGCATCAACTTTTACCCCCTTGGGTGTGTCAGGGCATTTGTCATCTTTATCGGCAACGCCATCACCATCAGCATCAGGACAACCTCTCAAAGAAGTTAATCCGGCAACAGTTGGGCAATCGTCAATATAATCAGCAACACCATCACCATCGGTATCAATTGGACAACCATTGGCATCAACTGCAACACCAGCCGGAGTATTCGGGCATTTATCCTTGTTGTCTGAAACGCCGTCCATGTCAGAATCAGGTGTCTTTCCAAAATCAAACTCCACACCAACGGTAGCTTTCCAGAAGTTATCTCTAATGGTTTTTCCAACATTAGTTGTTTCTATTCCATTGATATAACCAATCTCCATGTAAAATGCGGTGGCTGGACTAACGTAATATTTGTCACCTGCACCTATGTTGAAATTTAATCCTGTTTCATGATTGTCTGCCAATATTCCTGGCCCTGCAAATAAATAAGGACGGAATTTTTTGCTTTCATCGTTTAACTTATACCTCAGATTTAGGAATGCGTTTGCAATATCAAGATCATTAATCACTTTAGAATTAAACAATCCAAGGTCGCCCCTCAACATTAAATCAAGCCGAGGACTAAGGTACCTGCTTAAATACATTTCAGGGGTAAAACCAATGCTTGATTTGTTGGTCGTGCCATAAGCGCCAACTCCGGCACCAATTCCCCATTTTTTATCGACTGTCTGAGCATTTGTAATAGCTATAATTGCTATTAATAATGAGAGTAGTAGAATTTTTTTCATGATTGATGGTTTTTTGTTTCTTAATATTATTTGAAAATTTGTGTAAATAACGAGACTATTAACAAAATTGATATAATATTGTTGAATGTCGTTTTTATTATAGTTATATAAAAGTAATACATCGATTTATATTTTTTGCAATTTTATTTCTAAAATTTAAGGTTTTGTATGCGATAATTGACATAGAAACAACAGGTCAGTCGGCAGCCAAAGGAAAGATTACCGAGATTGCCATTTATCTACATAACGGGTATGAAATAACCAGTTCATTTTCGAGCTTGATTAATCCGGAATGTTATATTCCCGGATTCATAACAAGCCTTACTGGTATTGATAATGAGATGGTAAAGAATGCACCTAAATTTTACGAAGTTGCGCGTCAAATTGTTGAAATAACTCAGGATAAAATATTTGTCGCTCACAATGTGAGTTTCGATTATAAATTTATTCAGGAAGAATTTAAACGTTTAGGCTACGATTATCAGCGAAAGACTATGTGTACTGTTCGTATGGGGCGCAAGTATATTCCCGGATACAGATCATACTCGTTGGGGAAAATCTGTGATGAACTGGGTATTTCTATAAATGGAAGACACCGCGCTGCTGGTGATGCTTTAGCAACAACTAAACTTTTTGAAATAATACTCTCGAGAAAAGCGATTAAGGAAGCAAAACAACCTCCTGGTCAATTAAGATTGTTTTAAAACTAAAAAGCCGCATGTTTGATGCGGCTTTTTAGTTTTATTCTTCAGGTTTTCCTTCTTCCGGATTTTCCTCTTCGGATTCTGTAATTAGGTCTTTATCACTGAGCAATTGATACCACTGGATGATCTTTTTCATATCAGAAACATATACCCGATCTTTGTCATATTCTGGTAATGCTTCTTCAAAAAAAGCTTTAATCTCATTTGCTGATGCTTTTGGTGAAATCAACTTTCCACCCGCTTTAATTCGAATAAACAAATCAGTCAATAAAATTTCCCCGGTTTCAGTAAAGATCGAAATGTCTGAT
>Ga0302292_1002500_pt1 | contig 10966 bp, 9 predicted proteins | sample III_Fen_N2_1_FD_194553 | JGI IMG/M metagenome (GOLD analysis project Ga0302292, IMG submission 194553) | Peat permafrost microbial communities from Stordalen Mire near Abisko, Sweden - III_Fen_N2_1 | ecosystem: Environmental > Terrestrial > Soil > Wetlands > Permafrost | place: Sweden: Abisko...
ATTTAAATGTTAAACTACTTATCGGAGTGGACTCAAGATTAAAGAATTAAATCGAACAATAACATCATTATTTGAAATCGAAAACGAAGCAAAACAGCAATCTTTAATGTGAAAAACAAGTAATTATACATTATTATCCGCAATGTGTTCTAATTTATATTATGGGAATTCTTTCCTGAAGAAAGTATCATGATCATTTATTTAAAGCATTAGGAGTTTTTGCGGATAATCATTAAAAGAATAATATCTGATTCATTCAGCAATCTTGTTATTTTAAAATTCTAAAATGTATTTCGTATTTCCTATTGTGTTCTATGTGTGGTTATGTTTTTTTTCTTCATATTTTAATATTGTGTTCTAATATGTTTGTGGCAAATTGGCCTTAAATTGTAAAATCCCAAAATTGTAAATATTTTGTAACTGCAGGTAAAACGTTGGCAAAATTCCGCTCACATTACAGGAAAGTGTATTCGTTTAGTATTGGTTTAGAATTAGTTTGGTTATGTATATCACTTATATATCATTATACAATCATATATATATCATAATAAAGTCACTTCTCTTATAAGAGAAATGAATCGTAAGTGAAATGTATATTGATATACTATCTGATTGATTCGATTTAGAATTCCAAATCAATAATTAGCCAAAAATCAACCAATAAAGCTTGGCTGATAATTGGCGGAGATTTGACAGATATAAGTAATTAAAATTTATAAATTAACTATTTCCAAAGCACTGAATTTTATGTATTTGTGGATGAACAGTAATATTATATCTGATCTGATAGGGAATGCCCAACATATTACAAATACAGAAAAAACAATTGAGCTTAATTTTGCTGTGCTAAAATTGAAACATACAGTAAAAAGAAAGATTGATGAATAGTTCTACTATCCTAAAAAAAGAAACAACAAAAATTATTAATCACAAAGGAAACAAAATAAAATAAGAAGAAAGATAAAAACGCTTAACCACAAAATAATACATCAGATAAATACCTCCCGGAATTTAAAGATTTCAATTTAAAATAGTACTAACCCCATTTTTCTGAATTCTATTCTGTTCTTGTGGTAAGTCGGTATTAAATATTAAATTGTAAATGAATAGATTTTAAATAAACCTATGTGGTTAAATTTTTAAACTGGGAAAGTAAAATTGCGAATAAATAAGTCATAAACAATTAACATGTCAAACTATGGAAAATAAACCTGTATTATTGGAAAATACTTATCAGAATTTACTGAACAGCATTTCTGATACTTATACGAACGGACGACAAAAAGCCATACTGGCTGTAAATACCAATATGGTAGAAACCTATTGGAAAATTGGTGAATAGATTATTGAATTTGAACAGGGAGGTACTGTAAAGGCTAAGTATGGGAAAGCATTGTTGGAAAACTTATCAAAAGATTTGTTACTGGTTCATGGCAGAGGCTTTAGTCGTTCTAACCTCAACAATATGAGATTATTTTATCAATGATATCCAATTTGTGAGGAAGCTCCTCACAAATTGAGATGGACACATTGTGTTGAAATACTAAAGATTGACGACCCTTTAGAACGGTCATTTTATGAGAAACAAACGATCCTTGAAAACTGGAGTACTACTGAATTAATTCGCAAAAAAAAATTGCACTTGCGGAACTAAAAACGATAAAAACCAAATTTAAATGCTGAATGTACCGCCCCAAGCCCCTAAAGGGGATGTAAAGAGTGGTATTTGAAATTTTTAAGCCACTTAGAAAAGGTAGTTAAAAAGACTGTTGTAATTTATATCCCCTTTAGGGGCAAGTGGTGGTTTGTTTCTTGAGGATATTCACTTTTCGATTTTGACGATTCACTTTTTAAATGTGGTTTTGATATTAAAATCAATACATTTAAGTTCAATAAAGGATAAAAATTGTATGAAACCTGGCATGCAATCAAATTTTTAGCAAAACCTGCCATCTCTACATAGCAATTTTGGAATATTGCTGTATCTTTGTACTGTTTTTCAGCTCTAAGAAATATTCCTCCCGCTGAATACGACCTCATAATATCTTAACAAGATGGATTTATTAGAAAAAATTATGGCAAGTGCCAAGGCAAATCTACAACGAATTGTCCTGCCGGAAGGTACAGAAGTCCGCACACTGAAAGCAGCGGATATCGTTTTAAAAGAAAAAGCGGCCAAACTGATCCTGATAGGGAATGAAGCTGAAATAAAGAAACTGGCTGCTGAAAATAACCTTACTAATATTGGTGAAGCGAAGATTGTTGATCCTGAAACGGATTCGAAAATGGCAGACTATACGAATTTGCTGTTTGAATTGAGGAAAAGTAAAGGAATGACGTTAGAAGATGCTACAAAGTTAGCGAAAGATCCTTTGTATCTTGGATGTTTGATGATAAAAAACGGCGATGCTGATGGCGAATTGGCCGGAGCAAGGAATACTACGGGAAACGTACTTCGTCCTGCTTTTCAGATTATAAAAACAAAACCGGGAATTAAAGTGGTTTCGGGAGCTTTATTGATGTTTACTCCAACACCTCAGTATGGCGAAAAAGGATTGCTGGTATTTGCCGACTGTGCAGTAAATCCAAACCCTACTGCCGAAGAACTTGCACATATAGCCATTTGTACAGCCGATACTGCCCGTGTCATTGCAGGATTTGAACCCCGTGTGGCGATGTTGAGCTTTTCTACAAAAGGCAGCGCGAAACATGAACTGGTTGATAAAGTAGTTGAAGCAACACGTCTTGCCAAAGAAATGGCGCCTGAATTACAAATTGATGGTGAAATGCAGGCTGATGCCGCCCTGGTACCCTCTGTAGGGCAAAGCAAGGCTCCGGGAAGCACGATCGCAGGGCATGCCAACGTATTGGTGTTCCCTGATTTGCAATCGGGTAATATCGCGTATAAACTGGTAGAACGATTCTCAGGAGCACAGGCTGTCGGTCCGATTCTTCAGGGAATGGCCGCACCGGTAAATGACCTTTCGAGAGGTTGTCAGGTGGATGATATTGTGAGGATGATTACTATTACTGCAAATCAGGCAATGGGGATTTAGTTATTAGTTAAATAGTTGATTGGTTAATTGGTTCCGTGTTCCGCGTTCCGTGTTATGAGTTTTTTGATTATGATTCAACTGATTCTTTATATGGAAAATCATCTCAACCTGTTAGTTGATTTGTTAATTGGTTGATGAGTAGAATTCGATAAGTGAAATAAATTATTAGTTTAGTTATCCTTTAATTATTTAAGATAACAACATTTCAATCTGTCAACTTATCAAGTAAACATCCCAATACCTTAATCAACATATTCAACTAATCAACCAATCAACCTAATACCTCAATTTACAAATCAACTAATTAACTACATACAACTTATGGCAGAAGAAATTATTGAAGCAATCGAACGCTACGGACTTAGCAAGCGCAACCGGAAACGGACGTTGTTTTCGCGTATCGGTGTAGTGGGTTGCGGCAAGGAAGGAAGCGTTATCGCTACTACTGCTGCACTCAACGGAATGGAAGTGGTTTTTCTGGAACCAACTGAAGAAGCAATTGCCAATGCATTTAGTCGCATCGAAGAAAAGCTGGACAAGAAGATTCAAAACTGGGGATTGACCGGAAATGAAAAAAAAGCGATCTTAGGTAGAATAAACGGCACTACGAAATACGAAGATTTCAGTGGGTGTGATTTTGTGATCGAAGCGATTCGATATAACGACCAAACCGGCGAGAGGCGTGTTATTCAACGAAAAGAAGTTTTCAAGGAACTAGAAAGAGTTCTTTCAGTCAATGCCATTATAGCATCGAATGTATCTACTGTTATTGTGACCGATCTGGCTTCCGAGCTTAAACATACCGAACGATGCATTGGGTTGCATTTCCTTTCCAATATCCCCGACTCTCAGATTATTGAAATTGTACCCGGACTCAATACGGCAAAAGAAACATACGATAAAGTATGCCAGTTTGCCCGGCTGATCAATCATCAATATGTTTCGGTCATGGAATCGGCCGGACTGGTTAGCATACGTTTATTCCTGATTCAACTGAATGAAGCCTGCCAGATATTAATGGAAGGTATTTCAAGTGTAGAAGATATTGACAAAGTACTGACAGTAGGGTTTGGCCATCGCCAGGGTGTATTCCGTACTGCAGATCAAATGGGTATCGAGAAAATAGTCATGTTACTTGAAAATCTTTGGGACGAATATGGAAGCTTAAAGTATAAACCATCGCCTATCCTGTTGCGGCTATTTCGTGGTAAACATTTTGGAGTAAGTGCCAAAAGAGGCTTTTATACGTACGATGATTTCGGGAATATAATCAAATAAGGAGGAACTGGAACATGAAAATATTAGTATTGAACTGTGGAAGTTCATCAGTAAAATATAAATTACTGGACATGGTCACCAATGAAGTATTGGGAGCCGGTGGTGTGGAGAAGATAGGAATGAAAGGTTCTTTTCTGAAACATATCCGTCGTGACGGTCAAAAAGTAGTTCTTAAAGGAGAAATCCTGGAGCACCAACTGGCAGTAGAATACATTCTGGGGATCCTGACAAGCGAAAAACACGGTGCCATTAAATCACTGGAAGAAATTAATGCAGTAGGACACAGGGTGGTTCACGGAGGCGAAGAATTCAACTCCAGCGTGTTGATTACCGATGAAGTGATACAGAAAATTGTAGAATGCATTGATATAGCCCCTCTGCATAACCCGCCAAATTTAGCAGGTATCAAAGCAATAAGCGATTTATTGCCTTCCGTGCCCCAGGTAGCGGTATTCGATACGGCATTTCATCAAACCATGCCCGAATATGCCTATATGTACGGCATTCCGTATTCGTTGTATAAGAAATACGGCATTCGCCGTTACGGTTTTCACGGGACCAGTCACCGGTATGTGTCAAAACGTGCCTGTGAGTTCTTAGGACTGGAATCTTACAATACAAAAATGATCACCGCCCACATTGGTAATGGTGCATCACTCACGGCTATTGAAAATGGCAAATCGGTGGATACTTCCATGGGCTTTACCCCGATTGAAGGATTGATGATGGGAACCCGTTCGGGGGATGTCGATTTGGGAGTGGTTACCTTCCTGATGGAAAAAGAAATGATTGGTTCGGCTTCCGTTTCAACATTATTCAATAAACACAGCGGAGTATTGGGTATTTCGGGCATCTCTTCGGATATGCGTGACATTGAGTCAGCTGTAGCAAATGGTAACGAACGGGCTAAACTGGCACTGGATATGTACGAATACAGGATTAAAAAGTATCTGGGTTCGTATGTAGCTGCTTTGGGAGGCGTTGATGTCATTGTCTTTACAGGTGGAGTGGGAGAGAACATGACAGAAATGAGAGAGAATGTTTGCTCGGGTCTCGGGTTTATGGGCGTGAAAATTGACAAAGCGATCAATGCAAAATCACGTGGCGTTGAAGTGTTGATCAGTACACCCGATTCGAAAGTGAAAGTAGTGGTGATTCCTACCGATGAGGAATATATGATTGCTTCCGATACGCTTGAAATTATACAAAAACAATAGGACTCTTTTTTAATTGATAAAAAGCACCCGGCAAATCAACTGCCGGGTGTTTTATTTTTAGACATTAATTCAGCTTAACCAAAAGTTTAACCACATAATAAAAAGAAAATACAAATACAAATACATAACCACAATAGACACATAGTACACAATAGAAGAACACAATAGAAATATAAAATACATAATTCTACTTTGCTAAATTAAAACAGAACAAATAATTAAAACCACCCCGATAGCTATCGGGGTCACAAAAGGAGTCAAAAGATACAAATACAAGAGTAAAAAACACACAAAAGTAAAATACCGTCAGGTATTTTAAGATTATAATTTAGGAAGAAGGTTGAAAATATGAGTTCTGTTGTGTGCTATTGTAATTTTTGTGGTTCGTTCTTTATTTTGGTAAAATAGAAATAACCACACACATAGAACACAATAGAATACATAACCACATAGAACACAAAAACACCTATGGTATTTTAAGATTTTATAAATAAGTGGATTGCAAATAGAAACTGTTATTGTTACTATTATTTTTACTGACGTGAACTATTGTGGTTCAGAAAAAACGGAATGTCGCATGCTTCATTGGGAGGTTTTGTTGTTATTTATTTTAATAAAGTAGAATTAAGGTTTTTGATTTAAACAATAAGCTGCGTAATTCGATTAATTGAATTAATTTTGCGCCCTTAAGTGAATTGATCACTAATGGGTATAAACAGGAACTTTTATTTATGGAAATAGGGATACTGATCGTTGGAATTATTGCAGGTGTTATGTCAGGCCTGTTTGGAATAGGTGGTGGAATTATCATGGTTCCTTCACTGATAGCCATTTTCGGCATGGGGATGCTCAATGCAAATGCCACTTCACTGGCTGCCATGTTGCTACCGGTAGGCATACTCGGTGTTATAACCTTTTACAAAGCCGGATACATTAATCTGCGGAATGCACTCTGGATTTCTGTAGGGCTACTGTCGGGTTCTTTCTTTGGAGCCGAACTGGCCATAGCGGTGGATGTGAAAGTCCTCTCTAAGCTCTATGCCGCCTTTTTATTGTACGTGGCTATCGGATACCTGGATATACCTAAACTCCTTCGTGGTAAAAAACATCAAAAAGTCATAATTCCACCGGTAAATGGTGAAAACATAAAGTATTCTTTCTGGCTGTTTATTGCCCTTGGAATATTTGCCGGAGTTATTGCAGGGCTATTCGGCAAGGGCGGCGGATTGGTGATTGTGCCCATGCTGATTAAATTCTTTAAATACGATGCCAAAGCCGCTTCGGCAACTTCCCTGGCGGCTTTGCAACTACCCGTCGGATTGCCCAGTGTGATTGTATATGCCCAGTCGGGTTACCTGAACTGGCTCTATGCAGGGCTAATGGCATTGGGCATTGTGTTCGGTGTATTCTTCGGCACTAAATTAGCAATAAAACTTCCTGCCTCCATGTTTAAAAAAGTATATGCGTTTTTCCTGTTGGGAGTAGCAGTGTATATGGTGTATAAATACGTGTAATGATGCTGTTGGTAGCTAAAAACTAATTAATAATTAAAAATTAATAAGTAGCAAGAGGCTGAAATTTAAGTTTTTGTGGATTGTAAAACAGATCATTAAATGACTTTGAATCCCTGTTTCGTGATGTTTTTAAAGTTTTAGCAGGCCTATGTACTGACTTGCTGAGAAGTGGGTTTCATCAGGGCTGGTTAAGTATATCCAGGCATGAATTTCAATTGTTTCCCAAATGACCAGCAGTTCCACATCTACATTCCCTGCTTTGCGGAGAGCAGATTGTTGTTTAAATATTACAGATTTAGACAGTTGATTAAAATAGACAGGATTAACATGATCATCGGGTGAGCTATTCGATAAGATTTCAGTATTCCATTTTACTGAAACGGTTGTTCCGGAAATCTTGTTAATTGAAACCTGAGAAGTATTGAATAAACTTCCATTGGTGAGAATGAGTTTGCTGTAATCCAGCCTGAAATCAGGGAATTCGCCGGTTAGAGCCGTATTAATTGTTACACCAACCGCCTTATTTGCTCCATATTGACTTTGATAAGTAACATTATAGAGACTTCTAAAACAATTGAGTTCCCTCATTGTAAAAGCGAACTTATCTCGTTGATTTTTTTGAGCGGGAGTGTTTGGATTTGAGGCAACTCGAAGTATTTTAAGAATGTTTGTACCATCTTTTTTGACGGCAGTAACAGCATTGCCGTGTTTCCCTGAAATTTTACCGAAAGTGGATGATCTGAACCGTGCCATAACTTTAAGGATGAAAGGTAAACGGATAAAAACATCTGCAACTATAAAATAAATATTCAGGATTACAAGTATAGAGTTGCATAAAAGTGACCACAAGACAACCTGCAGGTGACACTGGACGGTCACTGGACGATAGTATATCAAAACCTAAGGATTTATACAGGAATATATTATGGTTTACACTGTAAAAATGAATTTATATTCAAAAATGGGTTTATGTTCTGTTCAATCATTGTGGGCTTCTTAAAGAGTACCTAACCAGTAAAAGCAAGAATTAAGCATAGAACACTGATTTACTTGAATCAGGCGAATAAGAAAGGGATAAGAAAAATACTTTGTATTTTTTGATATTAATATCAAACATATACACCTGGACAAGCCAGAACTAAGAATAGAACGCGGATATACACTAATTTAGCGGATAAATTACGGATAAGAAAATACTTCGTATTTTGATTTTAAAACCAAATATGTAATGTCTCAAATTAAAATGTAAGACCGTAAAATATGCAATAGTATGCCAAAAAATACATGAGGTTGAAAGTTAAGATACTAAAGGGGATCAAATTTTGTGTTTCTCTTCTTTTCTACAATACCCTACGGGTTTAAAGACATTATTCTGTCTGTAAATCAACATTGTGCCAGGAAATACATCAATTTAATGAATCAAACACTAAACAATCTTTTTATGAGTGTTTTAAAGCCGGATTTATTCTATTGTTTGGTTTACCCAGTCAACGAGATCAATATCCTTGTTAATTCCAATTCGTTCTTTGATGATGTTTCGGCGATGGTACATGGTATTTTTGGTCATATTCAATAAACTGCAACAGTCGGAAATATCCATTTTTAAACAAATCAGGGATATTACTTTGATGTCAGGGTATGTCAATTGCTGATATGTTTCCTTTAGTTTCGAAATTCGCAGATCAAAAATATTATCGACTTCATCCGTGTAGTTTTTCCATTCTACTTCAGTAATTATAGATTGTTTGGTTATTTCATCCAAAAAAGAATCTTTCTTCTCCTTCGATAAAATCCCCATTTTGAACTTGTTGAAACGTAGGGTATTCTCTATTCTGTTTTGAAGCTTTGTCAATAAAAGGAGTCTTTTTTGGTTGTTTTCAGTATTTTTCAGTTTCAACTCATATTCCATTATTTGTTTTTTAGTTTCTAATTCCTTCAGTTTTTTCTCGTGATTGTTGTAAATTATGAGAGAAATGATTAATCCAACCAACAAAAGGATAACCAGCAATCCTATCAATATCACATTGTTCCGGTTTTCAATTTTTAGGGACGCATTTTTTTCTTCTGTCTTTGTTAAATCGTATTGTTTATCTATCTTGTAAAGTTTATCTTTCATGCTTTTCTTAAAAACAGTATCACGGTACAAGAATGCTTTCTCAAAATACTCAGATGCCAGTTTATGATTCCCTTCATTTTTTTCCAAATATGCACCTGCCAGAAAACTAATGACTTTTGATTTTGGTTCAGCAGAATTTGATAATGAGATATGAAGATAATAACGAGCAGAATCAGGCTGATGCATCATGGAATAGGTGTACGACAGAAAAGCGGCATAATAAGGTCGCTTATCAGGAAAGAACCTGTACCCCTGATGTACATCCTGATTGGAGAGCCTGTAATTGCGGTAGAATAACAATTCTCCCTGCCTGGATAAAACTATATAATAATTGATGGAGTCACCCTTTTCTTTTGAGAATTTGAGGGCTAAATTTGAATAATACATTACACTGTCGAAAGGATAGTCAAGTTGATTGTATGCTTCCGAAATCTGCCTGTAATCATATGCCTGGAAATATTTTTCTTTCGAAAGGATAAAATAATTCAACGACTTTTTATAATATTGAAGTGCAAATTCATAAATTTCATCCTCCATACAAATATCCCCGATATTGTAATCAACCAATCCCTTGAATTTATACTCATCCGTTTTAGCCAATATATATTCAGCCTGCTTAAAAGCGACCATGGCTTCTTCTTTTTTCCCCAGTGTACGTTGAATGTGGCCTAATAAATAATAAGCTATCCCCGATTGTTTAGGTAAATTACTAGTCCTGTAATATTTTACAGAGATCATAATAACAGAGTCTGATTGAATTTTTTTAAGCTGTTTTAATTCGGCTTCTGTATAAATCAAACACCAGGCTGCATAATCTTTCGCAGATAATTTTTCGGGATGGGATATAGAAGTTAACAACCGGTAAGCACTATCGGGTGAAGCAAGCACGATATTTTCAGCCCGGAGTATGGTTTTGTTATTAGTTCCCTGTTGCTGACACGAAACTAAAAAAATACTAAGTAAGACAAACCAAAAAAATTTCAAATAATTCATATATATACTAATTTCGGTTATAAGCTAATTTCACGAATTAAAACTAATTTCACTAATTTCGATTTGTAGAATAATAATCTGTTTTAATTTTACACATCAAATTCCTGTCACTCCAAAAAACAACATCATCACATCTCTCCATCATCACATCTTCTTATTACCACATCATTATTTAGTTATATTAACTTAGTCATATTTCACTTTTTTCATCATCTGATTGGTTAAAACAAATCTGTTTTACTGGTAAGAAATTGACCGTACAGATATTTTATTTTCCGGTATACTTATTAGTCTGATATTCATCTATATATAAAATCAGGTTTTTAGTTAACGTACAATATATTTTTTTGGAGAAATGTTCAAACAAGGATAACTTTGAATACAAAAATAAACAAATTTAGTGTAACATTAAACTCAATTTCATGAAACGTTCAATTATATGTATGATTCTGGTTATATTATTCTCAACAGAAATAGTTTTGGCAACCGATACTACTCCGATAATCATAGTAAAGGAACCTATTGTGCATCCGTCCGGTCCAACGCCTTTGGTTCATGTTTTAAATTATATTCCGGTTTCTGCCACAATTGATGATTCTGAGTTGGCAATTTATTTTGAATTATCAATAGGAGATGCTACCATTACGGTAACCGATTCTATAAATCAGGTTGTTTATCAGGAAACAGTTGATACAAATTCATTGACAGATTTGCAAATACCAGTTGATCTTTGGACAATTGGAAATTATAAATTGGCAATAACTTATGGAAGTACAACCTTAACAGGAGAAT
>Ga0302292_1002505_pt1 | contig 10954 bp, 5 predicted proteins | sample III_Fen_N2_1_FD_194553 | JGI IMG/M metagenome (GOLD analysis project Ga0302292, IMG submission 194553) | Peat permafrost microbial communities from Stordalen Mire near Abisko, Sweden - III_Fen_N2_1 | ecosystem: Environmental > Terrestrial > Soil > Wetlands > Permafrost | place: Sweden: Abisko...
GCTGCTGCAAATCTAACAGAATCACTCTTATCAATGTTTGATCTTCTTCTTGCTGCATCTATTGATTCCTGTCTTGCAACCGCAACACCTGCTTCTGTTGCCTCTATATCAGTATTGTGTTCATTTTCTAGTCTCTTTAGGTCTGCTTGAGCTTTTCTCTCTGCTATTTTTTCTTTTGAATCTGGTCCAAGTTTTAGTTCTTCTGCTCTCTTTGTTCTTTGTGCCATCTTGTCAGCACGAATCTTCTTGAATCCACCTTCCTTTGCTTTACCCATATTTACACCAAGACCAGACCCCGCCATGCCTCCAAGCTTTGTTGCTCGTACATCGAAGCTTCCTGATCCTGCTTTTGCACCAATATTTCTTAGGGCCTTACCTCCTAGTCCACCTTTAGCCTCATATTTCTTTAGTGTTTCTGAGTTTGCAATGGCGTTACCTAGTCTTCCAACTGTACCTCTCATTGCCACAGCTCCAATACCAACAGCTCCACCAAGAGCCATGCCTCCAATTGTGGCTCCAGCTTTTGATGCCATTTCTCCCATCTCTCCTGCCATATTTTTTGCAATTCCCTTGGCTTTCATCATCAGTATCATAATGAATGCAAAAGGTATAAGAGTTGCTACAAAATAACCAAGCCCGCTTGAAACGTCCGTCACACTTCTATTTGTAGCATCAGATATCAAATCCATTTCTAGGAATTTGAGGATTATATACATAAAGAACATAAATATTGGCGCTAGAAATGCCATGGAAAGTGTTTCTGGCCACCAGTTTTTCCATCCAATCATTTTAATACCCCCCATTTTTTCAGGAAGTATATAAGTAAAGAATGCTAGTGGTGCAAGTATCATGGCAACCCATAGTCCTATAACACGTACAATAAAAATCATTCCAACAGAAAGAAATACAGTAAATCCTACTATGTTTACAGCTGAAGCCATTAAAACAACTAAAATAAATGTACTTACGTCCATATTGTCTTTGTTTTTGTCTGTAGTAGATGAGCCACCTTTGTCTGGAATTTCATTTATTTTTTCTGCATGCAATATTAAATTTTGTGGGTTTACTTTGTTTACAAGGGCTTCAGACATCGGAATAACACCACCCTCTCCTGCTGTTGTAAAAGCAGTAGCAGCTCCGTCTACTCCCTTTTCGGTTAGTTTTATAGCGTCTGAATTATAGAAAACCCTTGCTGTTATGTTTGAGGCATCGATAATTACCTGAGTTGCAAAAAGACTAAAGTTTATAAATAATCCAATGACAACAACATTAATAATTGTTCCTTTTGTATTGAAATTATGAACGTCTAATATTGTAGAAATAGCTACATATAAAAGTATAAATATGAAAAAAATATTACAGAAATCTCTTACTAGTCCCCATCCTTGGACTACAAATGTTGAGCGATAAGAAGTGTCTTGAACTGAGTATGCAAAAGTACTATCAAAAAAAGTTCCAGCCAAAGCAAACAAATATGAAGTAGGGACAAAAAGTACATAGTAGAAGGCTTGACCAATACACCCCATAACTGTTCCGTTAGACCAAAATGGATTCAAGCTACATGCTGGCATCTTATAACTAGTACCAGGTACTTTGTCTTTGTCCTGTTCTGTTTGGGCATTATCTACCACTTGTTGTATTACTTTCTGGGATTTACATTCACTAATTGAAGAGCTAGATCCAATTTGTGTTATCATTGTTGATCTTTCCTCGTTACATTTTTCCAATGTTGTTGGACTAGAATCAACAGGATCAGTTCTCCCTGTTGTTATTGTAAAATAATAATCAGTAGCACTTGGGTCTGCTTCTGGTACTACTGTTCCACCCGGTGCAACTTGACCAGAAACAGACGTACATATTGTAAAATTACTACCTGTTCCTGTAAATTTTAATTTATCTGCATCTCTCTGTTTGGTACAATCCTCGTATGATAAATTTTTTTCTGATGGAAAGTCTCCAGCTTGTGTTTGTTTTGTGTAAAACCAATCATTTATTACCTCAGCACCTGCTATTTTAGTATTTATTTTAATTCCATTTTCTCCCCATCCAACACTAAAGGGCGCGAGTAGATTCGCGAAGATAACAAACGATATTAAGATAGAAGATAAAACTTTTTTCACTTTTTATTTTGTTTCATACTTACCACTTTCTGCATACTACACATAATTATTATACCAAACTTTTCACCAGATTCTTAATTAATTTTTTATTAATTCAAAATTACCAAACATTTAAAATTAATTCATAATCTTGGAGATCTGTTTTTTGTACTGTTGGTCCTGGATTAAAATATTTAGTCTTCCACAACCATGACAATCCTCCATAGAGTGGATTTATAGCTGTAAGAGCTGCTTTTTGCCACCCCGACAGTGGGTTTCCTCCATTTTTAGCATAAACAGTTGCTCCAAACGCAGACACACCAAAAGCATTGTAGTATCTAGAATAATTACCACTAGCCCTTCTCTCTTTTCCGTCTGGTTCACAGTATGGAATAGATGAATCTGCTGCGTCTCCGGTGCAATAATAACTACTACCCATATCATTTGGTTCGCAATATTTACACGATGAAGTTATCTCTGTTGTTGAAGGCAAGTAGGACCCTCTGTCTGTATATTTAAACCATGGGTTACCAAATCTTGTTTTTGGTCCTGTGTAGCTAGGGTCTTCATCTATTTGTTTGTAGCATTGAGTAGTTATATTTTTGACTTGATCTACTAATGCTTTATACTCATCCAATTCTCTATAAACTAAAGCCAGGTCAGATTTAGTTTTTAGTGTTGAAGATATTAAATAAAATTTACGCAAAAGCTCATCCAACTGTCTTTGTTCGTTTACTGTATATGTAAGTGGATTTTCGTCTAATATTTTACAAGAATTATCAGCGATAGTTGTGACTATTATTGTACATGTTGGTGGATTGGTTGCCTTGTTTAAGCAAGCTCCATTCTTTGTTGTACATAGAGTAGGGTTGTCTGCACCATTTCCACAGGGAACTAAAGCTGTATTCGTACATGTTGGTGGATTGGTTGCCTTGTTTAAGCAAGCTCCATTCTTTGTTGTACATAGAGTAGGGTTGTCTGCACCATTTCCACATGTATTTGCATTTGGTCCTGTTACTGTTCCAGGTCCTGTTATTGGGTTTATTGGAGGTACTCCATTATTGTAATTAGAGCCAACGTAGTTATAGCCTCCGTATGTACCATCTCCAAAAATAGAATTCCAATAATCCTGAATATCACCAATTGAATTTGTTAGTAAGTTTGAATTGTAGCTATTTAAATTTGATCTATCTTTTGCACTTATGCTTTTATTGTTTGCGATATTTCCTATTTTTATTGATCCGTTGATAGCATCAACTTTTAAGACACTAGCTACTGGTACAGAGAAAGATGGAGTAACTGGAGAATTTTTTGTCATTCCTCCATAAATTTTATCACTTAGATATAGTGTGTTGTTTACTGCCCACACAGTTCCCTCTTTTTTATTTGTAGTAATTCCTGTTAGTATTCCTTCTATTATCACAGTTCCTAATTCACCCTTATCCATATCTTCTGCTGCTACTCCAAATACTAGAGACTTAGCTCTGTCGTTTGCTATTGCCTTCATCACTATTGGTTGGTTGTTTGCATTGAAACTTGCTATGTATAAGACGTCTCCCTTTTTAAGCATTTCTCCTGCTTCGGCTAGCACCAGTTTGTTTCCACTGGCATCTGTTATTACTGTGCCTGTTTTTTTTGCTGGAGTAACTACTGTATTACTTCCTGTGTCTGTCACTTTTGTTGCATTAGGGTCTTCTATTGTTTTTAAATCTTTGCTTTTTGACGTCCCTAAGAGAGGCGCAAATATTTTACTAGTAGAAAGAGAACCTTTTGTTCCAAATAAATTCTCTCTATTTTTGAATAGATAATAACCTGCTATCAAAAGTAGTAGAATCAATATGAATGTTATGATGAATGCTTTACTTTTTTTAGGGTTATTTTCCATAAATTTAATAATTATTATTTTAATTTACCTTTGCTCTCCTTCACTCCCTGTTGTCTCCATTAATCCCTCTGTATCATAGACTGGTTGAACAAAATCGTAATTATCTTTAGGACAACTAGGATCTTCTGAACCAATTGTACATGGGTCAATTTTCTTACAAGCAGGATCGTCTCCATCTATTTTACCATTAAGATCATTATCTATTCCGTCACTACATCTTTCTGCGCCTCCGTTGAATTTATTGATAATACTTGTGTCCTCATAAAAAGATACAAGTTCTTCTTTAGCACATGCATAATATTGTTTTTCGGTTATGTTTGTATTGTTGTCTGAGTTATATTTTTTAATAATTTCAATACGCTTTTCGTTTCTTCTTTTTTGAGCCGCTAAAATTATTTCACTTACTTGGTCTTTTATAATTTCCAACTTTTTTATATTTGTATTGGCATCAATTATGTCACTTCTGTATTTGGTATCAAGCTCGGTAACTTTATCATCGTAAGCTACTATGTCTTTTGTTATATTTAGTCCCTCTTGAGACATCTTTAAATAACTAGGGTTTGGTATTAAATCGTAACTAGCTTCGCTTTCGATATATTCTTTTTGCATAAGGCTATTTGGCCCATATATATCATTTATGGCTTTGTTGTATTTCGTTCTAAATAATTCTAGATCGTTTGATAGCTTTGTTTTAATATCAGTAACGAGAGACATCGCTTGTTCTTTTTTGTCGTAACCTCCCCAACTTTTTCCTTTCCAGAGATCTCTCATTCTTGTTGCATATATTATAGAACTCATGGGGTATGTTTGCATAACAGACTTCCATAAATTTGAGCTGCTCTTATTGAATATATTCTTAAAATTAGTATATGATTGAGAGTTTATATCTGGTGAAGTTATTTCTACAGATGCTCTGCTTCCTAGAAAACCACCAGCAGGATTATAGTTCATAGATAATCCAGATGAATATTCGATAAAAGCATCAGCTGCCTCCCCTGTGTTTGATTGCCATCCAGGGTTTGGACCAGGGATACAATAGTCTAGCTCACCAATTGCTGGCATAACGCTTGGTAGCATTGAAAGTATTTCTTTTGATGCTACTATGTAATCTTTTTGGGTCTGCAAAATTCCTGGATTTTTAATAGGAGAGGTTTTTGTTATTACGCCATTTTTATCAGCAGTGTCTTTTTTCCAATTTTGCCACTTTGTTCCATCAAAGAAAGCCCTATCTCCTTTAGCCCAACCATTATACCCTTCTAGTATTAGTTTAGTGTTTCCAGGCACTGATACTGTAAAATAAAGATTTGAAGTAGTGATTTGAGATGTTGTATTAGTAGGTCCGATATTTGGGTATAATTTTGGAACATTGTTTTTTGCATCCCAATCTCCCAAGTCAACAAACTTTGATTCAGGTTCTTCGTGTATAAAGGTGTTTCCAAGGTCTCTTGTAAGATCAACAGACTTATCTGTGTATCCACTTGACATAGTTACTTCTCCTGTTGCTGGGTCTGTTTCCAAGACACTATTATAACTATCTCCACCTTTTGATGTATCAATGGAAGACAAGCTTTGAAGTCCCTCATTTCTAAGTGTTGTTATAAGTGAGTCAAATATTCCAGCAAGAAAACCATTTACCCCGTTTACTAGTTCTAGTTGTCTAACTTCGGAATTTAAATATGTATTTACTTTACCTAAAATAATACTTCCTGGTGTTACCGTTTCCCATTGTGTACATTCTTTGTTATCTTGTCCTTGTACTGCTCCATCTGTTTTTTCATATTTAGCTGCATATGCATCAAATGCCAAGCGATAGTTATTATCAACATCTTGGAATTTTATGTTTAATGTTTCACATGCTGGTGATGTTAAATCTTTACATGCTTTATACATCTCGCTTTGCACAGTGTTTCTAATTGTTAACTTGCTTGCTAAAGAAGCTTGCGCTTGTGCTTTTTCGGTATTTTCCAGAGCTGCTTTTCCTGTTACACCAAATTTTACACACTTTTTCTGAGATAAGAATCCATTATTTTGAGCTAATTCTTGTTTGGTATTTTCAGCTTGAGTATTTTGTTTGTTTGCCACATACTCAGTGGTTTTAAGGGTATATCCCAAATAATTGTTTTGTGGATATTGTGTAAAAGCTAGCCATCCACTCCATCCACCACTAGCAAAGTTGTTTGTATATCTGTCTGCTATACTTGTACTTGCTCCACTTGCAAGATTTGCTGCATCAGTACCTAGTCCGCCAGAACCTAAATAGTTTGAAAGATTTTGTTTCATGGATTCTTTAAAATCACCATTTGTTATATTTCCAAGAATTGTACTTCTATAATAACTGTTACCATATGGATAATATTGTGGTTGGCCCTTAAACATATTCAACTCCTTCATCATTATGTCATCTGACATGTTTCCCATAAATGAATCAATATTACGAACATACAAGGGATCTCCTTCAAAGCCCGAGTTTACCCAGTTCATTGTGTATTTAGTCATGACAGCAAGTTGGTCTTTTGCAAGCTTTGTTGCTATTCCATTTAGACACTCTTTTCTTCTTTCTGTTTTAGCTGTTTCAGCTGCTATATCTTTAGCATTTTGCTGTGAGTTTGGGTCAGAAACTTTTGTTCCACCTGCTCCATTTTTATCACCATCACATTTTATTTCTTTAAATATGTCAGTTAGACTTAAGTTGACTGCTGTAGCAGCCCCTGAGATAATTCCTTTCTTTGCTGCTGCGCAGACTTTTTCTTGATTTTTTAATAATTTATTAATAACCATTCTCCTTAGTTGATCTGATGCAAAACTAGTAACAGCCTTCACTGCTCCATCCACTATTCCAGTACAGGAAATAACATCAGCCACCATTTGTCCGTCCAAAGTGTCCGTTAATTGTATTTTATAAGGAGTACCTTGTTTTGATGGATTTTCCCATCCAACCTTACTGGCTCCTTCTGCGAAAGTAGCAGAAAATATATTAGGAAAAATTATTGTAAAAATTACGAGAGAAAATATTATTTTTTGAGCAAATTGTTTTTTCATTAGATAAAGATTTCTATTTTATATTATAACAACTTTTATTCTAAATTACTAGAAATGCTAGCAATATCTGAAAGTATTCCGTCGCTGTATTTTTTGTAATTTAATATCGCTTTCATTCCTTCGAGTGGATTGTCAAGTATTAATGGAAACTTTTCTATTGATTGAGCTATCTTTTCGTAGTCATTAGCCAGGTTTAAGCTCCCCGTGGCGATTTTATTTGATACTGGAATTTTAATTAATTCTTGACCAAAAGATCTATATGATGAGGCTATTGTGGATGCTATTATTAAAGCTTGAGGGTTATTGTTCTGTAAACCCTGAGCCATAATGGTCAATTCACCACCCATATCAGAGCCCTCATATTTTTTATTGAGTTTTTGTAGTTCTTGAAAATACTCTAAATCAGCCTCCTCACTGTTGCTTATTGTTAACATATCTCTTGTGTATGTATCTGGTATGGTTTCGGGAACTATTTTTTCACCAAACATACTTGATACTTGAGATACTGATTTTTCTGTCATACTCCCTGTTTGTACGAGAGATACCACCAAAGCGAGGAATTCTTTAGATAATCCTTCAGCTTCTTTTGCACTATCAGTGCCATTATTTATAGTAGGTGCTCCATTATTTCCTATTGTATTTTTTTTTGCCATGATGAATTCTTTATTGGATTCACCATTTTTTTCTGGGTTTAATCCCCATAAATACTCTTCCCAGTCTGCAATTCCGTTATTATTACTATCTTTTTGAACTACGTCTTTTACTAGGACTTTTACAGGAGTATTTTTTGTTGGTCTATTCTTAAAATATTTAATTGTTTTAATGACACCAAAAACTGTCGCTATCACAACTAGGACAATAGCAACACGGATCATGAAAACTTTACTAGGTAAGTACTTACTGTTCATTTACGCATATATTATACTCTGAATAAAAAAAATATACTAGATTATTTTTAGTATTTTATGCACTTTTTTATAATTAACTTAAGATATTTTGTAACCCTAAATATAAAAATACATATTTGTGCGCTATTGCACACAAATATGTATAGTGTTGTCAGTTTATCTTAATATAAAATTATATATTTTTAACCAACAATTCATTTATTGCTAACCATTTATCAAAATCTATATCTTCCGCTCGGATTTTTGGGTTGATTTCTAATTTTTCAAATATTTTATCTATTTTATTTAAATCCCCTTCTATATCTTCAAGATTTTTACGTAAGACTTTTCTTTTATGAGCAAAACCGGCTTTTATTAGACTAAAGAATGAATCTTCTTTTTGTTTACTTGCAAAACCACCACCTGAGATGTTATTTATTGATATTATTGCTGAGTCAACCTTTGGTGAAGGAGAAAAGAATCTTTTATGAACTTTCATTATATATTTTGGGGTTCCATAAGCTTTCACACTCAGAGAAAGTATGCTTTCCTTGTTATCTCTAGCTATAATTCTTTCGGCTACTTCTTTTTGGACCAGGAGGGTCATTATTTTTGGTTTTATTACCTCAGAAAGGAACCTTCTTATGATCAAACCCGTTATATTGTAAGGTATATTAGCGATTATCTTATAATTACTCTCTATTAGTCCATGTGTTTTGGGGTCAAAGTCTAAAATATCTTCATTTAAAAGGATAAATTGACCATTTTTTACTTCTTTTTCGAATCTTTCATTTAAAATATCAATTAAATCTCGGTCTTTTTCAATAGCAACAACCCTTTTAGCTCTTTCTAGGAGTTTTTCAGTTAAAGCACCCTTGCCTGGGCCTATTTCTACTATAATATCTTGATTATTCACTTCTCCTGCCTCACACATCTTGAAAAGAGCCTCTTTTGACTTCAAAAAGTTCTGTCCCATAGCCTTTTTGGCTCTATGTGGTAATAAAATATCCACATCTGTATGGGTATTTTCCTTTTTAGTATTGCCTCCTTTGTTCTTTTTGCTTGAATATTTCATTTATTTTATAAATATACCACTTTTTCACCATTTCGTGAGCTACTCTGAGTAAACTCTGTGAGGTGGGCGGGAATATCGTATATGAATTCACTTGGACTGTTTACTTGTTTCATGCCAAAAATAGTTCGGAGTGATGCATATGTGAGAAACAGTTTTTTCTCAGCTCTGGTTAAAGCAACATAGAAAAGTCTCCTTTCTTCTTCTTTATCTTCTTTTGTGCCACTTCCCGTTCTTGCATGTGGAAATAAATCTTGTTCTAGTCCTGTTACAAAAACATATTTAAATTCTAATCCTTTGGATGCATGGACTGTCATAAGTCTAACTCCGTCTTTTTTGTCTTTGTTCGTTGGTATGAGACTATCTTGGTCACTAGAGAGTGATGCGTCCTCTAATAGTTTTTCGATACCATCCTCTATTGTATCGTACTTAATACAAAGTGTTACAAGTTCTTTCATATTTTCGAGTTTTTCCATGTCTTCGTTTGTTCCATTCGACAATTCTGTTTCTAGTCCACTTTTTTCTATTATAAATTTAACAACTTCGGATGGTTTATTTGTTTCTATGTATTCATGAATTTCTTCAAGTAATAAATAAAATTTATTTATTTTTATTTGCATACCTGCTGGTAGTTCTGTAAATAACCCTGCAAAGATTTTAGTGAGCGTTACTTTTCCTATTCCTCTTGTTGGTGTATTTATTATTCTTTTTATATCGCTGAGACTTTCTCTATTTAGACTTGCTTTGATATACGACATAATATCTTTGATTTCTTTTCTTTCAAAGAATTTAACACCCAAAACTTGATATGGTATTTGTCTATTTAATAATGATTCTTCTAAGACTCTAGATTGGAAATTAGCTCTATAAAGTATAGCTATATCTTCTGGTTTGTTTTCTTTTAGAAGCTCATCTATTTCTTTTGCTACGAAATCACCTTCACTTACTTCGTCATAAGCTTCACATACTACTATTTGCTCGCCGTCTACATTTTTGGTAAACAATGTTTTAGGAACTCTATACTGATTTTTTTCGATAATACTATTTGCTGCTTCGATTATTTTTCCGGTTGAACGATAATTTTGTTCCAGCATTACAATCTTTACACTCGGATAATCTTTTTCAAAGTGAAGCATATTTTTAATATTTGCTCCACGCCAGCTGTAAATATTTTGGTCTGTGTCACCCACTACACAAATATTTTCTTCTTTTCCTACTAGAAGTTTTGTCATCTCATATTGAACCTCATTAGTATCCTGATACTCATCTATGTGAACATATCTCCACCTCTCTTGATATTTATTTTTAACTAGGGGATTTTTTCTTAAGATTAGAACTGACTCTAAAAGTAAATCATCAAAATCTAGACCCTTTTCTTTTTTAAGTCTTGCTTCGTAACCTCCCCAGACTAGAGCTACAATACTCTGAAAGCTACTTTTGACATTTGCCCTAAAACTTTCAAGCGTTACAAAATCCCCTTTTGATTTTGAAATTATACTTTTTATTTTTCTTGGCTCTGTTTGTTTTGGGTCTATATCGTGCTCACGCATTATATCTTTGATTATAGAGATAGCATCACTTTCATCAATAATAGCAAAGTGTTTTGTTAACCCGATAAGATGAGCATTTTCTTTTATAATATGAACTCCAAGAGAGTGAAATGTCGAGACAAACGGAACTCCGCTTCCGTGCATTGGCATGGTGATTCCGTGAACTCTCTCCTCGAGAAGACTCATCACTCTTTCTCTCATCTCTTTGGCGGCTTTGTTTGTAAAAGTTACAGCTAATATGGATGAAGGATTTATTCCCTCGTGTATCAAGTGTATTATTCTGTGTGTAATTGTTTTTGTTTTTCCCGCCCCCGCACCAGCTACAATCAAAAGAGGCCCATCCGTATAAAGGACTGCCTCTTTTTGTTTATCATTTAATGTATCAATATAGGACATAATCCTATTGTAGCATTTTTAATTTT
>Ga0302292_1002507_pt1 | contig 10952 bp, 6 predicted proteins | sample III_Fen_N2_1_FD_194553 | JGI IMG/M metagenome (GOLD analysis project Ga0302292, IMG submission 194553) | Peat permafrost microbial communities from Stordalen Mire near Abisko, Sweden - III_Fen_N2_1 | ecosystem: Environmental > Terrestrial > Soil > Wetlands > Permafrost | place: Sweden: Abisko...
TCTTTTTCGCGGTATGGACCCACTATACCATCAGGGGCATTAAAATTGTCAGAATCAAGTTTTCCTCCCTTATCAGATCTTTTTACTGCTTCATCCACGTATGCCCACATAAAACCACCTGCAAAAAGAGGACTCTCAGTGTATTTATTCCAGAAATCTTCCAGTCCTGCACCATGTCCCTGGTCGTACAACCCGTGCATAAACTCGGTTGGCATAAACACATTGTATCCATTCGTAAAACGTGCAATCCCGGTAAGATATGCCGGATAATGATGTGTATCAATGCCATCAAAATCAGCCCATGGATGTATGATATGACGCTTTTGAGGATCATACAGGGTAAAGAACTTGTCAACCTTGTTATTCCATCCCCCTTCATTTCCATTATCCCATAGAACAATACAGGGATGATTCACATCGCGTACTACCATTTCTTTTACGAGTTTCTCACCGGTGGTTGTATCGTAGGCATTCTGCCAGCCAGCAAGTTCATCCAGGTAAAATAGTCCCAATGAATCACACATCTCCAGAAAATGGGTATCAGGTGGGTAATGTGACCGTACGGCATTCATGTTCATTTCTTTTATCAGCTGTGCATCCTGCAAACTGATTTTACGGTTGGTAGTCCGTCCACCGTCAGGATAAAACGAATGGCGGTTAATCCCTTTCATGACTATTTTTACACCATTCACATATATGCCATCCTGCCTGCGGAATTCAACAGTTCGGAAACCGATTCGTTGTGTATAAACATGGACTACTTCGTTCTTCTCATTCAGGAGTTCCAGCTTGAGGGTGTAGAGATTGGGTGTTTCGGGTGTCCATGCTGATACGTCCTTCCATTGCGTAGTGATGGTTTGCGAAGTCTCTGAACCTTTTAATCCTGTATGTTGTGAAATAAATTGTCCTGTTCCTTTTACCGGAATAATGGTGGTTGTAAGAGAATAATGATCAGGCAGGGCAGTGGTGAATATATCAGTACTTAGTTTGCCATCAGCCTGTGCATTAACGGCAATACGTTCAATATGAATTTGTGGTTTTGCTTCCAGGTATACCGGGCGGTAAATCCCTCCGAACAACCACCAGTCGGCTCTACGTTCGGCACCGTTAACTGATTTATTGGCAGAGTGTTTCGATACTTTTACTTCCAGTTTGTTCTTTGCACCGGTTTTTAATTTATCGGTTATGTCATACGTGAAACGATAAAAGCCACCCTGGTGTATATCTCCGGCCAGTTGTCCGTTTATCTTCACCCCGGTATCGGTCATGACACCTTCAAAAATAATCGATATCTGTTTGTTTCTCCAACTTGCTGGAACTTTGAATGCGTATTCGTATAGCCCCTGTTCCATGCTTGGGTTTTTCAAACCTGCCTTATACCACCGGCCATAGGTGTATTCACCAAAACCCTGGAGTTCCCACTGTGATGGAACCTTGATCGTGCTCCATTTTTTACTGTTCATACCTTCCGAGCAATAAAATCTCCATTCCTTTTCATTGCCTAACCCTGTGCCGGAGAGGTAGAGTGTTTCTGTTTGTTGAGCAAAAGAAATTAACGAGAAAAAGCAAATTACGATTAGAAGTGATTTTTTCATAAGTATATGGGATACTAATGTGATTATTGATGTGATGTATGAAATGTATATTCTTCAGATTCATTGAATCTGCAAATATACAGCTAATTTGTTAAATACTTTTTATAAACAAGGGATATCAAACTTATTGAATTGGTATTAATCCCTATAGTTGAATTCGTAAATTGGAATTTAAACCAAAGGCTGTCATTCATTCCATGAAGACAGCCTTTCGGTAATTTAAGTTATCCTGCGGAAACTACTGTTTGAGCAGCTTCTGGACCTTTGTGCCATTTGCCGTAGTGATTTTTGTATAATACACTCCCGGAGCCAGGCTATTCAGATTGATATTCGTTGTTGTTGAACGAACATTTTTCCTTAGTATGCTTTGACCTTGTAAGTTCAATATCTCAATGGTTGCAATTTCTGCTTCACTTGAACTGATATTTACATCTCCTTTGGTTGGATTTGGGTAAACAGAGATTGTACTGTTATCCTTTGGATTTTCTAATGCTGTTGTGCTATGAACAATTAAAGTGATTTTGTATCCGCTATTGGCAATTGTATCCGTAGAATAAGTAATGTTGGTACCAACAGGGAAACCTTGAGCTGTTAAAGTAAATGAATCGCCTACCGTTCTTGATTTTGTAGTAAGTATGGTTAAAGAATCGCCATCATGTAGGGATAAGTTTGCTGCTGGTTTTACTAAGATAGTACCCCCGTTAAAAATTGCAGTACTATTTGTAGATATATTATCGAAGCTGGTTTTTGAAGCAATTTTAAAGATAACCTGACCTCCACGACTTACATTTAACGGACATTTAATGGTTCCGGTCAAAGTATCACCAAGGACAAGCTGCCCAATTCCATTATTCCCTACCACTAAAGTTCCAAGGCTGTCAATTTGGACAGGACCTGTCAATCGTCCATTTCCGCCTCCGATTGCACCAGCCCTTACAGTTAATACATTGCCTACTTTTACGCGTCCTAATCCGGTTGTTGCATTGGTTACAGGAATGTCAACAATAAAAGTTCCTGCTTTAACTTCTACACCTTTGGATGCAGCTGTAAGACTTTTTGTACTGGTAAATGTATATTTACCGGTTCCAATTTTAATAATTCCGACATAATTATAGTTTGTTGCACCAGCATCTTTAAATGTTCCTGGGAATACAACATCGGTATTTAAACTGCCAACCATCCAGTAAATGAAAGGAGTAGAAGAATTACCCCCTCCATATCCTGCAATAAAACTTGAATCATTTTCGGCCGTTAATTCTCCAATCATCCAGCAACGATTTCCACTGCAACCAGTAATACCTGCTCCTGATTTTAGTGAAACTTTTTTATTCCATAATAAAGAATCAACTGTATTTAATTTGGTATAATCATATGATTTTATACTTGGCATTAATAAACCATAATAGCCTGGAGTCACTCCCGCTATTTTGTTCCTTTGTATGGTAAGATTTCCTGTGAATTTTGACCAATCAACTAGTACACCTCCGGCTTTGTTTGTACCAAGCATGGTTCTCTCCCCACCTACTGAAACGACTAAATCACCACCACCTGTAATGGAGCTTGCCCAATAACTGTAACGGGAAAGCTCAACATAAGCAGTAACACCAGTGGGTATAATTACAGGTACAGAAACTGTTGGATAAGTACTGGCAGATCCTGAAGCAAAATTGGCTATACCTCCCAGGAAAGTCAATGATGGTCCAAATATATTTGGACCATTAGCGATAGCATTTTTCATTGTTAGACGACCGTTTTTTATAACTGTTCCACCCAATAATGAGTTTCTTACATTCATGCTGTAAGTTCCGGTTCCATCTTTGATTAATGCGCCGTTACCTGTTAAACCAGACTTTGCTCCTGAAATAGTATCAATTACATAATTTTTCGTTGAGTTAACAAGGATGCTATCCACAGACATTATTCCTGATACTTTTACATTTAGCGAGTCGGTGGAGTCATCAAAATGGGCAGTTGCAGTTGCAGTTGTACTCGTTGTAAGTATAAGCCCTGGAAATAAACCATCGTTTGGGTCAATCCAGTTTGCAGTTGTCAAATCCCAATATTTGTTTTGTTGACCATTCCAAATTCGCTGGTCTTTTGCGAATAAAGAGCCTGCAACTAAAATAGCAGACCCAACTAAAGTGAGAAGAGTAATTTTTTTCATATTTGTAATTTTTTAAATTGTATTAGAATCAAGTATGCAAATTAAAGCATTAATCGTATCGATATCATTATTACTTTTGATTGTCGCACTCTTTTATTTGATATTTAATCATTCTTATGCCCGATTTGCAGAAGAATATATTTATTTCATTAAAATATTAAGAGTTGCAAGGTTTTGTCCCTTATTTATTTAACTCTATGCAGCCCATAATGAACGGACCTGTTGCCTTGGCATCATTATCCCTGATTTTCTCCCCGATATAATACTCAAAACTTCCATCACGGTAAGGGTTGCCTCCTAAGCCGCCTACTGCACAGCAACGGGTCAGTGTCAATGTGCCATCCATGTTTTCCACCAGCAATCTGTCCGTTATTCCGTTGAATGCCTTTTCAGCATAAATCCGGTACTTTTTATCGATATATCCTTTATTAACGGCTTTGGCTAATGCGTACATGCATTGGGTGGTTACAGAGGCTTCAGGATAGTTTCCTTCCCTTTTTGGCTGGTCTATAACCTGTGACCATAGTCCGTTGACCTGGTATGCCGGAAGTGAATCGGCCAATCCCTGAATGATGGCTATCAGTTCTCCTCTGCGTGGATAATCTGCAGGGATATAATCCAGTGCATCGACTACTGCCATAAAATACCAGCCAATACTGCGTCCCCAGAAATTAGGTGAAAGTCCGGTTGCAGGATTTGCCCATTTCTGGCTTTTGCTTTCATCCCAGGCATGGTGGTAAAGTCCTGTTTTTGGATCAAAGGTGTGCTGGTGGCAAAGGGTGATTTGTTTGATGGCTTCATCAATCCATTCCGGTTTATTAAACGTTGCCCCGTAGTGTGCCATAAACGGGGAAGCCATGAATATACCGTCCAGCCACATTTGATGTTCATAAATCTTTTTATGCCAGAATCCGCCATCTGAAGTTCTGGGTTGTTTTTTTAGCTGTTCAATCAGCTGGTCCATGGCAATCTTATACTTGTTGTCCCCTGTTTTTTTGTATACATCAAAAAGCATATTTCCTGCTTCTATAAAGTCCAGGTTCTGACTTTCCGAACTGTATAGATGAATATCACCCTGACTGTTGATTACGCTGTCGGCATATTGTTTTACATACTCAAAATAGCGGTCATCACCCGTTGATTTCCACAGTTGGAGCATGGCCGAGCAACCCACTCCCTGTGAATATCCAAAAAACATTCTTTTCCCGTAATCCAGTTGCCAGGCTTTCGGGAAACGTCGTATTTCTGAGTCAGCAAATCGTCGGGCATAGGAGTCTTTGGCAAAAGAGTCGGTACGGAACGGCGATGCAGGGAATCCTGCTTTGTTAAACAGGTTTACCCTGAAATAAGTCCCACAGGCATAGCGTACTGCTATCGGGTTTTTTACTTCGGGAGATATTACTTCTACGTTGTTCTTGATAATGGTGGCTGTAGCGGGATAAAAGCGCTGATCTTTACCGGCAACCAGGAATCCTGTCAATGGTTGTCCCTTGCTGTCAAGTCCATCCGGGGCATAATCGAACGATAATGTCACTTTATCTGCCTGTATGCTCATCGATTTGTACAGTGGGCCGGAGTATTCCACTTTCTTATTGTAATCCTTAGCCAGTGCCCATGCGGCAAGGCGCTCGCCTGTAACAAGTTTGTTGCGTGGATGGATATCGGTTGAATCACCCGCATCGGTAATAACCACCATTCCGGTGTTTTTAACCGATTTCCAGGTATTGAGCTGTGCTTCCCTGATTCCGGCCGGTTGCCTGTACTGGGGTGCAATTTGTACAAAGTAAAACGGCAGGGCTGGCTGTTGGAATTCCTCGCGCCAGCTTTGAATCATATTGGTAAAGACCTGTTGATATTTTTCATACCGTATTGAATTTGTTTCTCCCTGATACCAGATATTCCCTTTCAGGGTGTATCGACGGATTGGGGCAATCATGCCGTTCCAGAGTGTGGCGGGTATCTTACACAGGTTATTGCCTGTTGCAGTTTCCTTTCTGAAATCCACCAATACATCTGCATAAAGCGGATTGCTTTTCATAACATCCATTTTTGTCCACGATTCTGCATGTGTGCCACCCCAGGTAGATTGTATCAGGCCAATGGGAGTCTTCAGTTCCTTGTATAATTTCCGGCCAAAGACAAAACCTACAGCAGAAAATGTTTTGATGTTCTCTTTATTGCACACCATCCATTTCCCGTTGCAATTGTCCATTTCATGATCCGGTGCCAGTTGATGCTCTACAATAAACAAACGGATTTCAGGATAATCGGCATCTTTCAGTTCTTCTTCCTGATTCAGGATGCCGGTTCTCCATCCCTGTGTTTTTGCTACCGGGAATTCCATATTTGACTGCCCCGTACAAAGCCATACTTCACCGATTAGAATGTTGCTGATCAACAGGGAGTTTTCACCCTGAATAGTTATGGATTGATTTCGTGAGGCAGCAGGAGTTTTAATCTTAATATCCCATTTTCCCTCTTTATTTGTAACTGTATGTGTAGGTTTTGAATTCCAGGAAGGTTTTACGGATATCTTTTCACCTGGAGAAGCATTTCCCCAAATATTTACAGTTGTTTTTTGTTGTAAAACCAGGTTGTCGGAAAGTATGGAGGGTAGGGTTACTATTGCATTTACTGCCGGTAAGCATACGAATAGTACGATGGCAAGTAAGATCGGGAGGAATGCTTTTTTCATGAAACTGGATATTCAAGGTTACTGAATTTATTGTCTCACAAAAATACGTGCTAAAAGCAAAATCCTTGTAGATTATTTGATGGTTCTATTGTTGTTTTTGGCATTTAGTCAATGAAATAAGGAATTCTATTTTGTATTAAGCTGCATGAACTGCACCATAATGAAAAAAGGCTGTTTCCTTACGAAACAACCTTTTAAATTTTTGATTGATGATATGTTTAAACCATCGCTCCGAAGAGGTAAAAAATTAATGCAGCCAACGTAGCACTAACCGGAATGGTTAAGAGCCAGGCAATCATTAGATTCTTGGTTACCCCCCAACGTACGGCAGAAAGGCGTTTTACTGCTCCAACCCCGATAATGGCACCGGTAATGGTATGGGTAGTACTTACCGGGATTTTTAATATCTCAGTCAGAAATAAGGTGAAAGCACCGGCTGTTTCAGCTGCAACACCTTCAAGTGGAGTTACTTTCGTAATGCGCGATCCCATTGTTTTCACGATTTTCCATCCGCCCGACATGGTACCCAATGAAATTACCGTAAAACATGAAAATGCTACCCAGTCGGGTAAATCTTTGATACTTTTGATTCCCATGTCTATTCCGCGTGCATGGGCAGCTATCATGGCTGCAGCTATGATTCCCATAACCTTTTGTGAATCATTCAACCCGTGCCCGATACTGAACAGTCCGGAAGAAACCAATTGCAACCGTTTAAACCAAAAATTTGCTCTATGAGGATTTGCATTTTTGCAAATATAGAATATCAGCATGGTTAGCAACGACGACATGATCATACCAATAAATGGTGCAAGTATGATAAAGGATGCAATCTTGATAATTACAGCGCCCTGAATGGATACAAATCCACTGTGCATAATAGCAGCCCCTGCAAAACCACCAATAAGTGTATGCGAAGAGGAAGAGGGTATACCCGACCACCAGGTTGCTAAATTCCAGATAATGGCTGCAACTATGCCTGAGAAAATAACAGGCAACGTAATGTATTGTTCGTATACCGTCTTTGAAACTGTATTGGCAATTCCAAATTCTCCGATGATATATTTTGCAATAAAGAAAGCCGTAAAGTTAAAGAATGCAGCCCATATTACAGCTTGAAAAGGCGAAAGTACCTTGGTTGATACAATGGTAGCTATTGAATTGGCCGCATCGTGAAAACCGTTTATAAAATCGAACAGCAATGCCAGTACGATAATGGTTATTAAAAGTGTCATCTATGTGTATTGGAGTTATTATGCGTACTTAACAATGATCGTTTTGATAATTTTACCTACATATTCAGCAGCATCAGTCGCTTTTTCCAACTCATACATAATTTCTTTTAATTTGATGAGTTCAATACCATCTTTTTCTTTCTCAAACAATTCGATAATAAAGTTTTCGTAAACATCATCGGCTCTGTTTTCAATTTCATGAAGCTCAGAACAAAATTCCTTGATTTTTTTTGAATTCTTTTTCAATACATCCAGTTCATCAACGGCTTTACCGATACAAACTGCACCTTCCCGGATTAATAGTGCCAGGTCGATTGCTTCTTTAGGCAATTGCTTTGGATTGTAAAGTACAATTCGTTTTGCACAACTGTTAATGTAATCTGTGACATCATCCAGCCGGTTGGCTAAATGGTGAATGTCTTCACGGTCAAAAGGGGTAATAAAAGTGGTATTCAATTCATCAAAAACGCGGTTGTTTAGAACATCCCCTTTCTTTTCCTGTTCTTTGATTCTTCTGTAATACTCAATGGCGGATTCATGATCGTTGTGTTGTACGCATTCTATAATTAAATCGGAAGCTACTAATAATACATCCGCCATTTCTTTCAATATAGGAAAAAATTTGGGTTCTTTCGGAATGAAATTGTTGAGAAAGGAATTGTTCATAACAAAATTGTTTTTGTGTTATTTGTGTTATAATTGTTTGCTTTTTAGTTAATTGCAGTAATTTGTTGTGATTATTTCTGTCAGCATTACACGATCAGAATCGTATTGCAAAATTACTAAAACAGATTTAAATAATCGTATTTTCATGAAAATTTAATATAAATGTAACATGGAATTAAAAGCCTGTTCATTTGCACGTTATGTCTTTACATGAAAACGAAGTACGATAATTTGTATTTAAAGTATGTATAAGGAAATTAAATTTGAAACATTTATGAAGGGAATGTACTTTTAAATGAAGGGACTGAACTATGTTAGAATCCTCAAAAATAAGCTAAAAATATCAACAAGTCACTGCCTTATGCGTTAAAGCTTAAAAATAATAGTTCAAAAGTTTTTTTAGCTCTGGAAAAAGTCCTATTTTTGCAGGACTAATTAGTACTAACAAATAATATTAAGAAAAATGGCTTACGTTATTTCAGAAGATTGTATTGCTTGCGGTTCATGTATCAGCGAATGCCCTGTTGAAGCAATTTCAGAAGGTGATATTTATGTTATTGATGCTGACGTTTGCACCGATTGTGGTACTTGCGCTGATGTTTGTCCTTCAGAAGCAATCAGTCCGGCAAATTGAATACCCTAACAAATTAATAAGACCTATTCGTTTATTCGAATAGGTCTTTTTTTTGTTCCTAACTATCAAGACACAAATTAATTCTGCTTCAAGTGTGCACAAAGTAAAGGAATTCAAGATGTTAAACTTAATGGACCTTTGAGTATAGAGTTGCACAAAGTCTCACAAAGTCATTTTATTAAGTTTCACCAGTTTTTTTTACAATAAGATTTATTTTGTGAGACTTTGTGTTGTACCTTGTGTGACTTTGTGTCAAAACAGCGCATCTCAATCAACATACTATTGTTTCTTATCATCTTTAGTTGAGCCCGAGGAATAAGTGGCTCATATGTAACAAAAGTTTTTTATTCCTTCCTTTTACTTCAATCCTGAACTATAGTTCTAAACCAATCAACCAATCAACCAATTAACCAATTAACTCTTCAAACCCTCAAACCCTCAAACCCTCAAACTCTTCAAACTTTCAAACTCTTCAAACCCTTCTCACGGCCTGTAACCCGACGCTTCAAGCATTTTCTGATAGTTATTGATCTTCATCAAATCGGTCAGGGTGGCATTCGGATTTTTATTCATATAGCTTTCCACAATTTGCCAGCCTAACCATGTCCCCAGTCTGCCGGGAGAATCTTGCGATACAGGAGCTGTAAAGGGGGCATCATTCATATATTTACGAATCAGCTGTACGTCGGTCGAAAATAAATGTTTTTGATCGATCATATAACCCCAAATCTGTTTTTCATTTGTCTTGCTCCATTTCCATTGTTCCGGGGTATATCCCATAATGTCCTCAGGCTTTTCATTTGGCATGAATACCGAGAGCAGATACATTATTTTGCCACGGAATAGCATGTTGTCCAACAACCTGTACTCCGAACTGTTCATGACGAACATTCTGAACAGGGTAGTAGAAACCAGGTCGGTTGCAACACATTCCCTGCGCATATTTTTGAGCATATACTGATAGGTGAAATCTTTATAACCCGGATAGTTGCTGCCTAAATAGAAATCAGTACCAACTCCGATAAATTTATTGTTTATCATGACTGCCCTGTTAAAGCCCGATACAAAAAAGTATATTTCAGGGAGCTTCACTTCAGGGAAATAAAAATGAATGTATGTGTATGCATCTGAAACCTGTTTCTCAATGTCGGTTACATCCTTGAACGTATTGAGTGCCTTTTTATTAACTGCTTTAAAAGCTTTGTCTGCCAGAAACTGACGAAACAGATTACGTACAGCCGGTGTATCGGTAGCTGCAGTATCCAGGATGGTTGCTGTGAATACTGGCAGGAATTCAGGATATCGGGCATACAACCGATCAACTCCTGCTTTCATTTTGGTCGTGTCGATGGACAACAACTCTTTGTCAAACCGGTGAATCTTTACTTCAACCCTGTTTTTTGCAGTGTCTATTTCAAACCGGCTGGTTTTACTGCATGAACCAAGAAATAAAAGCATACTGCAAATAGAAATAATAAGTATGTTTGTCTTTTTCATTTTAGTGGTATCCTTTTGTTAAGTAATAGTAGATATTTAATGATATATTTTTGATATACAAAAACTTATATTTCAGCGTCCTGGCAATTATTAATAACTTAAGTAGTAGGAAATCAATGATGCCCTATTATTCAAAATAAAACTTTATAAACCATCGGCTCTATCACCCTCTCCTTGGGAGAGGGCAGGGGGAGAGGTCACATTAAATTAAGAAATAAAACAAGACATTATATTGTTCCATTTACCTATGTATCGAAAAAGCGCAAATACAACCGTTAAATTGTATTTGCGCTTATTTATTTTATGCTTATTATTTGCGGTTTTTAATCGCTTTTTGTTGATCCTGTTGCATTTTTTCCAACCTGCTCATAAAACCTGATTTCTTTACAGGCTTGTTCAGGTTGCTTTTACGTTTGGCATGCAGTTCGTCCAGCATTTTCTTTTCGTCTACTGTGGCACGTATTAC
>Ga0302292_1002512_pt1 | contig 10945 bp, 8 predicted proteins | sample III_Fen_N2_1_FD_194553 | JGI IMG/M metagenome (GOLD analysis project Ga0302292, IMG submission 194553) | Peat permafrost microbial communities from Stordalen Mire near Abisko, Sweden - III_Fen_N2_1 | ecosystem: Environmental > Terrestrial > Soil > Wetlands > Permafrost | place: Sweden: Abisko...
TAAATACTTTGGATTAGCATTAACAACGTGAACAGAAGCGCCAATTGACCAATCAACTTGTTGGTATCGCCAGCGCACAGTTTTAAGAGTTTTATTCGATTCAACAAGTGCAATGACTTGAGCCACAGTTTTTTTTTCTCCGTGATTCCAAGCATTATCCCCCGTCATTTCATGTATTAAATAATGCGTTACTACGCCGTCCGACTTCCATAAGCCGGAAACTAGATAATCTGCTTGTTTGGGCATAATTCAAAAGTTTAATTGTTACAGTGAATAGTCAGCGTTTTTCGCTGATTTTGAGGCGAATTTATAGAAAAATTTATTAATTTGAACTTTTTAAGATTCAAAAAATGAACCCTATTTACGCTATTCTTTTCGTATTCCATTTGGTTGCCATCAACGGAACCGCTCAGGTAACAATTAAGGTTCTAAACCAAACAGATTCACTTGAAATAAGTGGTTGTATATGTACCAATCAGCAAAACCAAATTTTAGATATTTCTGACCATAAAGGGAATTTGAATTTATCAAAAAACAATATCTACATTTTGGTTCATCCATCGTTCTATACTTTAAAAATTGATCAACTCAAAAACGATTCTGTTGTGTATCTGCAACCGCTTGTTAGAGAAATCGAAGAGGTGGAAATCGTATCAACGACGAATGAAAAACTTTTTGGCTTAGTGATTCAACAATACAGGAATGACCTTGTAAATAGCACCCGAAAAGGCACGCTTAACTATAAAAATACCAATTGGTTTACCTATGACTATTTCGAAGAACAAAAGCAGGATTCTGCTTTTTGTGCAATCGAAAACACACTTTCTTTTGAGGTTGACCAGACTAAGAAGAAAACCAAAATTTTGTTTTCACCCATTGAGTTAAATCGCTATTGTAGCCCATTTTCATTTCCGGAAAATGCAGACATAAAAACCGCTGAAATGTCGGGGTTTTCTAGGTTCGATTTCTCACGATTCTTAAACGCCATTTTTACCGAAGGATCATTTTTTGATGAAATTGGATTCACTCACACCCAAACCACCAAAAAAGTTGATGATCAGAATAAAACAACCGAACTGAAATTTCTGAACGAGGGATATGAAAAAACGATTGTCTTTTCCGCGATTGATTCAAGTCTGTTGTCGTATAAATATCAGTTCACCGGAACAAAAGGTTGGTATCATGTTTACTTTGCCACATTTTCAAGTCAAGAAGTACAAACCTTCTATGAAGAAAAAGCCTATCTATTCGATTATGAGAAGCAAAACCATTTGTTTCATTCCGTTCATTACGGCAATTTTCAAACCAATGAAAAAATACAAGCTACCACATTAAAACCCTTTGCAGAAATCATAAAAGATCAATCAACACAAAATTCTACGAACGAAATAGAGCCACTCTTTCCACGGCATAAAAATTACTTGATTCCAAGAAATTGAGAGATTGACCAAAAATCATGAATCTTTGAGCCTTTCAATAAGATCATGGATATACTTTTGGGGTGCATTGGGAATAGAAAGTAAGAACCTTTCGAGTTCTTCCGTTGAATCTACTTCTTTTATTGCCTGATGAACTTTAGAGCCTCCTATGTATTTCTCACAAACAAAACCATCCTCCGTTTTAGAAACACAAAACATCATTCCCGAATATTCGACCCACGCAATGAATTTCATCATTCAATTGATATTCCGCAAAGGTCGCGATAATTTCAGCTTGATTACAATACAAAAGCTAAGCTATTTTAGATTGTCGGTTTCACAAAGATAAAGGCTCGAAAATGGGTTCTTCCAAGCCTTTATCAACCTAACCACCTAAATCAGATTCTAAGATAGAAGCTTTTTTTGTGTTTTCAAAAAATTGACAAGTAATTATCAGAATTAAACAATTCATCTTGTAAGATGATAAATTGTTCCAATCAGTTCAGCAAATCAATGGATATCTCTAATAAAGAAGCAACATGAGAAGGAAATCCTTCCCATGCCAAAATATTAGTCAAAGTAATCGTCTTTGGGGTTCAATTAAAAATGGGAAATTCGTCTATTTACCTACTTCTTGATTTTTGGCTTCTTCACCTTTGTTATTGAATGAGATTTCTTTTCAACTTTACATGGAGTACAATTGGAACTGTCGGGTTCCTGCATGAACACCAAAGCACTTGCAATGCCAGTTGTTGCCGTCATCACAAATAGAAGTACACGAAACTTGTTTAGAGGAGACATAGAAATTGTGTTCTAGGTAAAGTTAGAAATTGACTGAATGCCTCGTGTGGTACACTATGTGAATGCCTTTAAAATCCGCAAAAAAGGCGTGAAATCAACAAAAATCGGTTTTAATGATCACGCTATTATTCAACCGAATTATCAGCTAAATAATTTTTAAACCCATCTAAGTGTTTGTCAGTAACAACAAAAATTTCATCGTCCAGATGATCCGGTAAATAAGCATTAAAAAGAATGTTGAGGGTGTCTCTTTTTGAACCGGAAGAATAGCCTTTTACAAATTTCATGTTTACAACTGTACTCCTATTAATTCTTATAAATCCACGTCCTAAGAATAGTGTCTCAATGTCATTTATAGAATATCCCCTAGTCTCAAATTCTTGATCAAAGGTTACAACCTTTATGAGATGTACTGATCTATAAAAACAGATTATTTCATTTTCCGGATTCAACTTTGCATAATGTCTTCCATAATCAATTACAAATGGGCTTTGATTTGTACTTGAATCTTCCCGCTGTTGATCCGTTAAAAGCAAATACTTTATCACGTAATACATATTCAACAAAATTATAAATGAGATTATGATTGGGAAATCAACCAAAAGAAAAGGACTTTCACTGAAATTTTCTCCCATTATAGCCGAATGAATGGAAATAAGACCCAAGTCAATTGCAGAAGGAATGATAACTGCAAAAACAGATTGCCATAACAATCTGCTGATAAAGTTACTTCTCCAATCATGCGACTCATCCAACCATATTGTAACCCGATGAATCAAGAATACTAATAAAAGTGTGATTGGAAAGCTGACCAATAGAGCTAAGTAGAAAGTCGGCGACGTAAATGCTCTTAGGACGACATCAAATTTATGTCCATGTACTAAAATGTAAGCAGATGCCAAAAGGGACACGATTACCCGGAATTTCAAATTCCTGTAATTTACTCTAGCCAATAGTTTTGTTTTACGGTTTCAGTAGGCGAAAATATGAAGATTTGATTATTATATTTACAACGAAACTATTATTCTTTACTAATAAATTTGATTATGATTTATCCATTATCCACAAAAGGCGTTGCTGATCTGATTGATAGCCTTTATTCCTTGCCAGACGATGAACTTTACGTTGAAGCTAATTCAATTAAAAGTGATTTTCGGGGCTGGGTCGAAAGACACTTTTCTCTATCAGACCAACAAAAAGCTTATTTAAAACTGATTCCACAAAATTCGGTAATTTATTTTGGCGATCAATGTTGGTTCTGTTTTATAAATCGTTTAAAAGTAACCTTAGACTATCCTTCACCGCCACAACCAACTGGATTAGGAAAGTGGACAGAAGGTAAAAGTTCTACTAAGCTCATTGTAAATGATAATGGAGGAAATGAAGCTAGTGGTGAACTTAATTTCACAATGCTTTACAGACCTCTTTAACTATATTGAAGTAAAGCCAAATTTTAGTTTGGCTTTACTTTTTTTACCTGTTAAATAATTGTCAGTATTTCCCGCAATTAGTTGAAATTTTAAAATCACACAATTCTAAATGATTTTTTAGTTGTTATTTTACGGTTCGTTTATGCACTATTCTTAGTCAATGACCGCAAATAACTTATCATTATTTTTTGCAATTGTAGAATCATTCATTCTTATCGCACAGTTCTTTAATGTTCTATTGCGTAAGGGAGACAAATCGCGCATTCGGTTTCTACTATTGATTCTGAGTTTTGTTGCATTCAATCTATTGTATTTACTAACACCTGAGGTATTAGGACTGAACAACCTTAAAGCACAATTAATACTTCATTTAAGCGGTTATTTTGTTGCAACTACCTACTTCATGTATGTAGTAAAAGAGTACAAAATTTTGGATACTGTAACAAATTCAAGAAATCTAATTCATGTGCTAATAATTGCCTTGTTAGCCAGTTCATTAACGACTGTTTTTATGCTCGGTAAATTCGAATTGGCTAAAAACACATTGATTACATTGCCAATACTAATTTCTATAGCATCCTGCATATTCATCCATAAGCAAATAATTAAGGCTTCTGAAATAACTCATCATAGATTCGTATTATACACCTCATATTTAGGAATCATTTTAATGACTTCAATTCCGTTATTAGTAAGTTTGAAAAGCTGTAGTGAAATTAATATCACTATGATAAACCTACCTTTCGCACTTTTAGCATTGGGTTATTATTATCAACTTTCTAAAGAGAAAAAACAAGAATTTGAAGCATTAACAAACATTGGATATTTCTCAAATCAAGTCGATCTTGAAGCCTGTGGACTTACTAAAAGAGAACTTGAGATTGCTAAATTAATCTTGGAAAACAAATCTTTTAAAGAGATCGGTGACGAATGTTCAATTTCCACCTACACAGCAACAAAACATGCTTCAAATCTATACCAAAAAGTAGCTTGTAAATCCAAAGAAGAATTTATAAAAAAATTCGGGGGAAAAGTGTAAAAATCTGTAAATCAGACGTGCGTATAATGCGTATTTTATTGAAACACTCAAAATACGCAAAAATACATCTTAAAAATTCTTCATTTTTTATCAAACCCTCTATACTTGCTCCTTGAAAAGAATCCCCAGTGATTGAGCGCAAAATTAGTAGACTAATAGTTTAGGTTTCATCTCCTCTAATTTAGCTTTCTTTTTAATAGCCAATTAGAGGATACTTCTATCGTTTAATTACTGTGGGATTCTTTTACCAATGAAAACACAAAAACGCTTTATGTAAGAGAAATAAAAACCAGTATCATGGAAGCCACTAGACATATACAATTAAAAACTTCACCAATTTTATTTAGATGGTATCAAAAACTATTCGGAGTACGACAAACTAAACCAATGTCAAATGATGATTCAATGCCTACAGATAAGGCAATAGTTGTTACAAAAAATGCACTTTCAGACTCAGTTTTAGCGCAACTGATACGCGACGAAGATTTAATAGTTCGATTAATTAAAGAGGACATTTTGATTAGTGCATTTCTAAAAAAAACTGGTGTAAATAAATCAGAACATTTTTTGACAAAGGATTTAGAATTGCACCTGGTAATTTATAATTTACTATTACTAGATCGTTCCGCAAACAAGGAGAAAACAATTGATCGTTACAACCAGTTAATAGAAGACAATATTAAAATGTTATTGGAGTTTCCAACTCTTTCAATTTATGAAATGGCTGCTAATTGTTATTTCGAAATTAAAAAGGTTCGTCAATGGCAAAGTGTAGAATAAAAAATTAAGTGGTGGTGAGGTAAAACAGGGGGAAGAAACGAATAGCTTTCCCCTGTTGTTAGACGAATTAAATATTGAAGTGTTGAGAACAGAATTCAAAGATTTGAAACAGACATTAGATACAGTAACCATATGTTCTCCATGGCATTTTTTGAAATCTTAAAAAATGGAAGTCTAGTAAATAAAGATGAGTCTGGACAAATCCTTGAAAATCACATTATAAACCGTCCTGAAAAATTTGGGGTGCGGTAACACTCTCAACTAAGACGTGAGAATTAAAAACTTATTCTATTACAAATTTATTTTTGAGCAGTTAATCCATTGCGGTAAACCACATTTTTTTAAAATAACAAAAAGCTAACTATTTGCGAATGAGTAAACTAATAAATTAATCGTTAATTCACTTCCAACCATTTGGTTTTTTATCATGTTTATGTTCCTAATTTTCAGTGTTTTATAAACGCAAAACCTCAGGCGTTAAATTGAGGTAAAACAAATAAACTCTTAAACTATGAAAAAAGTGTTTTTTACAATGGCGTTGCTGTTTTATGCTCTCGCTTATGGTCAATCAACCTGCTTACAAGCAGAAGCGCTGACCATTGAACTTCCCGAACAATGTAATTTAACAGCACATTCTTTCGGAAGCGGGGATCAATATTTTTGGTTCTCTTTTACGGCAACCTCAACGGGGATTGATTTTGTGGTACAAAGTGATCCACAACAAACAAATCCAATTTATTTTACAACAGTTGATTTACAACAAGGTGATTGCTACAATGTAACTCCAATTGATCAGCAAACCATAAACGGAAATAATGATACACTAAGATTCACTGGGCTTACTTTGGGGCAAAACTATCAATTGAAGTTAGAACGCTCTAATGTGAGTTCTTCAGATGACTTTCAAGTTTGTGCCTCATCTTTGGCACAAGGGTCTTATTGGACGAATAATTTCACCAATAGTTCAGGTGGTGTAATGCTCAATTGCAGAACCGAATTAAATATTGATATAGAAACGTCAGGTAATTTAGGTTGTAATGAAATCACTGTTTGTATTAATGATATTCTAAACCTTGAAATTATAGCTCCAATTGAAATTTCAGGTGTTAATCCTCAGCCAAATCCTTGCGAACATTATTTGGTGTTTGAAAATCAAAACGGTGCAATTGCAAATCCTGTTCCCTATACGGAAATATATCTTACCAATTTGTCTTTTACACAAACTGGAACTGTTTCATTCTATTTGATACCGACTTATTTCCCTGCAAACGCTGGTGCATTTCAAAGTATTACAACCGATCCGGAAGAAGATTTTTTGTTTACAGTTCATGTAGTTGGTGAACAGCCCGAAGCAGTTTGGGATAGTCAATCAATTTGTCAAGACGGTACAGCAACTTTGACATCTCTCGATTTTTCTACGTTTTCAAATGTCACGGTTGATGGTGTTTCCTATCCTGCATCGAGTTTTCAAGTAACATTTAACAGTAATGATTTTACTGTTGGAACACATATCGTTGAATATACATTAACGGGTGCTTGTGGTCCGGTTACTTATACAACAACGTTCACGGTTCTTGAAGAAAACGGTTTTACTGTCACTTCGGATAATTGCGGTAATACAGTCTTTGAATTTAATAGTTGTATTCTACTCGGTAATTTCAACGCAACTCTTAATTGTGGCGACGGAACAACTTTAACAGGGCAAGTAGTTAACGGGACTATTCAATTTACCCACCATTACACAACTCAAATTCCTGTTAACTGGACTTTCTTGGTTGAATATCCGAATGGAATTGATGCCTATTCGGAAAACGGAACTTTTACTGGCGTTGTCGTTCAGCCGATTACGATTACTGCACCTGAATTTTCTTGTGAATTGAATCAGCCAATTACAATTACTTCACCTTCTAGCGGACTATCGGGGATTGTATGGTCAACAGACCCATCTTTGTTTTTTGGCGGTCAAGGAACAACTACCTTAATTCCTAATCAAAGTTGGGGTAATAGCACTTCAGATATTACTGTTGAAGTAGTGGCAACGGATGCGAACGGATGTACCTATTATGGTGAGGTGATTATTGAAAATTGCTGTGGTCCAAAAGGACAACCACCAGATAATGAATATTTCGAACGAACATATTACAATCATACTTCCTTTTCAGGGCTAAACTCTCAGTTACCCGCAGGTTATTACAACGCTCCTACAAATGTTGCTATTTCATTACCTCCTGCACCATCAAATGTCATTAGTACCTCTTATTCGTTCCCTGTAACGCTTACGAGTTTGATCGCTTCTAGCGGATGGAATGTGAACAATGGAGTACTTCAAATCCCTCAAACATTATATCTAAATAATGATTTGATCATTGATCAAAGTATTCTTATAACATCTAGTCATTACATTCGACTTGCACCAAATGCAAGAATTATTGTAAACCCTTCTGTGAACTTTAAAATGGTGAACAGTACACTTGCACCGAAATGTGAAGAAATGTGGGGAGGTATCTTATTACCAACTTTAAGTGGCAGTTTGATTCTTGATCGTGTAAATGTTGTTGGTGCTATTAGAGGCGTTCAAGTAGTTGAAGGCAGTGACATTGACATATCAACCTGCGTTTTTGTTGATAATTACATTGGTGTTCAAATAGACAGTGATGGTGGGGCAATTCCTAGCAAAATTAAAAACACCTATTTCGGAGATGTAACGAATGCACCATTGCTATTTCCTTACAACACACAACTAATTCCGGAAAAAGGAATCTATCTAATAAAAGTGATCAATATGACTGTTGGTTCTAACGATCCACTGAATGCGTCACCTACTTCTAAGGGAAACCTTTTTCACAATATGAAAATCGGTATTGATGCTACTAAGTCTACTTTTAATAGTTACCGAAATGCGTTTTACAACATGAAACACGCACCCGGACAAGCTACACCAAACGAAGGTGATAAGTATAGTGGTATTCGAGCTGATAATTTTAAAGGTTCTGTAAACACTTTAGTTGCAGGAAGCAATACTACAAACAGAAATATTTTTGTGCTATGTGATTTCGGAATTTCAGTAACACGGGGTATGAATTTAGATGCGCGATTCAATTATCTGCGTGATACACGATTGAGAGGTATTTCAGGAGAAGATAATAAGACAAGAACGCTTTCTATTTGGGATAATCAGTTCAATTCAACCAATCCTAATTCGTACGGTGTTTATCTGAAAAACTATGCCGAAGGTGTAGCAACCGTTAACCGTAATGTATTCAATACCTCGGCAGGTGCATTAACAAACTTTTTGGCTAAAACGGCTTCGGGTATCTTTGTTGCAACTGTAACACCAAACATCCCTCAAACAACAACTATACAAGGTAATACTATCAATAATTGCTTGTATAGTATTTGGGTTTTGAACGTAAAAAGTGCATTGGTGAGTAACAATACTATCAATATTAACTTTACAAATGCAAGTGTTAATGATTTGACGGCAAACTATGCCAACATTCGTGGAATCATTGCCCAAAATGCAGATAAAGTATTGATTCGTACCAATACAATCACACGTAACAATGGAAGTGCCTTGGATGCAACCAACACACAAATTCAAGGTATACGCCTAGAAATTTGCCCTTCGTCAGAAGTTTGGAAAAATACAATGACCCGCACAGCAGTAGGCTTCTACGCGCTAGGTTCAAATATTGGTTCAAAAGTTGAGTGTAACCTTATGCAACTAAACAGAAATGGCTTTTTCATGGAGTCAGCAGATATATCAAACCAAGGAAATGCAAGTGGTTTTAGCGCTCATAATAAATGGACTGCTAACTTTTTAAACAACACGAGTGGCACAACGATTAATCACAACCCCAATCCGTTGTATTATTACCATGCACCGGGGGCAGCTTTTGGATCTAATCCAACTCCTGTTATTGCTGGTTCGCCTTATAATTGGTTTGATATAACTTTAAATGGAGCAACTACCACTACTTGTGGTAATTCACTGAATGAAACCCCCATTACGTTAACAACACCTGCTCAGGATCGTTCACGTGAAATGGGTGCTGTTGTGAATGGTGGGGTTATTTACGATAGTTTAGATGTTGAAATGAAACACTATTTGCATCAATCGGTATTGTCGCGTTTAAAGCAAAATCCAGCACTTCAAAACCTTAATCAACCCGATGATGCAAGTTATCAGTATTATGTGTTGAGTATGGAACAATCGCCAACGGGAAAATTATTAAAAACCCAAACTGCTATTGCCAATGAACAGAATGATTCTGCGCAAGTTTACATCAATTCGTTAGACATAAGTGATCCTAAGATTGCCTTAACACAAACTGTTGAAACTATTTGGAACTCAGCAAAACTGAATGAAACAATTATTTCAACCAGTGATTCTTTGATTCTCTTTGACATAGCTTGTTCTGACCCATTAATTAACGGTTCGGCAGTTTATCAGGCACGTGCTATATTGGATTGGGATGGTACTTGTGCGCAAATGATGCAACGTAGCTCAATAGCAGTTGTTGAAACAGAGCAAACAAGAACGAACATTATTGTTTATCCGAATCCGTCAAAAGGTGAATTCAGCATCAATGCCAGTTCGGATATGGAAAAAATCGAAATCATTGATCTGAAAGGGGCTATTTTAAGTACCTTTAGTTTAGATGCAAACAATTATGAAGTAAAAACCCAACTTAAAGCGGGAATTTACGTTTTAAGAGTTAGCTTGAACAATGGAACAATTGAAACACATAAAATTGAAATTCATTAATTCAATTAACTTTTGGATTTTGGGGATGGTATATACTATCCCCTTTTTCAGTTTAAGTCAGAATAATTTAGTTAAAAATCCAAATTGTGAAATTTATGACACCTGTCCAAATGGAACAGGTCAAATTAATTATTTGAATGATTGGTATAATTTCAACTCTTGGGGTTCAACAGATTATCATAACGTTTGTAGTATTAATGAGGTAGCTACTATTCCCAGTTCTTTTGGCTATCAAATACCGCGTTCTGGAAATGGTTATATTCATGCAAGTATCGTTGCTTGCCAAAATCCAAGAAATTTCACTTTTTGGACGGGACAAGAATATATTTTTGGTGGGGAGTCATTTATTGGAACTTTAATAGAACCATTAAAGCCAGTAAAATACAAGATTGAATTTTATGTTAGTCTGACTTCATTTGGTAATTATGATAGCTTAGGAGGTAGTGACGGCTTACTAGCGACAAATGCTTTTGATATGATTTTATTAAATTCAAAATCAAGTTATTATGTCAGCCCAACGATCAATCAAAGTGATGTTATAAGAATCAATAATGGTGTAAATGTTATCAAAGACACCCTAAATTGGGTGAAATTATCTTCTTGCTTTTATGCTTCAGGGGGTGAAACTTATTTTGCAATTGGAGCATTTCGAGATACAAATGATATAATAACTGATTTTTCAGGTGTTTCATCATTTGGTCATGCAGGA
>Ga0302292_1002516_pt1 | contig 10935 bp, 13 predicted proteins | sample III_Fen_N2_1_FD_194553 | JGI IMG/M metagenome (GOLD analysis project Ga0302292, IMG submission 194553) | Peat permafrost microbial communities from Stordalen Mire near Abisko, Sweden - III_Fen_N2_1 | ecosystem: Environmental > Terrestrial > Soil > Wetlands > Permafrost | place: Sweden: Abisko...
GCATATCCATACTTCGCGGCCTTGGCAGCCATCGCCTTAACGAGTGATAAAAGCGTGATGATGTATGTTTGCCGCAGATCCTTATCCTGCAGGTACAAAATAAAATCATCCATAAAGTCTTCACCAACGCTGTTGGTATAGATATCAGCTTCATACTCTTTGGAAAAAGCTTTCAAATGATTTACCAGGGTTTTATACCCTTTAACATAGCTTACTCCCCGCCGTTTTGATTTCTTAATAACGGTCTGGCCAAATAAAATCAACAAATAAAACTCCGGTTTTTGGTTCGGCCTGGATCAGCCGGTTGATGTAGTCCCGCTTTCCGTTCGCGTTGTGGACCAATTTTAAAGCAGTGTTCATTTTTAAACCTCCTAAACGAAGTATTGCCTTAAGTGCGATACGGTATTCGACACCGTCCGGACATCACTGTCACGGAACACTCAAGGCAATGCCCCAAATTTAAGGATTAATTTTAAAGTTTTCGAATTTTTTATCACTTCTAAATTACGAAAAATCGGTCAATTTTCCGCTGAAAATGACCGATTTATTTTGTTAAAAGTGAGTGCAAAAGAGGTTCGACAAGTGCAATAGAATAATTAAAAATGATATATTTTACCTGCAAATTTTAAGTAAATGCGGGGAGTCAAATCCTTCATTAAAACCACAGAAGTAAAAGATTGTAAGGTCACAGATTTGGCATATTTATTACCTTTTACGTCCATCATTGGACGACTTAAAGTAATCGGTTTGGGGGATGTAGTTGAATTATATTCAAACTGAAGATCATTTACAGAAGAAACTATTTGTGGTGATAACTTTGAATTTGAATCTTGACCTGAAAATGACTTCCATTCAGAAAGAGTTTTATCTTGTATATCAGTTTGATTTGGTTGTTGAACCCAAAATAAATTTCCATTAGGATTTTCGGGCATCGCATAATAGTTATTGCGAAAACTACCCATCAAAGTTAGGTTGTTGATTGTTGATTGAAACCCGGCAACTATTTGATTTGATTTTGCTACAAATATGTTATTGTACACATTCATTTCAGTAGCTTGATATAGTGGATCGCTACTGCTATTTATTGCAAGTTGATTAGCTGGAGCATTTTCTGTCCGAATGTTTTTTGTGTCAAAAACAGTATTGTCATAAATATCTATATTTCTGGCTTCGTTCATAAATATGCCGTGAACCGTAGCATTGTAGACTGAATTACCATGTACTGAACAATTATTTGTTAATTCATCTAAATAAATACCACAAGCCTGAATCGGGAATGTTCCTGTTCTTCCGTTGACATCACCAATACCATTTATAATAATGTTTCCAACGATTTCAACACCGGAAGTATGCCATGAGTATATTCCAGCACCATCATCACCGTTTACACAATATGTATCAATAAAGTTATTTTTAATTGTAACTATTCCGCTTTGACAATGAATACCATTAAGAGCTGTGTTTGTTATTCTATTGTTCTCAACCAGAATCGGACTTGGAGTTATCCATTCACTTCCAACTGAAACCGCGCAGGTTGCCCCATAAAAACCGCTTCCGGCCATTCCATATAACAAACCACTGCTATCAATAATATTATCTTTAATTGTAACGTTTGTTGAAGCTGGAGCCTCAATTGCCTTTCTATTTGAATATTGAATATTATTGTTTAAAATTTCAAGATAATCACCCTTAATCTGTATTGCATTGACACCGGTATATTTTATATTACAATTCTGAATTGTTGCATGATTTAGATACGGGCGTGATTCTGCTATTGACAAAGCATTATTATTTGCACCCTCGAATGTAATATTCTCAACAATTGACCAATTACCTTGCGTTACATTATTTGGTGTAAGGTATTCAAATAGATTTTCAACAGAAGCCACTTTAACATTTACTGGCTGACTTGCACTATAAATACTTATTTTTTTAGTTGAAGGATTGTAATACCACTCATTTTGTTGATCAAGAGTTCTAATATCGTCTTGAATAAAAAAACCATAAGTATCTGCTGGGGTTCCTGCGTCAGCCGTATTGCAAGTTAATGTTCCTTCAGATTGATTGGTTATTCGTGTACGACAAGTAACATACCCATTTATTTTCATTACAACCTCTGCACCTGTCCAATTTGGATTTCCAGTAAAAGCGTTATGAGTGATTGATGTAGTTCCTGTGTGTGAATCAATAGTCAAAAAACCGCCCCATGTCGCATCAGGATTTGGATACCTACCTTTTGAAGTATTAACCCCATTAATCGATACCATGTTACAGGTCGAAAGGGTTGAAACAGCATTGGTACTTTCCCAAATATTACTACCTAAATTAGTCCATGATGTAACGGTTGTAAATCCTGTTATAATTGGATCAGAACCAGTTCCATATTTAGTAAAAACAATAGGATTACCAGACGTACCAGATTGACCAAGTGTTAGCGATCCGGTAAATGTTTCTCCGGCATGAAAAGCAATTGTATCTCCTGCAACAAAAGTATGTTCGCTCACATCTTGCAGCGTGTGAAATGTTCCTGTACCGCTTGTGACAGTGTGTAATGCCGCATTAGCAAGCATAGTACAAAACAAAACTATTGTCAGAAAATAATATTTCATTGTACGGGCGTATCAGTGGTTTTGATATACTTAGAACCAGTATCATCCAATTGCACCCTACCAATATATAAAGTTCCAGTTAAGTCCTGATTTTGATTATCAGCAACCAAATATATATTAATCGAAGTGCAACCGGTAGGAACTGTAAATTTAAGACTTACGCGACTTACGGTTTCGCTTAACTGGCTAAAAAAACTAACTTTTTCTACGGGAAAAGTGTCATGATCTACGTCATAAACAGACCATTTTGCATACGCCAAGTCACTTGATTTTTTAGCATCAAATGATAAAGTGTATTCCAAACCAGCAACAACAGTTATAGAACTAACTAACCTTAATATCTGATTTGAATTATCGGTTGGAACTATGGATTCTAATGTGTTATTGCCGTCTAGGTCAAGTCCTTGATTCGGTGTTATTGCAACATGATAAGCGTTCCAAGCAGTTGTTCTATCTAATTCTTCAGAATATAAAATTAGATTTTTAGGAGTCGGAACAGCACGGCTCGTGTATGTTAATTGATACAGTAACCCATCTTTTTCAAACGTACCATCTAGCAATGAATCAATTTGTTCTTTAGTATAAAAAAAATCAGTCAAACTATCTGGATTATCTAATCCAAGAGCGAGCGCAATTGCAGCCTTAGCTTCGGGATCGTTTATGTTTTTTGTTGGCATTTTGTGAATTTTTAAATCGTTATGTAATTTTCAACTCCATCAATAGTCATGGTTAAATAATATTTTAATCCGTCTACTAAACTGATAAAAAACAGTGCATTGTCAGGAGCCGTATTTGCCCCTTGTTGAACCCTCGATTGTACTGCAAGACTTAATGATCTTATTAGCATGTTCGTAAATTAATAGATTACTACTATACCCATGTTTGCAGTTGTTCCGGTTACCCAAACGCGCTTAACCCTGAACGCTGATATTTCTTTCTTATCAAAAGCAAGTGTGCTGACATTACCATTCTCATCAGTAACTTTAATGTTACCTTCCAAAAGCCGGGGTTGAATAAATCCCGGATGAGATAAATCAACCGTATCAGATAATACTGCAGCAATACATCCATTGCAAACGCCAACATTATCGAAAGGGACGGTTACCGGAACAGCAGTTTCACGAAGTTGAGCATCAGTTAATCCAACGGATACAGCTCCAGCCTCTGAAGCACAGAAAAACCCAATTGTTGCAGCTTCAAATTCAGCGATCGACGCATAAGGATTACCATTTTCTTTTAAATAGTCAGCAAATGTTGCTCCGTAATTAAGTGATATGTCGCGGTTAAATACTGCATGTATTGTTACATTGTCGCCCACAATATCGATTCGGTACGACCCAGCAGGGCAAACGCTTTTTACTGAACTTCCAAAAATCCAGACTGAATCAGTTGCCCTTTGAAAAAGATAAAATTTTGTTGTCATTATTTAAACTTTTTTAGAGTTAATGTTTGAGCAAATATATAATGGCAGGCATGTAAAGGAAAGGACAAAAAAATCATATTATAAAATCTTCATCGCAGTGTAATTTACCACAGCATCGGCATTGATACGGGCAATTTTTTCTACCAGTTCGGGCAGATATTGGTCGAGTACCGGGTTAAACCATTCGACGGCCACACGCGGATGAACCTGTGAACCTTTAGCAGTTCTATTTACAAAGCCTGTGCCGCTGGCATGGTAACCACGGCCAACTCCTTTATGCACAAATACCCCATGCCGCTCGAATTTAAAGGCTATTTTGGTGATGGTATCAATATCTTTTTTTGTATAACTGCCAATGGAGTCGGCCAGTTTCTTCTCGGTTTGTTTACCGTGATCGCGGATTACAAACGGATCTGTTTTACCATCGGAGAACCAACGGGCACTGGAGCGCAAGGCGCGGCGAACTTTAGGAACCCACATTTCAATTAATTCGTTTTGCTGCACTCCGGCCAGCATATCCTGAAGTGTTTCCTGTTCGCTCCGATTAACCAGTATAACCGGTTTCGAATTGCCCGTAATACGGCCACCTCCTACACGGTTGCCGGTCATTCGGTTTATGCCGTCGTTCTCTCTATTCGGATCGTAGCCCATGGTGCTTAATTATTCGCTGCCAACAGGTAGCCATTTCGTTGGATCGATGTCGTTTGCCCGGGGCGATGTTAGCGTGTAAGTAAAGCGAATTCCGTAACTGCCATCGAGTTCGTTGGCTATTAATGTAGCTTCGGAGGCGCTGAACTGGAAGTCACGGATAACTGGAGCCTGCGGATTATACTTATCGGTTTTCATCTTCACGAGAAGTTCATCACCAATTTCTTCCATGTGATCCCATACATCGTGGATGGCATCAAAGTCGGTCGGGTCCTTAACATGATCGAGCAACATAAAAGCGCCGCGGCGGTTCTTCAGCAAATTATCAGACTTACTATCGGTAAAGTCGTAGCCATAACCTTCGAGTATCAAGAACGGGTATTTTACATCGGTACGGTTAATTCCGGCCAGTACTTCATCCACTTCCATCCGGAAGAAATGTTTTTCGTTGTTGGTATGCCCAATGTCTTTATGTAGGCGGGCAAGGTTTTCGAAGTAGGTAACAAGTGCTGAAAATTTGATGTTCATGGTGTTTAATTTTTTGATCTGGCTGATTCTTTGTATTTGCGGGTCATGTAGGCAAATATGGTATTAACGGGTTTCGATGCCCATACGTCATCGTGCAGAATGTCGTCGCCTACAAAATTCTGAAAGACTTTGATCCATACAGATGAATCACGTGTTGTTTTTTTATCAGATCCCGAAATAAGTTCGGGATGACTTTCCGCTTGAATTTCATTTCGGCGCTGAAATATTAGCGGATAAGCCAGTGATAACCATTCGTGTATGAGCTGGTAGTTGATTACAATGGCTTCGCGGGTTGTGCGGTCGATTTTGCCGACTGCTGAATGTCGTTTCTGTATCAGTGATTCATCAAATTTTTCATCTATCCGGAGATATAAAGCGGCAATGAATTTATTCAGATCGTTTTCGTCATTCGACTCCAGGTAGTTTGAAAAATAAGTGTCCGCAAAAATAAACTGGCCGAAAGTAACTCCCTTCAGTTTTGGCTCTGGAGCATGGAGTAAAGGACCCCGCATACCATATTCACGTGCCGGGCGGATAACCTTCGAAAGTCGTATTTCCTGAATAATAAATTCATGAAATGCCCGTCGATCGCTGATAAATTCGAGTTGTTCCATCAGCTTAAACCGTTCGTAATCGTCGGTGCGTTTCAACACCCGCATGGGCAACCCTGACATGGATTTTAAAAATGCCAGATCGGATATGCGGTTTTTATATACGCAGGCAATGGCAATTAATTGCTTGGCCGATACTTCGCCCCAGTTCTGCGGAAAACTTCCGGATACCGTTCGGTAAGCAGGGATAAATACGATAGGGCGGTATTTAATTGTTACTGGTTTCATGCCCAAAAAGTTTTTTTACCGGTATTATCTCTGCGAAATACGCTTCCTGTTTGGCCTGAATAGTTTGGCCAGACATCGGCATTTGCAGCGAGATAACTTTTTAGCTGATCGAGATAAGCATTTCCTAAACTGCGGTTACGGGCAGCGAGCAGGGCAATGCGATCGGAATTCGTTACCTGTTTGTTTTTGCCGCTAATGCTTATTGTCGATGTACTTTCGAAATACAATCCTTTTTCGCCTAAATCAGCACCCGACTCTTCCATCAGCATGGCTGTCGACAGGTAAGCAATGGGGTTGCGGATGTAACCGAGCAATGCCAATACTTTAGCTGCAGGTGCATCTTTCACCATTTCCGCTTTTACTTCGTCGAAAATGGCCGTTCCAAGTATGGGCCGTATCTCCATGTCTTCAATCAATCCGGAGTACGATTTCAGACGCAAAAATGTCAACCGGCTGTTATTGATGAAGTAAATGGATTCGAAAGTCTTTGTATCGGGAATAAATGCTGCTTTTAGTACGGTCCAGTTTGATGATGCTTTGAATTCACCAAAATGAACGATTTCAGTTTCAATGAATTCCAAAACTTCGTCCATCGCATTGAACCCTGCTGTTTTGAAATATTCCTTCAGTTCGTCTTCCTGATAATGGTAAAGACTTTTGGTTGTCGTCGATTCGGTTCGTTTAAACCCTCCGGATGAGATCGTAGCATTCAAGACCTGAAATCCTATGAGGTACGCCAGATGAATAAGCGACTTCTGAACTTTTGGAATGAGTAAAGTCATAGCCTCACGGGCATCAATAATAGCTTCATCGGTTGGCGAATCTGTAGGCGGATTCGAATAGAAATCCTGAATTTCTTCGAATAGCGCCGTTCCCAAAAGCGGACGTATAAAAGCCACCTCGGCATTCGAAATGTGTGGTGCAAGCTGATTAAAATCTGATCCGACACCAATGGCCAGATGTTGCTGAATTTCGTTTATCGTTTTGAATAGCATGGCGTATATAGTTATGAGTTATGACAGCGTTTTAGTTGTTCCGGCGCCGGAATCGAGTGTGGTAAGCACGGTGTTACGGAAACGCCATTCGACCGATTCGTTACCACCATTAAACCGGTGAACGGTTTCAATCGGATCGAGAATACCCTGACGATCGAGCCAGGCATTAGCCACGTTCACCAGGTAAGCCTCACGAATGTTCGAACCTCCCTGGTTGCCGGCATAAGTTCCTCCGGGCATCCCGGCACCCATTACGTTAGGGTTAACCATGATGGCAAACATGATCTCGCTGTTGGCTGCTGCAGAAGTGATCAGGTTTTGCTCGTTGCTCAGTTTATTCTCCAGCGGTTTAATGATCCATTGCTCTTCGGCCTTTCCGTTTTGTGGGTTGATTTCGAAGAACGTAAAGATCGGTTTGTCGGCATTATCGGTTCCACACAGGTTATCTTCAATGCTATCCATATAATCGTTGATTGCCTTTTGACGTAATTCGGTTGATGCAAATGTATTCTTTGGAAACTGACGATCCCAGAACGAATAAGGGATTTGGATGTGCCATTTCCATGTGATTTGGTTGGCATATGCTTTTTTCAAAAAGTTGGGAATCATTCCGGCGATATCGACCCATCCGGCCAGATAAGAAGCATACCACAATGGCGCGGAGTAATATTCGTTGTTGCTCCACGAATCGCGGATACACATGATATATGATTTGCCCTTGGTTTGATTGCCAAAGCGACGGCGTTGCAGATCGGCCAGCGGGTCGTATTCGTCGAGCACATCAATAACGGTAAAATTATCGCCTGAAGGAACGTCGGGCCATTTGCCTGACACCACACATTTTTCGACTACACCCATGGCATTGGCAACAGCAAGGCGGCAATACTTTGCATTGATGGTATTGATACCAACGATTTTATCACCATCGGAATTCATCAATAACTGAACGTAACCGATGCCCAGCTTCAGGTAATCGCGCAGGGCTTTTTCCATATAACGGCGAACCATACGGCTATTGGCAAAAACGGCCAGTGTTTTATCGGCAACGGCTTTTAATACCTCGTTACCTTTCTCGTCGTAGCCATCCACTTCGCAAGGGAAAATACCCTGACCAAGCGTAAAGTTACGGGTAAAACGCAATCCGGTATTGAGTACACCAACCTTGTTGATGATTTCGTCGGCTTTTGTTGGCCACAGATTACCTGGTCCCCAGTCGGCAATCACGATATCGCCAACTCGCGTTCGATCCAAATCGATTTCGGGTGGTTTTGGCGATGCCAGTTTTTTAGGTTGTTCGGTAGGGCCACCTTTTGTAACACCCATATAGCTTCGTCCTGAAACCATTAACGGGTCGCCTTGCTTATTCCAAAGTATTTCTGCCATTACATTCGTATTTTTTTACCGTTCCATTCAATTAAACTGTCGATGTGCACCGGAGTAACATGTCCGCATCCTTCGCCCTGAGCATCAACCGGAAGTACACCGCGCATCCGGTTTTCTTTCATGTTCATTTTTAACCCGGCAGCAACGGCACGGGGCATGAATACCAGTTCACCGTCTTTCTTCACAAATTTGAGTGAGAAGGTAACTTGCTTACCGTTGGGTGTTTCTTTAACCTCGTATTCTTTAAGCGCCAGGTTACGGCGGATGGTGATGGGCTTTTCTGCCATGTATTTGAATAATGAATTATTAATGATGAACCGAAGATATAGCGCAGGGCAGCGTATAGAAAGGACAGAAAAAGTATTAGCGAACAAAAAAAGCCCCGAAGGGCTAGAATAAAGTGAGCTGTTGAGTATTTACCAGAGTGAGTAAATCGTCAAACAGATCAGACGGTAGTTCGTTCCATTCCGGAATCGTTACACTTTTTGGTTTTTGCGTTACGTTTTCGGGCATTTTTAGTACGATAACGCTTTCTGATTCGGTAATGGGAACAATATATGGTCCTTTTCCCGATGGATGAACCTTTACTTGCCAGGCACCATAAAACTGATTAGATAGTGAGTTCATCCAGGCAACTTCTCCAAACATTGTATTCAGGCACATGTTGATCAGGCACATCATACAGCAGTTCTTATCCACATCTGCACCGTAGAAATATGCAAACCGATTAATCTTTGCTGCGGCAAGTAATGTTCGTCCCGATCCACAGGCGCAATCTAATACGCGGGATCCGGTTTCAATCGGGCCGGTCATACGTGCCATCATTTCGCAGATTGGCTCTGGTGTGAAAAACTGGCCATTGTGACCATGTGAGACATGCTCCATAAAGAATTCGCCGAAAACATCTTTCAAGCCTTCACCGTGGTTATCCATTTCCATCACCAGTGCGCCAAATGCTTCAGCCATCAGGTACGCTTCCGGTTTATCGTACTTCCGTACAATTTCTAGGTAACGGTCTTCCATCGCCCCGAGTGATAAGGCGCAAACTGCCATTTCCAAAAAGTCGCTGAATACATTACTGATGCTGTTCCTACGCGCTAACTGCTGCATGTACTGGGCAAAGCTTTTCTGTTTTTCCATGAGTTTTTTTTACATCAAGCCTTCGTCGGCAAATGAGAAGTAAGATTCTGATGTAAGAATCAGGTGATCCAGTACCGGGATATCGAGAACTTTACCGGCTTCCCTGATCTTCTTCGTCAGATCTTTATCGGCTTCGCTGGGTATCAGGTTCCCTGACGGATGATTGTGTGCGAGAATTATGCTACAGGCGTTGGATTTCAGCGCAGTTTGCATGATTATTTTCACATCGGCCATTGTTCCGGAAATGCCGCCCACTGAAATCTGGCAGTAACCCAGCACTTTGTTATTCCGGTTCAAGCATAGTATGTAAAAGAATTCACGGTAGTCGAGACTTGGAAAAACATCTTTCAGACAGGCATAACCATCGGATGAAGTAACAACCTTTGGTAATTCGGATGCTTTGTACTTTGGTTTATACGTGATTTCGATTTCGGCCAAAGTTGAATTGTACATTGGTACCGTGGTAAATAAATTTGCTTGCATTCGTTGCACCGCTGCCCTGCGGATCTAAGTCGGTGAGCCTCTTTATATTTATTAGTTTGCTTTCTTTCCTTTATTTTATTCGGATTATTCAAAGCCCATTGCTTGCTCTTTTCTTTATCGCATTCCTTACATGAGTTGAAATAACCATCAGTATTTTTTTTGGTCTTATAGAAATTGTCAATTGGCTTTTCTATATTACAAATACGACAGGTTTTGGATATAATATATTCCATTGGTTTAATTTCAAACATTATACAAATGTATTTTAATTTCTTTACAAATCAAGAAAATAAAAGAAAAATATTAGTTGTATAATAAAATTCTTTTATATTATATTTGTGATTATAAAATACGTATATCATGGTAAAGAAAAACATTAATTTTCAGGCAGAAGAGGATAATATTAAAGAGTTTGAAAAAACTCTTAAGGAGTTTGAAACCATTACTGGTATTGATTTAAAGAAAGGAAACTGTCTGGAAATTGCAATGAAAGAATATGTTGTGAAATTGAAAAAGCAGATTGAAGCTTTAAGAGATATTCAGTAATAAAATTACGAACGAAATAAAAGACCCGGTGAGTAGCCGGGTTTTTTTATGCCTATAAGTTGGCAGTCTCTTTTGGTTCTTTTCTCTGGTGCCTTGCGGAAAATCTAAGTAGCAAAATCAGAGAAAAGAACTGCGCAAAATTTTTAGGAGCGAAGCTGGTCCCTGAAAATTCAGACGTTTGCAAAACGGATGGCGCAAGGTTCTTTTTGGTCGCTTTTTCTTCCAAGAAAAAGCGTAGAGTATAAGTTTGACTCTATCCAGTTTATTTTCGTGTAAACTTCTGAATCCTATAACATTATGCAAATAAAAACGCTGAAACGTTTTTATTTGCCTCTGCGTTG
>Ga0302292_1002518_pt1 | contig 10932 bp, 9 predicted proteins | sample III_Fen_N2_1_FD_194553 | JGI IMG/M metagenome (GOLD analysis project Ga0302292, IMG submission 194553) | Peat permafrost microbial communities from Stordalen Mire near Abisko, Sweden - III_Fen_N2_1 | ecosystem: Environmental > Terrestrial > Soil > Wetlands > Permafrost | place: Sweden: Abisko...
CGGTTCGGAAAAAAAACAAAGAACCGCCCAAAAGCAATACAGGAAAAACCAGATGAAAATTTAGTTTTTTGCTTCGCAACAAAAAATCTGCTCGTTCCAAATACCAAATAATAAGCAACACCATTTCAACCTCTTTCAAATGCAAACCGGTATAAAGTATCAGGTTGGGCATGAGCACGCAGAATATGGCCGCCATACGGGCTGTTTCTTCACCAAAAGTGCGTTTCGCCAACCGATAAATCAACACGCAGGTAAAGGCTCCATAGAGTGCTTTTAGCAACCGTTCTATAATTATCGAACCATTGGTAATCAGGTACTCAAAGCCCAAATACATGCCATAGCCCATATCGGAATAATTATCCTTCATACGGTCAAAGAACTGTTGAAGCTGTCCATTGGCTATCAGAGAGGCTACCTGGATTCCCTCCTCATGATAACCCATAGCATCACCTGCATCAAATTCAAACGGCTGCCCGGTCATCGCTGAATAATAGAAGTAGCTAAAAATCACCCAAACAATTCTCAGAATAATAGCCGTAACAAATATCGTACGTATAAATTTTTTCTCCGAAAATTTCGACCATTTTCTCGTATTCTCATTGGCAAAATAAAAAAAGGCAACTACCTCTACTATCCCGAAAATCCACCATTCAAGCGATAAGGCGTGATTAAAAAAGACAATATTACAAAACAATAATGCTATAAAATACAGCATTATAGCCTTGGAAGTAAAGAATTTGGGGAAGTAGTTTAGCACAGGATAGTTATGAATTGATAGTTTATAGTTTACAATTAACGATTAATAGTCATAATCTGGAGTTTGCTATTCACTTCTTATTGTTTACTGCTTACTATACACTGTAATCAGTTTTTCAATATGTTTTTCAATGGAATACTTTTCCCGAACATACTGAGCAGACTCTTTTGATTTTTGCAAATAGGCAATTCTATCCTGCAAAAATAACATAAATTCCCGAAGTAAATCCTCTTCAGCTCTGGTTTTATATAGTGAGGCATATTTCCCATCATCCGTTATCTCCTGCATTACCCCCCAATCGTTTACAAAGACCGGAATTTCCTTTGCCATCGCTTCTACCACAGCTATTCCAAATGTATCGTGATTTGTTGAATACACAAAGGCATCTAATTGATCCAAAATATGAGGCACATTGTTTCTAACTCCCAAAAACGAAACATTCTTTTCCAATTCGCTTTTACCACAATAATCCACACACTGATCGTAGAGTTGTTCCTGTTCTAACACTCGCTTCCCTACAAATACAAAATGAAAATCAACTTTTTCATCATTCAATAACTTCAGAAACTTACAAATAGTCAACTGATCGCGAACTGCATTAAAATTTCCCACTGACCCCACTAAAAGTGTATTGGGCGAAAGCTTTAATTCTTTTCTCAAACTCTGTGTATTAACCGGGGTGCGGCTTAAAGCCGCACTCCGGGTATCAAATGTATCTAATTTATCAAATGAAATCCCATTATAAACCACCCGTTGCTTTTGCGGATCTAAACCGTATTTCTGCTGATAATATTCACGTTGTGTATTGCTTACATAAATATTGCAATCTGTTCGGCGGATAATAAATCGTAATATGGCTTGCCCCACCTTTCCATCAGTATAATCATATCCATGAAAAGTCAGAACTATTTTCTTCTTTAAACCCTTACAGGCCAGGTATGCATACAACGCATCAATCGGCTGCTGAGCATGGATTATCTTCGCATTCTCCCTGATTAACTCATTTCGTAATCTCAACAAATATCCGGCAATATTTTTACTGAAAGTAATTCTATGCATTCGTACACCACTGCTTAAAAACTCAGGTTCCAACACACCGGTTTTGCGGTAAAAACAAACAGCATCCAATCCATTCTTTGTTGCATTCTGAAAAACATCCAGTAACAATGTTTCCGTGCCTCCACGATTTAACGAACCAAGTAAATAGGCTATTTTCATTTTTTTCCCATTTCAAACTCCCGACCTCCCACTAACCCCTTCGCAAGGAGTGGGAACATAGGGATAAGAGATTATTTTACATTTGATAGATTTATTTCTATAGCAAATTTCTCTATTAAAAAAATTTATTTCCATCACAAAACTTGACTGCCTACTTGTCTGCTTACTGCCTACTGGCAACTGCTTTCTTCATCTTTACTCCCACTTTCAACAGTCCCAACCAAAACCAAACTATCCATTTGGGTAGCATTTTATAATACAGTCGGTATTTAAAACTATGGTTTCCCCAATGAATGGTTTTCAGAATGGCATGTACTTCCTTCTTATTTTTATTGACTAAATAATAAGGTAATAACCCATATACCGCCAGCGTTTCAAACATTTTGACAAAGTCAGGATTTTTTTGGTAAGTTGAATAATCAGAAAAAAGCATATGTTGCTCCGGTTCATAGAGTTTTTCTCCAATAGCCCGGTTAGCCATCTCGACATCCTGATTATAGCAGACCAACGGTTTATTCAATAAAGCCACGGGATATTTCAGGGCTACCCTTACCCATAGATCAAAGTCCTCACCCATTTTCAACAAGGAATTAAACCCGCGCTCTTCGTCAAAAATCGTCTTCTTAATTATAGCAGCACCCGTCCAAATGGGTTGATATAAACTTCTGGTATAAGCTTCAAAATAATTGATAATTCCATGCTCAAAACCCTTATCAACGCCTATTGCAGCCGGAATAAATTGATTGCCTTTTACTTTATAGTAACTGCTTCCGTACAATCCCGCTTGCGGATAAAATTCAATCAGTTGTTTCATCTCTTCCAGATAGGTCGGTGCCCACCAATCATCGGCATCCAGAAATGCAATATACTCATATTTTGCCAACTTAACCCCATTATTTCGTGCCGTCGATACGCCCTGATTCTCTTGTTGTACAATCTTGATCTTTTTAAACAGATCCGGGTCTTCAACTGATAACTGCTGACTGGTAATTGATAACTGAGCGAAGCTATCGTCTGTCGATCCATCATCCACAACAATCAACTCAAACTCCTGAAAAGTCTGACTCAATACCGATTCTATTGCTTTCTGAATATAAGCGGCTTTGTTATATAAGGGGATAATAATGGAAAACAAGTGATTAATGATTAGTGATTAGTAATTTAAGCTTCTGCAAAAAACAGAATAAGTAAAACGCTATTCTGTTGTTCGAACATTTTGTTTTAAAACCTTTACTCCCGAGCAAAAGTAGCGTTGATCCATATTTAAAAGCACTTTTGTAGTCCCACTTTTTATAAGCCAGACTAAGTAAAATACCGTTTACATAAATATCATATTTTTTTTCATTGTAAGATAAATCTTCAGGAAATAAATTGCATACATACTTATACATCTGTTTTTCTTTTGAAAATCTTGTCTCAACTTTTTCGTAATTATCCGGACGTGTTATGGATTCTGTTTCAACACCAAATGTTGCAGTAGATATTGGTAAACAATAAAAATCAGTATATTTCGACAAAATAATCCAGGTATTCCAATCTTGCAATGAAAATTGATATTTTATGTAATCATCCAAATTTACTTTACTTTTTACCAATTCCATTCTGTACATCATGGTGGCATTACAAAATTGAAATTTACCCGCAAAAATAGATTTAATCAATGGTTTCTCAAACACATAATTATTTACTATCATTTCAGTAATTACGTTGGTAGATCTATTATGATTCCGATAATTCGAATGAACGACACCATACTCGGGATGCGATTCCAGAAAGCTAACCTGCAATTGTAATTTTTCCGGATTATGCCAGTAATCATCATTATCGCAGTTAGCCAAATACTTTCCTCGACAGTGTTGTACACAAATAGCCCAGTTTGCACCTAACCCAAGATTTGAATTATGAAACAACAATTTAATTTTTGTCGGGTATTGCTTTTGATATTCCTGCAAGACATCTCTAGCCCGATCTGTACTGCAATCATCACCAATCACAATTTCAAAGGCAAAATTACAACGCTGATTTAAAATTGAATCTATTGTTTGGCCTACTGTATCTGCTCTGTTATAGGAAGGAATAACAACAGACACAATGGGATATTCAATTAATTCTTCTGATTGAATAATCATGATTTTCGAACTAAATTTAAAACTAGTGTTATAATTGAGAGAATAGGTTTAGATAATACTTCGTAATTAATCAAAAACTTATTAATTGGATTCAAATAGGTCTGAATACTTTTTTTGACCACTTTATTACTATTCAACAATGTGTAAAAAACAACACGCTCTTTCTTGGTAGCCTTTAAAAGTGGTTTTGTAATACTATTTATTCTCCAAATACCCCCCTCAATTATCATTTGTGAAATCAAAATATCATTTGTTATCAATACTGTTCCAAGCTCCACGATACTTAAACCGCTCATTATGCATGAAAAATAAGTAAAATCTCCTTTAACTGTTTTTTCGAAAATTTGCATTGTTGAAACTGAGTGAACACGATAAAAATATAAATGTTTTTCAATTATTTTAATCTTTTCAGCAAACAATAAAGTGCTTAGTGAATATGCTAAATCTTCAAAAATAGCAATCTCTTCAAACTGAAATTTACCATCAACAAGAAATTTCCTTTTATATAAACGAGCCCAAACACTCATGTTATACGAATTCAAAAAATTCTCGCCTAAACTTCTTACAAATTCAAGACCACTGATAACTTTTGTCTCAAAATTACCAGTATTTATTACATTTAAAACACGACTCTTTTCATCAACTCTGGTGTAATAAAACTGAAGAAAGTCCAATTGATCTTGTTCAAGTAAGTTTAATAAAAAAGATAAGGAGTTAGGGCTAATAAAGTCATCATGATCAATATACCAAATATATTCACCAGTAGAATACTTTAATCCAGTATTTCTTGCACCTCCCTGACCTTTATTCTGCTCATGATTTATAATTCTGAAATTTTTATGATTAAGTTGATATTCCAAAAGGATTTCTTTGGTGTTATCAGTAGAACAATCATTTACAGCCACAATTTCATATTCGTCTTCTGATATATCCTGTTTATAAAGACTATCAATGCATTCGCTTAAATATCGATTTGAATTATAGCAAGGTATAATAAAGGATAATCTCATATAAATTTTATTTGTTAAATAAATCCCGTTTCGTTAATTAGGCACATATGCAAATAATTTATGTGATGTATGTTCTACAATATACTTTGGATTTGCCATAATGATTATATTTTCTAGAACTGTCGGATCGTCAGGTAGATGATATGTGCAAATTGCCAATCGAGGTGCAAACTTACTTAAAATTTCGGTTGCTCCGAGTAACATATTTCGTTCAGCTCCTTCTATATCAGCTTTAATGAAATCAACTCTAGAAATATTGTTGTTTTTTACCCACGTGTCTAAAGTTACACAATGTATTTCTTCAGTATGATTAGTTTCATTTCTTTGAATTGCAATACTACCAGCCGCATGACCTGAATTTGATAAACTTAAAATATAATCTTTATTATTATCACTTAGTCCAAAAGGTACAGTTTTTATTAAATTTGCAGTGTCATTCAACAATAGGTTCTTCTCTAGTATTTTAATAACTGCCTTTTGTGGTTCAAAAGCATAAACATTTTTTACTTTTTTTTCTAAGCAAAATAAAGAAAATAATCCCATGTTTGCACCTGCGTCAATAACTATATCATCTTTCTCTATTTTAACACTATCACTTTCATACGGTCCTTCATCACTTAATAAAGTAAGCACCTTACATGCAATTAATTTTTCATTTTCAGAAAATTGACTTACAATGGCACCACCAGCTATGAATATGTCTGTATATTCTGACTTGAAAGCGCTGTCATTAACAAACCTTAAATCACCTATTTCAATTAATTCCGAAACAAATTCAGGAAATATTATAGACCAAGCCTCAGTAAATATCTCATAATAATTAACTTGACTCGATCCTAACCAAAATTTTCGTCTAAACTGGTTTAAGACTCTATTTGCATATTGAGAATCTGGATTTTCCTTTACAATTTGCTTTATCAACCTTAACTGTTTGTACAATCTCCCATTCGGAGAAATTCTTGTTTCTATATTTTCCGGTATCATATTTTTTTCGTTTATTGAAGATTTAAACAATACAAAGTATTTCTAAAAATCAAAATATATTCACATAAAAAAATTGCTATTTTATAAAACTTCATGATTTGATAGATTTGCTTTTATGGAGTTTATAAAAAAAAAATTACCCCCACTTAAAACTACGCATCTTGAAAAATCGTAAAGCTTGATTAATTAATTTAATTACTGTAAAACGTAAATCTATTAGTTGTTTTTTTGACTTTAACGATTTCGATTTGATCTAGAGTTTGATTTTGAAAACTTAAAACACTTAATAAAGATAAAATATCTATAGCTACCTTTTGATCTTCATTAAAAATAGAATCCGGTTTCTCTAAGATTTTGTCATTAAAAACTATGTCGGTAATTTCAACACTCAAGGCATTATCATTTATAAATTTGAGTCCATATAACTCAAGAATACCATCTTTAAAATTATTTCCAAATTTTGCCCATGCCTCATCAAAAATATGTGAATAAATGACTTTCTTAGAACCAAACCAGAATTTAATATTTAGGCTTCTGAATATCTTTTTCGCATATTCTGAATTGGGAAATTTATTCTTAATTATTCTCATTTCCTTTAGTTGATTATACAATCTTCCTTTTGGAGATAATCTAGTTCTAATATTTTCTTGTAAAATATTTTAAAATACTATGGTTTTAAATCCTTTTTATTGAAAAGAAAAATCATGTTATAAACATTAAACTCATTCAATTTCAACCATTTCCGTAATTTCACTGATTGGCAAACTAAATACTTCTAAATTGTTGAAATATTAATTTGCCTAATCTATGTGAATTAATTAAATAATTTGAGCGCTGAATTATCGATATAGTTTTGTATTTCTTTAGTTAATATATTTGCAACTATCTTATGTCCTGTAACCGACCAATGTGAATCATTCATTTTATATATATCTTTTTCACCAGCGTCCAATAAAGGTTCAAAAATTATCTTTGTATTTATTACACAACAATTTTTATCTATAGAATCAAAGTATTCTAATAAATGACAAACAGGAAAAGAATTATTATTCGTATATTTTTCATAAACATCATATTTATCTGCGGCAATCATATATATCAACTTTACATTATGCTTCTTAAATATACTATTCAACTTTAATAAATTAGTTTTTGCTAATTCAATATTTTTGATTGTTTGTTTTTCTAACAATATATCTTGTTCATAAAAATACAAATTCTCACCATACCTTTTATCACTAAACATTTGTTGTTTAAGTTTCAAACTCTTAACCGGATTTTGATAATCAAATTTCAATCTTATCCAGGATGTTAATCTTGGTAATAAACTATTTGTAGAAGAACTGGCAACTTCCTCTGCATTTTGATCTTTATCAGATTTTAAGTTGAAGGTAGCATTTTTATTAAAATCAATATCAATTAATCGTTGAATAAAATATCTTTCAACACTTTCAACAATTACAATATTAGTCTTATTCTTGTCAAAAAATCCATTATTAAGCAATATCAATGCATTTTGTTCCGGAGTCAATTCATTCTTTGGTATATTTAAAACATCATAGTTGCACTTGGTTTTTATAAAGTTTTGATAACCCGTTAATTTGAATTGACTAAAAGAGTCTCCAATAGTTATCAATGAATATTTTTTATCTGTCTTGACATTAGTAAATTCATCTACTTTGCTTGTTGATAAATAATCCCTTGATATTTTAAACTCATATTCATTTCCAAACGGTATTTGTCCTAAGTTACCTAAATCCCCGGTTAGGTTTGGCAAAATTAAAAAATAATAATATAAAACAACTATATATGCTGGAACAAGTATAATTAGTACCCGAAAAATAAATTTTCTCATCTTTTAAAATTGAAAATATATAAATGTTTCATTTTCTCCCATAAACCATATGATTGAAAAAATCAAAAAAACATATATGGTTCTCCGGGTAAATTTACTACTTATTAATCTAATCTCCAATCCATGCTTTTTCTCCCTTTGTACCCATTCAATAAATATAAATATTATTATATTTATCAGTAGTGGAATATAAAAATATCTATTTATAAGCCACGGGCCAGTAAATAAGGTCATAGAAAAAATTCGTCCTATGTAATCAATAGATTGAGATATTGTATTTGAACGAAAAAAAATCCAACACAAATCCACCAATATAAAAGTCAATAACATAAAACCAAATTCTTTGACCGTAGGGAGTTTTCTTCCTTCCGCAACTATATCCGTATTAATTCGGTTTCGTTGAAGTAGTAATATTGGCAAGAATAATAAGGCATGCAATGTTCCCCATGCTAAAAATGTCCAGTTGGCACCATGCCAAAAACCACTGACCAGAAAAATAATAAATGTATTACGAACAGTTTTCCATTTACCTCCTCTACTCCCACCAAGAGGTATATACAAATAGTCCCGAAACCAGGTTGTAAGTGAAATATGCCAGCGTCGCCAGAATTCAGCAATATCTCTGGAAAAATACGGATTTGCAAAATTTCTCAAGAGTTCAATTCCAAATAATCGGGCTGTACCAATGGCAATATCAGAATATCCAGAAAAATCACCATAAATCTGAAATGCAAAAAGAATAGCTGCCAGAACTAACGTACTACTTGTTTGCAGTTGATAATTATCAAAAACCTGATTTACATATCTTGCACAATTATCGGCAATAACTATTTTCTTAAATAAACCCCAAAGTATTTGCCGGCAACCATCAACGGCTTTACTATAGTCAAATTCTCGTTTTTTTAAAATCTGGGGTAAAAGATGGGTGGCTCTCTCAATTGGACCGGCTACTAACAATGGAAAAAAGGAAACAAAAACAGAGTAATTAATAAAATTACGTTCCGGTTTTATACGGTCATTATAAATATCAATGACATAAGACAACCCATGAAAAGTATAGAACGAAATGCCAACCGGTAAAATGACCTGAAGGGTAGAATAATGAGCATGAACTCCTAAATGGCTCAATCCTTCAGCAAAAGAAGTAACAAAGAAATTATAGTATTTAAAAACTCCAAGAAAACCCAAATTCACACACACACTCAACCAAAACCATAAACGTTTGATTTTCTTATTCGGTGCGTCGGCCATCATCAATCCGGAAGTATAATCCAATATTGTAGAAAAAATAAGCAAAAACAAGAACCGCCAATCCCAACAGCCATAAAAGAAATAACTGGCAATGAGTAACAGTATATTTTGAAGTTTAAAATTCCAGTAGGTTGTAAACCAATACAACAAAAAAACGATAGGAAGAAAAATTGCAAAATCGATTGAATTAAAAAGCATAATCAGATAATTCTTCTTTTTTAAATAAAAATAAATTATAAAGTTTTACAACTTCGTTTATTATAACTAAAAGTAATAAACTCTCAGTAAAGTGGCATTTTTCTTTCCTACCGCAAATATACCACTTCCCATTAAATTCACCACACTTTCAAATTAGTTTCTTAAGTTTAAGAGGATAAATTATTGAACATATTTGTTATTATTCATAAAAGCCAAGTGGGAGTGCAACTTGGAGTCGCACTCTCACTATCGATGGCAAAGTTAAGACAACAAAAAATCCCCTGCACGAATTTGAATCATACAGAGGACGTTTTGAAAAAAATCAACCCGGGTTACTAATTTTAAACAATTAAAGTGGTTTGTAACGCTGTCCACGGACCGGCAAGTTCGGGATGCTTAACAATATACCATCGATAGTAAATATACAGATATTTGCCGGTATTTCCGGAGCCCAATGGCAGTGTAAAAGTGGCCTTGGTGTAAACATCTCTTCGGAGTCCCATATCATCGGCTGATTCAGGAGGAGTGGTTCCAATCATAAAAGCAACTTGCAGACTGTCGGCTCCATCAATTATAGCAGGACGCGTGTAACCCGGAGCATTACATTTAATAGTTACCGAGCCACCACCCAATAATTGAATAGCCGAAATAACAACATCCTGAATAGGCTGTACACCTACTGTATGTTTTGATTGTCCGTTTTTAATATTAAAAATCTGCAAGTCCACCACGGTTACGTTTGACGAAGCCGCAATGCGATCCAATAAATGTTTCGTTTGATTCAATACATAAAACTCATCAATTAAATCCTGTAACTGCGCTGTTACAGCTTGTGTGCGTGCATTTGCTTTATCAGTGTATAAAGCAAACAATGGGATCCAACGGGTATTTATCCCGCTCCATGAAGCAAGTTCTTCATCTGTCAAGCCTAAACGTACGGAGTTTTTGGGTGTTCCCTCGTTCAGAAAGTTCGTCGTGTTATTCAGATACACGTTAAACGAAATAATAGATGTAGGAATTCTTGAATTTGACATATCCTATTATTTTTAGGAGTTGATTTTTTTGTTTTGCAAATTTAGAAGTCCCATTTTTATGATGCAATAGGCAACGTTCGCTTTGTTACAAATGGTAATGCATTTGTAACATTCGGTAAATTGACTGGGATATGTGGGAAGAAGAATGGGATAGACTGGAAGAAGTGGGCAGTGGGCAGTAGGCAGTGAGGAGTGGGCAGTAAGGAGTAAGAAGTAAGGAGTTCTGATTCGAGGATAGTTATGAGTCATTAGTTTTGATCTGACTTTATTATATCCCAATATTATTGTTTGATAAAAAATATTTGTTCCGATAACTATCGGAATCGCTTCGCTCAGAATGACAAATTATTTTAAAGTTTTTTAAGTGGCGGGAGTTGATTGGCGGCTTCGCCGCCAATCAACTCCCGCCAGAAAACATAAAATGCAGACTGTCATCTCGAACGAAGTGAGAGATCTTACCCCATTAACTGGACTATAGTTCGCAGTTCTGAGACCA
>Ga0302292_1002522_pt1 | contig 10912 bp, 4 predicted proteins | sample III_Fen_N2_1_FD_194553 | JGI IMG/M metagenome (GOLD analysis project Ga0302292, IMG submission 194553) | Peat permafrost microbial communities from Stordalen Mire near Abisko, Sweden - III_Fen_N2_1 | ecosystem: Environmental > Terrestrial > Soil > Wetlands > Permafrost | place: Sweden: Abisko...
GATATTGTGCTGCTAAATCGTTTTGCTCATTGAAATCCACTTTTGTATTATACAAATGCCATTTCTCTTCGTTCTCAGGAATACGTTTCACTCGGTCGTGCGGGAACGAAGCTTTCCAACCATCTTTGTAAATAGCATACGAGCTAGTCATTTCGTGATACTGAACAGTATGACGTTCCGGCACATTTTTATTTTCCGAATCAATAGTGTAAGCAAGACTTGTACCTTCAAGCGGCTCCTGAGCATAACCGTTTACCACCTGAGGAACTTTGGCTCCAACCAATTCGAGTGTAGTAGGTAAAATGTCGTTTACATAGCTGTATTGATTGCGTATTCCACCTTTGTCTTTGATTTTTTTGGGATAATAAAGAATCAATGGATCGTGAGTTCCACCTTCGAAGTTGGCATAACTCTTATAGTAACGGAAAGGCGTATTAGTTGCAGCAGCCCAACCATCAGGATAAAGAGCCATAGATTGATCTGTACCTAGTTTATCTAAGTTTTTTACTTCTTTTGCCAATACCTGTTCGTGAGTTTCGTCCGGTCCGGTTGCAAGGAATCTACCATAGTCACGTGCGCCACCTTCGGCACCATTATCACCCACTAGCACTGCAATCACTGTATTTTCAAGTTGTCCGGTTTGCTCCAGGTAATCAACAACACGACCAATCTGATAATCGGTTTGTGAAATAAAACCTGCATATACTTCGATGTGACGCAGATATACTTTCTTTTCATCGGCAGAAAGATCATTCCATGGTTTTACACCGTTGTTTTGAGGTGCAAGTGTTGTATTAGCAGGTACAACACCAAGGGCTATCTGGTTTTTCAACACCGTTTTACGATATTCATCCCAACCGGCATCAAACTTGCCTTTGTATTTGTCAATCCATTTTTGTTCCACCTGATGTGGAGCATGTCCGGCACCTGTAGCCAAATACAGGAAGAATGGTTTATCAGGTGCAGCCGCTTTCTGGTCGGATATAAACTGAATAGCATTGTTTGCCAATAATTCTGTTACGTGACGACCTTGCGGATCTTCGGGTTCACGTTGGGTATCGCGATATAAAGTTGGGTGCCATTGGTCGGTTCCCCATGCTTCAGGTGGAAATCCAAAATAGTGATCGAATCCACGACCGGTTGGCCAACGATTAAATGGTCCAGCCTGAGTAGCATCAGAAGGATGAGTAAGGTGATACTTACCTACAGCAAATGTACTGTAACCGTTTTCGCGAAAAATCTCGGCTGCAGTAGCTTTCTCGAAAGGTAAATAACCATCGTACCCCGGAGTATCATACGAATTGTGTGCAAAATATCCAAAATGAACAGAATGATTGTTCCGCCCGGTAAGTAAAGCGGCTCGGGTTGGAGCACTAAAAGCACAGGTATGGAAGTTGGTGTAACGCAAACCGTTATTAGCCAACTTATCGATGTTTGGAGTTTGAATAAGCCCACCAAAAGCTGAAGCAGCTCCATACCCAATGTCGTCAATCAGAATCCAAACTACGTTAGGAGCCCCTTGTGGAGCATGTGGTTGGGTTTCCTGGCGAGATTCTTTGCTATCGGCAAGTGTTCTGCCAATCTTACCCTGAAAAGCAGGAGTTGGACTGTACTGGGCGGAAACACCGCTACCCAGTACCAAGGTGGAAGTCAGGAAATTAAATTTCCTGTTGTTGAAAATTTTTCTCATATTTTTTTGAGTTGTTACACTCGTTTCCGTAATCAGTTTTGCCGACGAAGACAGAAACGAGTGCTTTTTGTTTATGATTGAAATAAAATCTAATTTCTAATTTTCGAGTTCATATAAAAATCCCAATTACGCATATGTGAAATTGGGATTTTATTAAAGCTATTTTTGGGTTGCAGCTTTCCTGCGAAGTTCTACATCAATCCAGTCAATAAATGGATAGAGCTTATATTTATTGGCTTGCACATCAAATTGAGCTTTGAGTTCTTTCAATCTTTCAGGATATTTAGCCGCTAAATCATTGATTTCATTAAAGTCTTCGTTCATGTTATACAATTCCCATTTATCATTCTCAAAACGTTTTGGATCAGGATTCAAATAACGTTGCGATTCGGGTAATAAACTCCAGTCGATACGATCCGGACGGTGACTTGTAGCCGCTTTCCAACCATCTTTATACACCGAGCGAGCACCAAAAATATAATAGTGTTGCAAGGTATGACGTGACGATGCCTGTGCATCATTAATTGAATAGAATAATGATGTTCCGTGAATAGAATCCTGTTTTACACTGCGGATATACTCAGGTTGTTTTACTCCTACAAATTCCAATGTAGTAGGCAATAAGTCAATAACATGACCATATTGCTTGCGAATTCCACCTTGCTCTTTGATTCCTTTTGGATAATAAACAATCAACGGATTACGAGTTCCCCCTTCGCTGTTGGCATCTTGCTTCCAGTATTTGAAAGGCGTATTGGCAGCTTGCGCCCATGCCAATGGATAATTGGCAGAAGTGATGGTGTTAGGCGTTCCAATTTTATCTGCATTTTTGATATTGTATTGAAGGAATTCTCCATCATCTTTAAATGCTGCTTGACTCTTATCAATTACACCGTCGAAAGTACCTTCTTTGCTGGCTCCGTTATCACCAATAATGGCAAAAATAGCTGTATTCTCCAACTGACCGGACTGACGTAAGTATTGTTTCAAACGACCAATTTCAGCATCTGTATATTCCAGATAACCGGCATATACTTCGAAGAAACGTGCATACAATTTCTTTTGCTCTGGCGAAAGATCTTTCCATGCTTTCAATCGAGGATCGCGCGGAGGAAGTTTGGCATCTGCTGGAATTACACCCAATTTCTTTTGACGGGCAAACACTTCTTCGCGGTACCAATCCCAACCTTTGTCAAACTTACCTTTGTATTTATCGCTCCATTCAGTAGCTACCTGATGCGGTGCATGAACCGAGCCCGGTGCATAATACAGGAAAAACGGTTTATTCGGTGCTACTTTGTGCTGACGAGTCAGATAGAAAATTGCTTTATCGGTAATCTGCGTTGTGAGGTGGCGACCATCGGGCGTTACATGCGCATTGTCTTCCACCAAATCAGGTTTATACTGGTCAGTTGCCGAACCGAGGAATCCGAAGAAATGTTCAAAACCTTTACCCGATGGCCATCGGTCAAAAGGTCCGGCATCAGTAACATCAGCATCTGGAGTTACACCATATTTTCCCACTGCAAAAGTGTTATACCCATTATCGCGCAAAATTTCGGCAATCGTTCCATCTTCGGATGGTATGCGTCCATCCCAACTTGGGAAACCTGCTGCCATGGATACGTGACCAAAACCACTCATATGAACAGTAGCACTGTTACGTCCGGTTAATAAAGCCGAGCGAGTTGGAGCACTAATGGCACAAGTATGAAAGTTAGTGTAACGTAAACCCTGATTAGCTAAGCTATCTAAGTTTGGTGTGTTGATAAGGCCACCAAATGCACTACTGGCACCAAAACCTACATCGTCAATTAATACCCAAAGCACATTGGGTGCTCCTGTTGGTGCCTTAGGGTTTTCGGGCCATACTTCTTTGGAATCAGCCAGGGTTTTTCCCACCACTCCCGGAAAATCTTTGCTTTGAGCCTGCTGTGCATTGACAGCACTGCTACCCAATAGTAAGGTGGACGCCACAAGGCTAAACCGACCTGTTTTGAAATTTAATTTAATCATTTCGGTATGTTTTATTTTTAATATTTTTCTTTAAATCCCGACAGACAATTTAGGTATCTATCGGGATTTTTCAATTGTTCAAAAAATCTGCTATCTATTATTTCCGGCTTTTGTGATATCTTTCACTGCTTCGCTGAACGACTTGCTATTTTTAGTTCGGTGAATACGTCCGTTCAACACATCGTCCCAGGTTATGTACGGATACAAGTTATGTGATTTTGCCTGTTCTTCATACAAAGCCTTAAGTTCAGCAAGCTTTTCGGGATTTTTAGTTGCCAAATCAACTCGTTCTGTAGGATCACTAATCAGGTTGTATAGTTCCCATTTGCTTTCGTCGAATTTCTCGCCACTTTTAGCAATTCCGGTGATAAAGCTGCTTGGATAAGCCAACTCAGCTTTCCAACCATCTTTGTAGATAGAGCGTGAACCAAAGATGTAGTAATACTGAGTAGTATGGCGTGTAGGAGCTTTGGCATCGTCGATAGAATAAGCCAGCGAAGTTCCCTGAATACTATCCTGTTTGATTCCTTTGAGTTGCTCAGGAGCTTTTACACCTGCAATTTCCAGTGTGGTTGGTAGAATATCAATCACATGGCTGTACTGTGTACGAATTTCACCTTTCGCCTTAATTCCGTTAGGATAAAAGGCAATCAACGGATTGTGCGTGCCACCTTCACTGTTGGCATCCTGTTTCCAGAACTTGAAAGGTGTATTAGTTGCTTGTGCCCAGCCCAATGGATAGTTTCCTTCGGTAGCAGCAGCAGTGCCTATTTCACCTATTTTATCAAAGTTGTACTTGATATTATCTTCTTCTGACAAAGATTTAGAGAACAAAGCACGGTCGATATCGCCATTCAGCGTACCTTCTTTGCTGGCACCATTATCACCCACCATTACCAATACCAATGTATTGTCCAACTGGTTGATTTCTTTCAAATGGTTGATAACGCGACTAATTTGATAATCGGTATACGTCAGGTATCCGGCATATACCTCTATAAAGCGCGCGTAAAGTTTTTTCTCATTATCCGACAACTTTTCCCATGCTTTTATATCCTGATTACGATCGGGCAAAACAGCATTAGCAGGAATCACGCCTAATTTTTTCTGACGGTCGAAAACTTCCTTGCGGTAAACATCCCAGCCTTTATCAAATTTTCCTTTGTACTGGTCACTCCAGAATTTATCTACCTGATGTGGTGCATGCACTGCTCCGGGAGCATAATACAAAAAGAATGGTTTATCGGGTGCGGCTTTTTTCTGTTTGTCAATGTAACTAAGAGCTTTATCGGTGATTTGCTCACTCAAGTGACGACCATCGGGTTTTATATGAACCTGATCTTCCACCAAATCTGGTTTGTATTGGTCGGTTTGTGAACCGAGGAAGCCAAAGAAACGGTCAAATCCTTTTCCTGTTGGCCAATGTTCAAATGGTCCGGCATCGGTAGCTTCCTCATCGGGAGTTACTCCATATTTACCAACAGCAAAAGTGTTGTAACCATTCTCGCGCAAGATTTCAGCAACAGTTCCGGCTGTAGCAGGAACTTTCCCATCCCAACCGGGGAAACCGGCCGACATCACTGTGTGTGAAAACCCGGATACATGAACTGAAGCACTATTCCTACCCGTAAGCAAAGCAGCACGTGTAGGTGCACTAATGGCACAGGTATGGAAATTGGTATACCGTAAACCATTGTTTGCCAAACTATCGAGTGTGGGAGTTTTAATCAATCCTCCGAAAGCACTCGAAGCCCCGTAACCCACATCGTCAATCAAAATCCACACCACATTGGGTGCACCCTTAGGTGCTTTAGTTGGTTCCGGCCACCATTCTTTCGATTCAGCCAGTGTGCGGCCTATTACTCCCTGATAGGGTTGCTCTGCGGTTTGTGCATGAGAAAGTGTCACACTTCCGCTGGCAGCTACTGCCAGAGAAGTTAGTACGTTTAATCCTTTTCTAATTCGTTTCATTTGAAATATCTTTTATTTATAAGTTTGCAATGAAGTAATATAAACTCACCATTAGAGTTTACTTTTGAGTTCCTTTTGGGGCTTGGAAATCTTACCAACCTGGATTTTGAGTCAATTTTGGATTCAAATCAATTTCTACCTGTGGAATCGGATACAAAGTGTCGCGGTTAGCAGTTGGTGCAAAGGCTCCTGTTTTACCGGGTAGTTTTTTCAATGCATCAATCAGGTATGAGTTTCCGGTGGTACTGTTCACACCTCTTCTCACTAAGTCGAACCAACGTTGAGCCTCCTGAATAAACTCTTTACGTCGTTCGTGAAATACAGCATCTCTGAAATTAGTCTGGTTCAGACCACTTGGCAAATCGTAAGTAGTGACTGTATAAACGCCACTTCCGGTGTATAACCCATGAGCACGTGCTCTTACCAAGTTAATAGCTTTATAAGCATCAACAGTCGGGCCTCCGTTCAACTCATTCAATACTTCGGCGTAAAGTAATAATACTTCAGCATAACGGATAACCGGAAAATTCACTTTACTCAACGACTGACTTGTTAACGGCGAAATAGTAAAGTCGATAAACTTCGCAAAACGAGAGTTAGCTGGTGTTGAAAACACAACAGTCTTTCCGGTAGCCGAATTAACCAATGAAGAAAAGAAGGTAGTTGACCGACGTGCATCGGCTGCATCAAACAACTGAAACAAAGTACTATCAGCAGGTAAATCACCAGGATAAATAGCGGGATTAAACGAATTAAAATTTGCGGAGCTCAGAGTGTTTGTGCTTCTTGCTGCACCTGTTCCAAACTGAGCTGAGAAAATATGTTCAACACCATTTTTAAAGTTTGGATTAAACAATTGCGAGAATGTCGGAATCAAATCATAGTTATAATTACCGGTTGCTCCTGCAAATGTTCCTGCTGTAATGACTTTCTTTAATTCAATCTGTGCATTTGTCCAATCTTTACGCGTTACATAAACCTTAGCCAACAAAGCATGTGCAGCCCCTCCGGTAACACGTCCGATATTTGAACCGGTATAGGTTGCAGGTAAATTAGTAGCATCGGTCAAATCGGAAACGATTTGCTGGTAAATACTGTCTTTCGATGTTCTGCCGATCAATAACTGATTCACATCTACAGTTGTAGGATCGTGAAGAACCAACGGCACACCACCATGAAGACGTACCAAGTTGAAATAGAGCAGTGCCCGTATAAATTTTGATTCACGAATTAAACGTGAACGAACAGTGGTATCGCTGAATTGAGTTAATGAAATTTTAGCGATATTGTCAATAGCAATATTGGCTCTGTTGATGCCGTAATAATGTTGAACCCAGCTTTTGCGCACACGATCATTAGAAGTCACATAAGTAGCTGTACCCAATGCGCGAACGTCAGGATTAGTATTGGATGGTGCATAAATCTGATCGTCACTACCATTTCCAATTAATAGATTCAGATTCCGACCATAAATAGGAAAATCAGATGCAGGATCGCTATCAAGTGTACTGTAGACAGCACTTACTGCACTTACAGCATCTGCCTGTGTTTTATAAAACTGGTTGAACGATATGCTCGAAGTAGGATCTTCGATAAGCGAGTTGCACGAACTGAGTGCAATTCCCGCAGCAAATATAATTATTAATACCTTTTTCATTGTTCTAATATTTTTCTTAATGATAAAACTTATAATGTGATGCTTACACCTACTAAGTAGGTTTTACTACTTGGATAAACGCCGAAATCAATACCTTGCTTGGTGTTATCTCCTGTGTAGAAATTTGCCTCCGGATCGGTACCTGAATACTTAGTAATTGTAAGTAAATTCTGACCCGTCACATATAATTTAAGTTGTTTTGCATGAATCTTAGAGATGATTTTTTTTGGAACTGAATAGCTTAACGTCAGATTTTTTAACCGTAAATAAGAACCATTTTCAATATAGCGGTCAATCACCTGTGCTACCGGAGCATTTGTGGCGCGTGGCAAAGTTCCGTTAGGATTTGAGGCACTATATCTGTTCAACAGAGAGGCAGAAGAGTTTGATGTCTGTTTGGTCAACTCCAACTGTTGTTGCAACAGGTTGAAGATTTTATTCCCATAAGAACCCTGGAAGAAAAATGTCAAATCAAATTGTTTATAAGTAATTGTATTTGAGAAACTACCTGTAAACAAAGGTTGTGCATTGCCTAAATAATGTTTATCGGCAGTAGTTATCGTTTTTTGAGTGGAGGTTGTTGGCACATATTTTTGGTCACCAACTGTTTGCGAAACACCTGTCAATAGTGGATATCCACTGGCAATATCTTCAGCTGTAAGCAATCCGTTAGTTGAATATCCCCAGAATGTTCCAACCGGTTGTCCTACCGCAACAACTACCGGAGAAACCTGACCTGTTGGTGCAAGCGGGAAATAGCTGCTAACTCCTTTACCCAAACTTAATATCTTATTTGCATTGGTAGCCCAAACGATAGTTGATCTCCAGCTAAAATTTTTGGTTTTAATGTTTTCTGTGTTCACAGTTAATTCCAATCCTTTATTTTCAACACTTCCTACGTTTTCAAGAGCTGATTGATAACCGGTGTATAGAGGAAGCGGCACGTTCAATAATAAATCGGTAGTTTTCTTGTAGTAAGCATCAAAAACCACATTAATTCTATTATTCAAAAGACCTAAATCAATACCTGCATCAAACTGGGTGGTAGTTTCCCAGCCTAAGTTTTTATTTTCTAATTGAGATGGAGCTAAACCTGTCACCAGTGTATTATTGAAATAATAGTTTGATGTTCCTAATGATTGCAAAGAACTGTAAGGTGGAACATTCGAATTACCTGTTTGTCCTCCGGACAGACGAATTTTCAAGTCACTGATTGTTTTCTCTAATGGTTTAAAAAAGTGTTCTTTGTTCACGTTCCACGACAAACCAACGGAAGGGAAATAACCCCACTTCTTGTTTGCACCCAGTACCGAAGCACCATCTGCACGTTCTGATACTGTTACATTATATTTATGGTTGTAAGAATAACTTATACGAGCTAAATAAGAATTAGTAGTACTGGCAAACGATGACGAAGCAAGTGGTTGAGCTGTTCCAGAAGATAAATTGTTATACGTGGAGATATCGTTAGGGAATGTTTGGGCATTAGCTAATACCGATTCACCACCTTGGTATTGGGTTGTATAGCCAACCAATACATTCAGGAAATGTTTATCACTAAATGCATGATCGTAAGTCAGTGTATTTTCGTTCAACCATGAAGTTACCTGCGAAGTTCCAACAGAAGCATACCCATTTACTGAGTTTCCAGCACTTGTATAGGATGGTGCGTAATAATCCTGCTTTGTATTTGAAATATCAGTACCACCCGAAACTTTCAAGGTTAAGTCAGGCTTAATTTTATATTCTCCCGAAACATTTGCCAACACACGTGTCAAATAGCTTTTGTTTATAGTTGAAATTATATCTTGTAACGGGTTAGTAGCTGTTGTGAGATAGGTACTTGTTGATGTATTGTAACTACTACCATCTGTGTTATAAATAGGGGTTCTTGGTGAAGTTAACAACAAGGTAGGAAAAGCGCCGCTGAAATTAAGGCTATTATAGGCGCTTCCTGTAAGTTTATTTTCAGTAGATCGGCTACCAAAAGCATTAGCCGAGACTTTAAACTTCTTAGAGAGTTCCCGTTCATAGTTTACACGCCCTGAATATCGTTGAAAATCTGAATTTACAACTACACCCTTCTGATCAAAATAATTTCCTGAAATCAAATAACGCGATTTATCGTCCCCTCCAGTTATCGAAAGATCATGATTTTGAACTGAACCGGTTCTAAGAGCTGCATCTTGCCAATTGTAGCCATTACCGTCAGCAGCTATCTGAGCATCTGTAAAGTAATTTAAACCTGCACGACTGGCAACAGGGACGCTTGCGTAAATGTCATTCTGCAGTTGATCCCACTGAGAGCCGTTAAGCAATTGTACTTTTTTGGCTACACGTTGAGTTCCATAATAACCGTTATAACTTACCTGATTGACTCCTTTCTTACCTTTCTTGGTAGTGATAATAACCACACCATTAGCTCCACGCGCACCGTAAATGGCAGTGGCAGATGCATCTTTCAGGATGTCAATCGATTCAATGTCACTTGGATTAATCGTGGATAATGCATTTACACTTACACCACTACCGGCACCTGTATTTACATTATCATTATTGTTGTAAACCAAGAAACCATCAATAACATACAATGGGTCATTCCCAAAATTTACAGAGTTACCACCACGAACTCTAATGCTGGAACTACTTCCGGGTGCATTAGAACTTTGGGTCACCACAACGCCTGATACAGAACCTTGCAACAGATTATCGAAAGAAGCAGATGGTTGTGCCAATGCAGAGGGAGAAACTGTTGAGACAGATCCGGTGATGTCACTCCGTTTCTGTGTTCCATAGCCCACAACGACAACTGCACTTAATCTGTTTTGATCTTCGGCAAGATAGATTGTAGTTGGTTCTGGCTCATATACATCAATTTCCTGAACTTTGAAACCAACGGCAGATATTGCAAATGTAACAGGAAGTGTCTTTACTTTAATGGCAAAGTTTCCGTTTGCATCAGAAGTTGTTCCTGTTTTTTGACCTTTAAGCTTTATAACTGCACCAATAATTGAGTTTTTAGTACCCTCTTCAAGTACTTTTCCTTTAATCTCTATCTGCTGAGAAAATGCAGAGAGGCTGGTGAAAACTGCAAACAGGAATACGGCTCCATATCTGCGTGCGAAATCATTCTGGAACCTTTTGTGGGTTCCAAAAAATAATAGTAATTTTGTCATACAATTTTTTGAATTGTAGCGGGCGTTTCCTAAATCAGTTTGCCGACGGAGAAGGGGGCGCTCGCTTTTTGTTTATAAATAAGAACTTTTTTTACTTCTGGGTAAGGAATTTCTCCTTCAAATTACTGTTTTGTTCTGCTAATAACTGCTTGTCTAAATTCAGAAATCCTTTATCGTGATTGAATTTTTGTCCATCGGTCAATACCCAGGCTAAAAATGCTGTAACTTCTTTTCGTGAGTTGACCGGTGAATAAACAAAACCAATCTTTTCTACTGGTACTGTTTCAATCTGATTTTTTTCCAATACATCGATCACAAAGTCCAGGTTTCCTGTCAGAATATCTTTTGTATTCTTTTTCAAATCAAGCGGTAGCAAAGCGATGCCGTCTTTCAGTTTACGGG
>Ga0302292_1002524_pt1 | contig 10911 bp, 9 predicted proteins | sample III_Fen_N2_1_FD_194553 | JGI IMG/M metagenome (GOLD analysis project Ga0302292, IMG submission 194553) | Peat permafrost microbial communities from Stordalen Mire near Abisko, Sweden - III_Fen_N2_1 | ecosystem: Environmental > Terrestrial > Soil > Wetlands > Permafrost | place: Sweden: Abisko...
GTAAAGTCAGGATTATTATGTTTATCAAGTGGAACTTTACTTGTATCAATCGCGTGGATTTCCATATCTATAACTTCTTTTAATTTATTGATTGCTACTATCAAATCTTCTTCATTTCCGTTTATTACAATACCTTTTGTTTTTACCTCTGGATGTTTCTCTTTTTCAAGTTTTTGGAATTTACTCCCACTTCCTACATCCCCAAGTGGAGAATCACCGATAATAAGAATTTTATCATATGGAATATTTATTCCTTTTGCTTCTAATTGTTTTATTAGATACTGCATCTTATATTCTTTTGTTCCGGGGACGTCTGTATCTGTCGCACAATCCATAAAGGATTCTCCAAGTCCTGCATATTTACAGAGTGCATTTGCAAATTTTTTTGGATTCGCCGTCATTCCGACTATTACTACTCCAAGTCTTTTATATAAAGCATTTAGTTTATATATAGGTTGTATTTTTGCTTCATCAAAAAATTCCGGATTTTCTTTCGCTTGTTTTTCTACTGTGCTAGCTGCTATATCATCAAATTTTTCTAATAATTCATCACATTTTTTATGCAGTGGATCACCTGGTTCATCTATATGTTCTCCAGGCATTCCTTTCGCTAAGAATTCTTCAGCATACAAATCTGCATCTTTCCATTTTGTTTTACCTAAATCATAAATAGCATGCATTCTGTAAAGTTCTCGCCACATTGTCCCTAGTCTAAATCCAGCCAAGTGAACACGTCCAACTTCTTCAATTCCATCTTTTTCTACAGCATCTGGCCACATGACTTTACGGATTTCTTTGTAAGTAGGTTCAAGGTGGAGTAAGGTTTTATCTATGTCTTCGAAAACAATGAGTGGTGGCTTGCCGTCCTTATCAAGTTTGATAGAAAAGGATTCAAAAGTCCCATCAGCTTTTTGTAGGTTGGAAGTGAAAGGTTTTCGGGTGTATTCGGGTTTGGGTTCTATGGGGGGAATTGTTTCGTGCATATTCATAGGTATATAGTAGCATAAAAGGGGGGAGGGAAAAAAGAAAACCCGCAAGCGAGTTTCTTTTTAAATTCGCTTACGGATTATAATTTTATAATTTTTATTCCGAAATAGGTGTCCAAGCTCGTGATTAAGCTCGGAGGCACAACAATTAATGTAATTATTATTGCTGTAGTTGGAACAATAAAGGCTAGGACAACAATCCATGTTGCCACGCCTATGTTTGCTAAATTTTGAGCAAAAATGTCTGTTTTCATCTTTTTTTAGAATTAATAATTTATTAGAATTTCTTAATTCCTCTAAAATAGGGGAACAAAGAAATTCTAATAAATATCTCTAAAATCAAAATATCAAAGAACTATACTGCTTTGTATAGTATAGCATAATTATATTGATTTGTCAAATAATAGTGGAGATGGTGGGACTGTGAGTACACTTATCGGTCATTACATGACCAGTATCCCAATTCGTTTCGGTTAACACCGAAAAACGAATTGGGCTTCGATTTCCGCACGCTTCGTCGGCAGAGACGGCGGGAACCGTGGAGTACCGCTTTCGGTCACTCATAATTTTCTGGTGAAAATTTGTGCGACCCCGACTCGCGTCGTCACGCTCCGTCTTTCGATTCCCGCCATCTCTGATATAGCCAAAAGAAAAAGACACTCATTTAGGGTGTCTTTTTCTTTTGGTGTGGAGATGGCGGGAATCGAACCCGCGTGCAAAAGGAAATCTTATAGAAGTCTACATGTTTAAATTGTTCAATTGGGTTTGAATGTTTATCCTAGAGAACAAATAAGAAAGATAAACACCGAGCTTTAAATTGTCGAATTTTAGATCAAGCGTTTCTAAAATCGTAACCCGATAAATTATGCCCACCCTCTGTATCGGATGTAGAGAGGATAGACACCCACCAGACCTAAATTTAGGCGAAAGCGGGAACAAGATTTCCAAACGCAAAAGCGTAAGGAGATCTTATCGAAGCGACTTTGTTTGCACTTAGTCTTTTCCAAGAAGTTTTAAAAGATTCCTGAGTACTTTACATGCATATATAAGATGATTCCTTTTGTCGAAGCCGATCATCCCCCTAAAACATTTTGAGTACAAAATGTTCGGGCGATCATTTTGAGTACAAAATGATTTAGCCACAAAACTATTCTGCACTACTTTGTTTATATTCTTCTAGAATTTTTTTCTTAAATCTAGCAGACCACAAGCTTTTTAAATATCTTTCTCTATTAAAAGCTTTTCCTTTGTCTTCAAATTCTTCTGTATAAATAACAATAAGTGGTCTGCGGTTTTTGGTAGCCCTAACTTTTCCTGAATTATGCTCAATAATTCTTTCTGAAACGTTGTGGCTACAGCCAACATATAACTTTTTGTCTTTTTTGCTTAAAAGAATGTAAACAAAGTAATGCATAATTTTATTGTTAACGAACTTTATATTCTCTACTTATTTCTATATCACTTTCTCGTTTTTTAATAGTCTCTCTTTTATCAAAGACTTTTTTTCCACGAGCGACAGCAACAGAGACTTTTATGTAGGGACCCTTACTATACAATGACAAAGGGATAAGAGTCAATCCTTTGGTACTATCTTTGTCGGCCAATTTTTTAATTTCTTTTTTTGATAAAAGTAATTTTCTTGTTCTATCTGGATCATAGCCAGGGTCTGTATTGTTCTGTTGGTATGGAGGAATATGCATATTCATTATATATGCTTCACCACCACGTACTATACAAAAAGAAGAGGTGATACTGCCTTGGCCCTTTTTGATAGATTTCACTTCAAAACCTGTGAGTTCTATCCCTGCTTCGAAGGTTTCTTCTACAGCATAGTTAAAGTGGGCTTTTCTATTGTCTATATATGTTGCCACAGGTTTATTCTAGCATAAACTTTCAAAGAATTTTAATAATACAGAGAATTGATCTCTATGTGGGAGGTACCTTGATTTTTTGTAAGAATTTGCTACTCTATAAGAGAACATGGTTTTTTGTAGGGTTACTATACGGGTCGGCTCCCTGCTGACATACTTTATAGTAGTTCCCACCATTTCGTTCATTCATTTTATTTGGTTGGTTAGTTTTTAGATTTAGGTTTAGGTTTAGGTTAGGTAAGTGCCGGGTCTTCTTTATGGAGCCGGCATTTTTTTTATATCAAATTTGTGTATAATGTATGAACTATGAAACCAAACACAAAACAAACCCCTGGTCAGTCTAAAATGCCCAATATTATTAATCAGATAATTATTGCGATATTTATATTTATTAGTATTACCCTTGTTTATACCCTTGTAGCTAAGAAGCCCGAAGAGATTAAAAATATGACAATTTCTGAAGTTGCCAAGAGTGTGGTAGATGGGACAGTAGAGAAGATAGTGGTTTCTGGGGGGACTATAGATATTACTTTTAAAGACAAAACAAAGGGAACAGCAAAAAAAGAATTAGAAAGTTCTTTGTCTACTACTTTATATAATTATGGAGTAACTGGGGCTCAGTTAGCTGCTACTCCAATTGAAATTAAAACAGAGTCAGGATTTTGGTATACAGTTTTAAATTTATTACCTTTCTTGTTACCAGTACTTATGATTTTGTTTATTGTTTGGATGCTTACCCGTCAAGTGAAGGGTCAGGGAATGCAAGCATTTACTTTTGGACAATCAAAAGCCAGAATTACAGATCCAAATGATATAAATAATAAAGTAACCTTCAAAGATGTTGCAGGGGCCAAAGAGGCGAAAGAAGAATTGAAAGAGATAGTGGACTTCTTGAAAAATCCTAAAAAGTTTTTAGATATTGGTGCAAGAATTCCAAAGGGTGTCCTTCTTACAGGTGCACCAGGAACAGGCAAAACTTTACTGGCACGTGCTGTCGCAGGAGAAGCGGCTGTACCATTTTTCCATTTATCAGGAAGTGAATTCGTAGAAATGTTCGTTGGTGTTGGAGCAAGCCGTGTCCGTGATTTATTTAAAATGGCTAAAAAGGCTGCTCCTTCAATAGTATTTATCGATGAGATAGATGCCGTCGGACGTGTACGTGGTACAGGAGTTGGAGGAGGAAATGACGAACGTGAGCAGACTCTAAACCAGATACTAGTTGAAATGGATGGTTTTGAACCGAATGAAAAAGTGATAGTGATGGCTGCGACAAATAGAGGTGATGTTTTGGACCCTGCGCTTCTTCGTCCAGGAAGATTTGATAGAAGAGTAAAACTTGATCTTCCAGATAGATCTGATAGAGAAGAGATACTTAAGATTCACTCAAATAAAAAACCTTTTGCTGAGGATGTAAACTTGAAAGTTATTGCAGAGAGAACTCCTGGTTTTTCTGGAGCTGATTTATTTTCAATTATGAACGAAGGAGCAATTCTTGCTGCACGTGAAGATAGGAAAAAGATTGCACAGTTTGATCTTGTTCGTTCAATAGAAAAAGTTATGATGGGGCCAGAGAGAAAGAGTCATCTCCTTTCAAAACAAGAAAAAGAAATCACTGCTTATCATGAAGCTGGTCATGCATTGATAGCATCAGTACTACCTCATGCAGATCCAGTCCATAAAGTCTCCATTGTTTCTCGTGGAAGTGCCGGAGGTTATACTTTAAAATTACCATTAGAGGAAAGAAGACTCCAAAGTAAGAAAGAATTCCTAGATGATATAGCAATGTCTCTCGGTGGATACGTTGCTGAAGAAATGGTATTTGGAGATATAACTACAGGCCCATCAAATGATTTACAAGTCGCTACGAGCCTCGCACGTGCAATGGTTACACGCTGGGGTATGAGTACAGAGATAGGTCCTATAGCACTTGAGAGTGACGGAGGGCGCACTATGTTTGGTCAAGGAGTAAATGATAATGAATATTCTGAAAGAGTCAGCGCACTTATAGACAGTGAAGTCTCAAAGATTATGAATGATTCATTTGCAGTAGCTAAAAAAGTTCTCACAGATAAAAGAAAAGTTCTTGATGCAATAGCCCTTAAACTAATAGAAGTAGAAACTCTCGAACAGGCAGAATACAATGAGCTTATAACAGCGAATGGAATCGTGCCTAAACGTAAGGAGGAAATTAAATAAAGAAAAAATAACAGCCCCGAAGCTTCGCTTCGGGGCTGTTTGCAACTTTGCTGATTTTTCGGTAGTATATGTATACCAACTTCCGCCCTTAGCTGTTTTGGCTAGGTGAAAAGGTTTTAAAGAATAATAGTTTATTTGTTTAGATGCCAACATTTCCGCCCTTAGCTCAGTTGGTTAGAGCACAGAGCTTATACCTCTGGGGTCCTAGGTTCGAATCCTAGAGGGCGGACAATTTATTCAAAATGCAATTTTAGATTTTTACCTAAGAGGGTTTTTGAAAGAAGAGGGAAAGATTTTAAATCTGTATCACTTTCTATTATTTTAATTGCTTCATTTCGAGCGGCTTCTACCATTTTAATATTTTTTATTGCTTCCATTCCTAAGTCTGTGATGCCCCACTGTTTGTCTCCAGAGAGAAGCCCTGCCCCTCGTAGTTGTAAATCGAGTTCAGCAAGCTCAAATCCGTTGGCGGCTTTAGTAAGAGCTTTTAGTCTATCTATTGTTTTATCACTTTTGGCATCAGCAAATAGATAGCAGTATGACTGGTACGTAGAGCGTATGACTCGGCCACGTAGCTGGTGAAGCTGTGCAAGACCAAACCTCTCGGCTCCTTCGATGATTATGACTGTTGCATTAGGAACATTTACACCAACTTCTATCACTGATGTAGATACTAATATATCTATTTTCTTATCTGCAAAATCTTTCATAACTTTTTCTTTCTTTTCCTTAGTCATTTTACTATGCATTATCTCGATATTGTATTCTGGAAAAATATCTTTCTTTAATCTTTTTGCTTCTGTTGTTACAGATTTAACATCGAGTTTTATTTTGTCTTCTTCTTCATCCCCATCAGCAATCTTAGGACAGATAACATATAGTTGTCTGCCTTCCTTTAATTCTTTTTTAATTTTCTCATACGAACTCACTCTTTTATTTTCAGGAACTATTTCTGTAATAACTTGTTTGCGTCCCATTGGCATTTGGTCAATGATAGTTAAATCTAAGTCGCCGTATATAGTGAGTGCAAGTGTGCGGGGAATAGGGGTTGCCGTCATTGAAAGATAATGAGGTACGTGCCCCTCTTTTTTTGCCAGCTTCATTCTTTGGTTTGTTCCAAAGCGATGTTGCTCGTCTATGATTACTAAACCTAAATTTTTAAATTCTACAGATTTTGATATCAAAGCATGAGTACCGATGACGATAGGTATTTCTCCATTTTTAATCCATTTTAAGAGTTGATTTTTGGCTATAGGGGTCCAAGTTTTTATCTGTGAACCATTCTCCCAGCGAGCCGATTTACTAGGGAATTTACGACATCCAGAGCCTGTCATGAGGGCAATAGATATACCAGTGTGTTCAAAATATTCTATAAAGTTCTCGTAAAGCTGAGTAGCTAGTACTTCAGTTGGAGCCATGTAAGCTACTTGCAGATTTCCAAATTCTCCATAGTTTCCATTACCTGTAGTATTTTTGATTACTGCATAGGCTACAGTTGCTGCTACGAAAGTTTTACCACTTCCTACGTCTCCTTCGATAAGACGAGACATTGGTTTATCTTTTGTAAAATCAGCCAAGATAGTATCGATAGCATCACTCTGTGCCACGGTTGGAGTAAATGGAAAACGTGAAATGAAATCATCTACGTCTTTATGTGGAATTTTTAGTTTATATGAAAAATTTTCTTGATATTTCTTTTTTTCTTGTTGGCGTCCAAGTTGAATAAAGAACACTTCTTCAAAACTAAATCTCTTGCGAGCTATTTCTGCATGTTCTTTTTTTTGTGGCATATGTATCCAAAATAAAGCTGTATGCAAGGCTGGAAGTTTATAAGTATTTAATATTTCGTTCGGTATGTAGTCGATAATATTTTTTACACAATCTTGTTTTAGTATTTTTCCAATTGCATGATAAAACCACTTGGAAGTGATACCATGACTTTCTCTGTAAATAGGGAAGCCGAATTGGGTTTGGACATCTTTATTACTGAAGAGTGAATCATGTATGTCTATAGGTAGAATATCTTCTTTATTTATTTCTGGGTTGGTTAGTGTAAGACCATAATTTTTACTATTTGTAACCTTTCCTGTTACTCTTACAGTTGAGCCTTCTTTTAACATCTTTGCTAAATAGGGTTGATGAAACCAGATGATATTTATTGAACCAGTTAAGTCGGCGAGTCGCGCTTCTCCCATAGGTATTTTACTTTTAAAACCCTTTTTAGTTTTAAGTCCTGTGAGTTTCCCTAATATTGTTACATTTTCCCCATCAGTTAGAGTATTTATATTTCTAACTTCACTGATATCACTATATCGAGATGGGAAATGGTAAAGAAGGTCTTTTAGTGTTTTGAGCCCCAATTGTGATAATGCTTTTTTTTGATTTATATCTATACGGAAGTGTTGTTCAATTTTATCTTCTAGATTCATAAATTAAATTATAACATATAAAATCTGGTACAAAAGAAACGCCACCAAGGTTACTTGGTGGCGTTAGGTTTCTATTTTGTGAGTATACCTATTTCATTTATAAGTTCTTCAAGTGAAAAGTTTGATTTGATCATAAATTTAGTAGCTCCTAGTTTCATAGCTTTATCTATATCTTTTGCTTCTGCTAGGTTTGAAAACACTATAACTGGTATATTTTTAGTAATTTCATCTTCTTTAATCTTCTTTAAAATTTCAAAACCATCAAAGTTTGGTAGTAATAAATCGAGAAGTATGATATTTACTCCTGGTTCAGATATTTTTTTCATTCCAATTTCTCCAGTTTGAGCAACTAAAACATCATAGCCATTTTTTTTAATTTTTGCGGCTTCTAAATCAAGTAGGAAAGCATCGTCTTCTATTATAAGTACCTTTTTCATATGTAAATTATATCACAATTGTTAAGAGATAGGCAATATGACTTTAAAAGTGGTTCCTTCCTCATTTCCATTCTCAAACCAAATTTTTCCATGATGTCTCTCAATTATATTTTTTGTGGCGAATAGACCAAAACCAGAGCCGATATTATCCTTTTCGATTGCGTTTGGAGCTCGGAAGAATTTATTGAATATATTCATCTCGTCTTCTTTTTTAATCCCTATACCATGGTTGTTTATAGAAAAAAGTATATTTTGATCTTCCTTGTTGTAAGTAAGTGATATTTTGATACTTGTATTATTGTTGCTATATTTAACCGCATTTTCAATCAAGTTTTGTAATACTACTATTAGCATCTCTTCATCACCATTTAATTCTGGAATTTTTTCTTCTGATTTATTAAAGATTAAACTAATATTTTTATTTCTAAGTTCACCAGAGAATAAGGTGGTGACTGTATCAATCAAATTTAATATGTTTAATTTTTTGAAATTGAAAGTGATTGCTGTGTCACTTGAATGATTAAGACTTAAGAGACTATTCACAAGAGCAAGGACATGCTCATTGTTGCTCATTGCTTTCTCTAAATAATTTTTCTGTTCATCTGTTATTTCTCCCAATTCTTTATTTAAAAACATTCGTAGTGTCCATTTGAAAGCAGATAATGATGTACGGATCTGATGAGCAGAGATAGAAATAAGGTCGGACTTATTCTCATTCATCATCTTTAATTTCTCATTTTCTTTTTTTAATTTCTCAATCTCATCCATGTGTATATTATATAGGAATTGAAGGATATTGTGAATGATAGAAGATGAAGTCTATTCAACATGAACTTTTACATTTGTGTTTTCTTTTTTTATTTTAAGCCAAAGTATTGCGAATGATCCTATTATTACAACTAAACTAGATATAATAAAGACGTAATCATAAGCATTTATTTGAGCTTTTAGTATTATAAGGGAAGTATATTGCTTAAACTGATCTATACTTGTACCCCCAAAGTGACTGTAATTATTTATTTGCAAAACATTATATCCAATTCGGTTGCTTAAAATTGTTCCAAATAATGCTATTCCAAAGGCCCCAGCGATGTTTCTAGCAATCGCAAGTATAGAAGAAGCGATACCGATCTCATTTTGTTTCACAACAGAAGCAATAATGTTTGTACGTTGTGCCATTCCGAACCCCATACCAAAAGCCATAATACAAAGAGGAATTATAATTGCTAATGGTCCTGATCTAGGATCTAAAAATGAAAATAAAAAGATACCTATTCCAGCAACTATTGTACTTGCGAAGATTACATATCTTGCTTGTATACGGCCTGACAGTGCACCACCAAGTGGAGAGGCAATCATCATTGCAGCTGCCATTGGCATGAATAAATATCCAGATTCTGTCGCTCCATAACCTAAGAATGTTTGAGCAAATATTGGGATAAGAAAAACTCCACCCATCATTCCCATGAAGACAATGAAATTATTCATAAGAGTATTTACAAAAGCTGGGATCTTGAAGAAGTTTAAATCAACAATTGGTTCTTTTGCTTTATTTTCTACATCTATAAATATTTTCGTGAAGAGAATAATTATGAAATAAGATATTAGACTATAGATAGATAACCAACCCCAATCTGATCCTTTATCAAGAACTAAAACTAAAGTAGAGAGCATAATCCCGAGAGTTATTGCACCCCACCAGTCGAAGAATTTTGTTTTGATCTCAGATTTTGATTCGTTTATAAAACGAATTGCCATTAGTGTTCCTATGATACCGATAGGTAAGTTTATAAAGAAAACAGATCTCCACCCAAAAGCATCAATAAGTGGACCTCCTAATAATGGACCAAAGACAGAAGCCGCGGCGAAAGAAACAGACCAAAATCCTAAAGCCTGAGCTCTTTCTTTTCCTTCTTTAAAGGTGACTGCGATGATAGCCATAGCAGTAGGGTAGTCTGCAGAGCCTGCAATAGCTTGGATAACACGAAATACTATCATCGAAGTTAGATTCCAAGCGAATCCTGCAAGGACAGAACCAAAAATAAAGATAGTGAATCCTAGTATGTATACTTTTTTTCTACCAATAGTATCACCTAATTTCCCCCAAATAGGAACAAAAACAGCATTAGCTAAAATATAAGCAGTTGCTATCCACCCAGCAGAAGAAACAGTGATATTGAATTCACCAATTATTTTAGGGAGGGCGAGATTTACTATTGTTTGGTCAAGTCGGCCTAAGAAAGTACCGATAATAACAGTAAATAGTATCCACCACCTTAGGTTGCTTTGCTTGGTCTCTGTCATGATTATTTATTGTAAATTTTTATTTTAGCAGACATCCCATTTTTGAATTTACTGTATAAAGATGTGTCATATTTCACTTTTAATGTAAATTCTTTATTTTCTCTTTTATCTGAAATACTAAAGACCACACTAGTGTCTTTTGCTGTTTCACTTATTTCATCAACTAATCCAGTGAAAGTTTCTCCTTCAAATGCATCTACACTAAAGGTTACAGGATCTCCTATTTTAATTTTTGAGAGACCAGAATTTTCTTTAATAGAACCTACAACTCTTAATTCTTTTGGATTTATCATTTTAACGATAGCAATTGATGAATTGAAAACTTGTCCAGGAGTATTGCTTGTATAGATTACTATACCATCAGTTTTTGCTTTTAAGATTTCAGCACCTACTCTTGCAAGGGGCTCTCCTTGTATTACAGTGTCTCCTTCTTTTACATAAACTTCATCTAAAATTCCAGATGTTTCTGTACTGATAGATATAACAGGAGCAGAAATCATACTATTCTCTACATAGATATATGATGAGATAGATTTGTAGAACAAGATTCCGATAACCGCTCCAATTATGATTATAATTGAGGTTAAACTTTGAACCCATGGTTTTGTAAAAATACTTTTTTTAGGATTTTCCATATATTTATTTTATTTCAATACTGATAATATTTTTATTTGCGACTATAGATTGA
>Ga0302292_1002529_pt1 | contig 10899 bp, 9 predicted proteins | sample III_Fen_N2_1_FD_194553 | JGI IMG/M metagenome (GOLD analysis project Ga0302292, IMG submission 194553) | Peat permafrost microbial communities from Stordalen Mire near Abisko, Sweden - III_Fen_N2_1 | ecosystem: Environmental > Terrestrial > Soil > Wetlands > Permafrost | place: Sweden: Abisko...
GGAGCAGCTGGAACTCATAAGATCTTCAAAAAGGCAAGAGAGATGAAGAATACCATTCGGAACTGAAGATATACTGTGCAAATAACAGAAGAAATTGCAGTAGAATTCCTTAAAAAGCATATATGTGATGTCCACCTAAAACAATAACCAATAATTATGAGAATTTGATTTTCATTTTAAACTAAATAAACCTTGTTTGAGCAAAATCCTAGAGGAGCAACCAGCATAGAGAAAAATTTCATCGGCAGAACGTAGCAAGGAGGTATTTTTTACATATCTTGCGCTGATAGCTTCTCAGAAGAAAGCGCATGGATCTTCAATTTGTTTTTAATTTCAGCATCTCGCATAAATGCTTGGGTAATGCGCTCTACAATCTCCTGGAAGATGAAATACTAGTCGTTATCAGCTACTTCTTCTGAGTCTTGCGTGAGTAGATCGTCAAACATCAATTCCTTTTTATCAACTTCTTCTTCGAGCTTGGCAAAGTGCTATTTTACGAATCATAACATTAGAAACCTTGCAGTCTAAATCAATCAATTAATTGAGTTACTTTATAGGAAGAACTTTCAATCCCAAAGTATTTCATGTATAACTCTACTCTGTCTCCTGCTGGAAGTCCTCCTTGAGCAAGTTGCTCGATCTCTGATTCCATTGCTTCGTTTTCAACGAAGAACCTCCCACTCTTTTCCCTTAATTTTAACTCATTTGAATTCTTGTTTTCGACGTTGTCTGCTGATAGAAGATGTTGATATTTTTATCTAAGATCCATCAGTGAGGGAGTGATGAAATTAACTTTCATTAAGGTGTTGGGAGCGACATTTAAAGTAACTGCAGAAGGGTTGCTGATACCAATCAAGAAATTGAACAAGTTATTTTCGTCGTAGATAAATAATAAATTGGATTTATCACTCTCATTTCCTCCATTTATAGGCGACTTTGATTGTTTCAGTTTATCAGCAGTGTAGTCATAATGCTTTAAAACAATTTCAGTCCATTTTATGCGTGCTTAGTTTATGAAATCTAAATTATCAGAGCGGATTGGGTCTTTTCGAAGGCTTTTATTAGCGCAGTTAATGATAAGTTACCGTAGTTACTCTTCTACTCCAGTTGAAACTGCATGCTGCTAAATCTTGTTGATTGTTAGGGAGTCATTACTGCCTTTAAGTTCAATGTCTTTTAGCAGCTCTTGCTTTAGTTTCCAGTACATTTTCGACTCCTTCATTTTCATCAGAATCTACATTTTCTTTTTCTCTATTTCAGACCCTCCATTAGCTGCTTGTTGCTGAAGCCCATCGAAAATGCAGCTCATAATCTAGTAAACCAGTCCTTCTATCGGATTTCTAAATGAAGGTCTATCAGTTCAACTTAAGTAGATTGATTTTTGAAATGAAATTGCTTTCTTAAGTAGTAAATGGTTGATTAGTTTTGAATTAATGAAAAAAAAAACACTAATTTATTGCTTAAACTATGAATGAAAAAATATTAGTATTTCCGATTGACTTAAGATTTCCCACTTAAGAACGCATATGAATTCATTTCCTTTTGAAAGGTTTTTCTTTGAGCAAGCATATTTTTCTTTTCTTTTGAATAGTAATTGTGGCCATTCAAAAACACTCCTATTAAAGAGATTTTATAAGTAATCAGACTTTTTAGTTTCTTGTTTTTTCTTTTAAAGATTTTGAGTATTAACTTTATTAATTTTTTGTAGCTTTCTTTCATGATTTTTTAAATAAATGGAGGTACCATTAAAGATGCTTTGATTGAATACTAATCACATAAAATAAATATCTTTCTCCGCAAATAAAACCGAATAGTTTAATGATACTGTATATCACATTATTTGGGTGATCATAGCTTATCGAGATAGTTGGCAAGATCGGGAATACCTTCCTTGAGACCCTTTCTCTTTCTGATGGTGTTGACGATATCGAGAGTCTTGCCAGCTTCGAAGGGAGATGAAGTGAGGGTAGCCCAATGATCGAAGAAGCATTGAGGGAAAGCCTGACCTTGAGTGAGACCTCTGAGATGAGCGGTGAAACCGAAAGATTCAGCGACAGGGAGGTAAGCTTTAACCTTTGAGAAAAAGTAAAATTATTAAATGGATAAATAAAGAAATTGCTAGTTATTACGACAGACATAGGAGTTCCTGAAATTTGTTCTTCTTCGTTGATGATACCTCTTCTTTGATTGAGGCAATTGTACACACCACCCATGGCATCTTGGGGAGCAGTAATTTCGGCAATGAAAATAGGCTCTTGGAGTCTAGGTTCAGCTGTAAGCTCGCAAGCGTAGAATAATCTTCTAGCAGTTGGGAGGATCTGACCAGCACCTCTGTGGATGGTATCGGCGTGGAGAACGCAATCGAGAAGGTTCATTCTGACTCCTCTCATGCCTTCTTCAGTCATGACGGCTTCCTTAGAGGCCCACTACCAAGCAGACTCAACGGAGTCCTTGATTTCGGTAACGTATTGGATACCCTTGGTTTGGTCAACAACGAGATTGGGACCAACATTTTCCGGACCGAAAGACCAGAGCTTAGCACCAGCCTCAAGTCTGTCCCAGTTGTATTTCTCGGCAAGATATTTAGATCTTTCCTTGGGGTCATCCTTAGGGTTGACGGTTCCCTTTTCGATCTCATCAGGAAGTCCTTCGTCGAGAGGAGCAGCTTTAGCATAGATTCTGTTGTGCTTGTTGGCAGATTTAGACATGCAGATAACGTTGGACTCAGCAATGACGGTTTCCTTGTAGGTAACGACAGGCTCAGACTTGATAATAGGGCAGTTAGCGTAATCTTCTTCGAGATCCTTGAGGCAAATTTCGATGTGGAGCTCTCCGCAACCAGCAATAATGTGTTGACCAGTAGATTCTTCAGTGGTGCAGATAACGAGCGGGTCAGACTTAGAGAGTTTCTTAAGACCATCGACGAGTTTTGGGAGATCACCGGCGTTCTTGACGGTGACGGCGACTCTAACGACTGGAGAGACGGAGTATTTCATGGATCTGATGGTGTGAGCATCAGGGTGATCAGTAATGGTACCAGTCTTGAGGATGAACTAATCGATACCAACGAGACCTACGGTGTTACCGCAAGGAACGTCTGGAATGTATTCGGTGGTTCTGCCTTGCATAATGAGGGTTCTTTGGAGGGTCTTTTCATGCATGTCATCCTTCTTTCCTGGGACGTAGTTGGGTCCAAGGATTCTAACCTTTTGGGAAGTAGCAATTGTTCCGGAGAAGACTCTACCGAAAGCGATGAATCTGCCTTTATCAGGGGTAGGAACCATCTTTGAGACGTACATCATGAGGGGTCCCTTGGGGTCGCAAGCTCTCATGGACTTAGCAATGACGTCATCTTGAGGACCTTCGTAGAGATAAGCAGTTCTGTATTGTTGAGCCTTACGGGGGGAAGGGAGATGGAGAACCATCATTTCTAGGATGGTGTCGGCAGCATTGAGCCACTTAGACATGACAGCCTTAAGGAGGTGCTTTCCCTTGAGTTCCTTATCTTCCTGGGAGAGAGTGAGTTCGAGGGTGGTGAGAATCTTGTTCATCATATCAACATCGTTGTCCATGCAAGCATTGGCAAGTTTGCAGATGGGGTCCATGATGAATTAAGCGAAGGCTCTCTTAAGAGGTAGACCTTTCTCGTTCATGTTATCGGTTTTCCATTTCTTGTCAGCAGGGTCGAAGAAGTTGTCACCCCAGAGCTTTTTCATCATTTTATTCTTATCGATGTTGAACTTCTTGGCGTAGATTCTAGCGAACTTGGTGAGGGTGAAAGCCCAGCATTCTTTTCCTGAACCGAAAGCGACTGAACCTTCATCGGGAATAACGAGAAGGTTACCCATGTCTTCTTGGTTGTAGGTATCAATGATAACGTTGACCATATCAATAACTCTGATGAAGTTTTGATACATGGTTTCACCGTCGTGCTTAAGCTCGAGGATAGATCTGTCAATCTTGTTAACAATCAAGATGGGCTTGATCTTCTCTTGCATGGCTTGACGAAGAACGGTTTCAGTTTGGACGCAAACACCTTCAATGCAATCGACGACAACGAGGGCACCATCAGTAACTCTAAGAGCTGCAGTGACTTCAGAAGAGAAATCGACGTGTCCCGGGGAATCGATAAGATTGAGGAGATATGGCTCTTCCTTGCCAGAATCATTGAGATCGTACTCGTAATACATGGACACACCAGTTGACTTGATGGTAATACCTCTTTCCTTCTCATCATCTCTGGTATCAGTGTATCTAGCTTCACCAGCAGATTTGCTTGAAATAATACCGGCCTTGCAAATCAAGGAGTCGGTGAGAGTGGACTTACCGTGATCGACGTGAGCGATAACGGACATGTTACGAATGTTATCTTGGTTGTCCATGATACCACGGATCTGTTCGATGGTGAAATTAACCATTTCTCTTAGTCTCTTTTCTGTTTTTTATTTGTCTAATAAATTTTTGTTTTAGCTATTAAAATATCAGCCTTCCCCATAGATCATTCTTAAGAAGCAGATAAATATAATTATTTTAGACACACCACTAATTTACCCTCTCTGGCCTTTTCCCTCCTTCCAATTATATCTCCACGATTTTCATATTGTTTCCTATTTTCAGCTTTCCTTTCGGCCCCCTCCTAAGAATATCTTCAAGAAACCCTCTCAAAATATCTTTACAGATCTTTTCCAACTGATATTTCTCATTATTTCTTTGGATCGCTTGCAACATTTAGTAATAATCTCTCAGTCTATTATTTAAAAAAAAACAATTCTTGAAGAAATTAGAGAGAATCGAAAGTGATATTTTTATCTCTTCAAATAAAATAACTTAATAGGATGGCTTAACCTTCAAAATCATCTCAAACTAAAGTAATAATCACTCAAAACTTTTGTTAAAAACGCATAGAAAATATACCGTAAGCAGGAAATTGCAAAATAAATAAAGAAATATCCCCTTATCATTGTTTCGCTTTTGATGGAAAGACTTTTTGCTTCATCCTTTATTTCTATTCTGAAATATATTTGAGCTTAAAATCACTTCAGAAGAATTTATTATCGTAATTAGTAAGAATTTATCACCCTGATCTATATCAATTCTCACGCTTTTTTGGATTATCTGTGAGCCGTTTGAAAGTTTTAAGTTAAAATCACCCCCTTATTCATGGCGGTAACGGTATTTATTTTATTAATATGCATTTTTAGACGAACAAAAAAATGAAAATATGTCGCACAGATAAATACATTAATAATTATTAAGGGCTGAAAAAATGGAAGGACAGATGAATAATTCCCTTTCAAAACAAAAAGATGAAATTTCATCTTCAATGGTGCTTAAAATAAAAATTTGTTCTGTTAAGAAATGAGATTAATTTTGATGGATTGTAAATGCAGATAATAAAAAACTCACCAACTAAGAGAATTATTGGAAGAAAACACCCGTTTTTAGCATTTTATTTCAGTTTATTTTCTGCTGTTGAGAGATAGTTTTTGAAAAATAATATCAAGTCCCGTTCTTCTTAAAAAGGATAAAGAGTCAATATACTTTCCTTTGGGTTTCAAAATATAATAAATTAATAGAAAACGAGCCCTTCATAATGAGATGAAACTTATCATATGAACCAAGAAACATAGAATGGAATAAGACATTTTAACAAAATATTATAAAATTAAAAAAAATTAGTAATTAGAAAATATATCATGGGTCAAAGCTTTCGAAAATGACTTCAGTTTAGTCTTCTTCATCAGCTTCTTCAATTTTACTGGTGATCTTTTTGATGTATTATGGCTATTTTTCTGTTTAATCTCTAAAGTATTTTCCTCGTCCTGAAACTGAAAATATTAAAAAAGGATTAATGCCATCTCCTAGCTGTGTTATTTAGTTTTCTAATGAAGGACATTGAGTGGTTATTTCTTCACAGACTCCTTCTTCAAATGACTTGCTGTTAAACCTAGAGAAAAGAGATCTGTCACTCATTTTACTAAGGTTAGAAGCTTATTTCAGAAACGGATCTTTCAATCGAAATTGATCAATATTTGTCCCTGTTACAACAGGATCATCTGTACTATTCATCCTTAAGAACGCTTAATAGTCATATTTCTCCCCAACTTCAGCGCCTCCTTGTTAGGTTTAGTTGACTAGCACATTGATTTAGGATTCTGTATTATTTTTTTTATGTTAAGTGCTGCTAATAGAATTAGTTAGGCTATTTTGTTAGCTGAAAGCACTTTTATTTTTAATATAATTAATGGATGGGTTAATATCAAGCTACTTTAAAGAGTTGTAACTGTTGTCTTTCATATGAGAAGGAGAGTTTTGAGGACTAATATCATTTTGGCTAATGTTTTGATCGTTATTATTTTTAGAGCTATTATTTTTGGTTAAAACAATTGTTACATTTTCCTCTTTTAAGTCAATTATTTCAGGTTATTTCGCTGGAGATAGTTCAATGTTAGGATCCTGATCTACTTGAAGTATCACATTTTACTAGTTCAGAATATTTTCTTGATTATTTATTTGAAAAGCCTTCAGATCTTGTTCAATCCTTTATGCCTGAAAAGTAACCAGATATGAGCAACTAATTTAAAATATTACATCATATTGAAAAGATAGCATACCCACTCATAGTGTTGCTCGTGAGTTAAGCCTCCAACTCTTTAGTATCCTGCCTTGAACTGCTTTCTGATGTAATCATAATCAATCTTGTCGTTTTAGTTTATCATCTTCAAATAAGATAGGAAGTTGATAATTTCAGGTGGGATTATGTCTTTGTAGTTCTCAGCTACGAAATTGAGCTTTTGTTCTTCGTAATGGTTGATCTTCTCCTCTCTGTTCAAGTAAGTTTTCTTTTTCGAGAACAGCTTTCCTTATCAAGTAAACACTGCTTTTCATTGATGTTTGTTGATAATTAAAGATTATTTATATCTGTTTGCTTTATTCTACCTTTGTTGAGGAAAAAGATCAAAATATAACCGATGCTCTCTAAGTCGTCTTTTTAACAAGGGGCTGTTTGTAATGCAGGAAGTAGTATTATTATAAAAAAAATACTATTAAACTAAAGCTAATTAGCTTACATATTCCCATGTGAACTCCAAGACTTGAGAATTTGCTAGCGAAGGACTTGTTCTGCTATCTATTAGATTCAGAATATCTAATGGTCTGCCCATTTTTTCTTCTAAACTTTCTGGCGTTCTTGAAATCGACGAAAAAGAGATTCAATGATAATAAATTAAAATCTGTGATGATCTTGCGTGGCCTCAGATTGCGATGGACAATATCATACTTGTGAAGGTTTTCAATAGCGTTGATCTGATCAAAATAATAAATTTATTAGGCAATATAAAAGGATATGATTGATATCAGATCCAGAAAAAACAAAAAATATCAAATTTCACTTTTGTATTAAGTGTAATTACAATGTATATTGCAAGAAGGAAGATAGTCTGTATCTAGAAAGTGCTATTCTGTAAGCCAAACACAATTTTCAAGCTCGGTCCCATTTGCTTTAGAACTTTTACTTGATAGTTGACTCCCTTAATTTTTTCTTCTCCTGCCCAAATAGGGCTAGCAAAACAAGTTGCTTAAACAAAATAACAATTATTAGATTAAAGTATCTGAATTAATCTAAAGGACATACCATTTTGTAGCTTTTTCATTGTTTTAAGCTCTTCGGAGATATGTTCATGGTACTAGTTGCACTAAAGAATAAAAAAGAATAAGCTGAGGGATAACTTTTGTAATCTTTGAAAGCCTCTATGTTTTATATACTTACCATCTTGATAACAACATTGGTTTTACCAGTGCGGTCATATCCTATTACCAAGAAAGGAAGGAAGTAATTGGTTGGAATTAGATAGCATTAATATTCCAATGTTTGTACCTTTATATGTATTGTAGAATTAGCCTTTGTAGATACACTCTTAGACTATAAACTGTTCGTTTACCATAATTATATTCTTCTTGGTTTTGCGCTTACTTTCTGAGTGCTTTTCCTTTGGCTGCTATTAAGAGAGCAAATTACTTTGCAACTCTCTAGCCTCATCTGCATTCATGTTTGTCTCAATCAATCAGAGAAATCTATCTTGATTTCTTTGTTCGCAATTCCCGTCGAGAAAGCTGTAAATTATTAATTCTGCTAAAAATCTGAAAAAAACCTCAAAGTTAAAGGTCTCTCATTCTAACAAATCTAATTACAAAAATTACGTGATATCTTCTCTTTCCCATAGATTTTTACTTGAAACAAAACACAATAACAAATACTTTATCTAATTCAAGAGTACAACTGATTATTGATATTAATTGTTTAATTTCACTGTGGTTTGAGCTTCCTCATCATTTCTTCTCTCATTTATTTGCTTTTTTCAACAAGTGAAATGGAACTGTTTGGTTTCACATTTTGAGAGTATTCTTTTAAGAAGGTATCATTGCCTTCTCTCTAATTCAGCTGCCTGTAATTAGCTGTTGTTACTCCAAATTGGCTTCCATTCTCTACAATATGAAGTTAAAAATTATGATTTAGAAGCAATTATTATCTTAAAATATCTTACAAGCTCTGCTCAGAGGCTATTTAGATGATAGCTGCAGTCCGTTAAGAGACTTTTCCATTGCTGTAAATTTGCAAAAAAATACTAAACCGTTGAATGATTAATATCTTTAATTTTACCTCCTACTGTGTCTTCTAATCCACCAAGTTTCTGTATCTGCTGCTTATGATTTGAAATGGTAGGTTAGCCATCATCTCCAACTATTTATGGCTGCTTCATGAGAGTTAATAAATCCTATTGGTATTTGTTGCTTTCTAAATCTGCGAGATACTTGTCTCTCTGCTCTATGGTTACAGCTCCAGCAGTTCTATTAGCTAAGTAAGCCTTTTAGTTCATATTTGGATCTTTATACTGAAATTTTGAATCAATAAATTCATTCTCGTAGTTCCTCTCAGGAGGAGGAGGTGGACTTGAGAAGTTAAGTGCTTAAGGCTCTACGGATGTAGTTATCTTGTGCAATCTCTAATATCGAGTCAAATATCCCGCATCACTGACAAATGTGTTTCGCATTAAGTTCGCTTAAATTGCAGCTGCTTCAGGTAATTCTTTATATGCTTCTTGGCTGGCCATTTAGTGTGTGATTTCTGACATAGGCACCTTGTTGTATTTCTTGTAGAATCTAATAATACACATAAATGACTGTCAGCTTCCAAGCTAACCATTTCATTATTGTCTTGCAATAATTATCGTTTCATATGATTTGACCCCCATTGCCCCTTATCTTACTCGTTGTCGTATTCCTTGAGCTTATCGAAGAGGGCTCCTTTCAGCTGATCTTTGGCGGCGCTGTCTGTGTTGACAACCTGATAGTTATAAATTTCACCCAGGAGCTTCTTGACGCTTTCCTGTAAAACTGACAATCAATGAGAAAAAAATAACTGCATTAGTTCTCTGTATTATTACATTCCTCTTCAGACATTTTAGTCAAGGCTTTGTTGTGCGAAACAGTTTGAATTTTGATTTACTATTTTTCTAAGAAACAGTCTTTTGTCCAGCAAAGCAAACAAATTATTATTATTATTATTTGCGAAAATAATTTTCGGATTTTGCACCAGATTTTGCACTAGCTTTTAAAAATTCGCAGCAACAAATCTTATTTACTCAATCTAAACAAACTCATTTTTACTTAGCTCTTAGCACACTTGATCCTTCCTAACTCTAAGAATGGCGCTCTGCCCTTTAACTCTGAAAGCAATCGGATGCGCTCTGGGAACAGAAGTTTCTTATTTTTGTCAAGTCACTCATCTCGTTGAAGACACTGCTGAATACTACATCTGTGTTGGAGAGAGGTCATTCTTCTTCCTTGATAAAGCTCTCGATAAGGTTAGAGGCAAAGTGAACTATATTGACTTGCAGAGAATCATAGTCGACTAATATGTAAATACCCTGCTCCAAGTTCATCTCAGCGAACATCGAGAAAGAAACATGCCTCTCAAAATGAATCTGCTTTGCTCAGACCGCTAGTCATTGACGAACTATCTCAATTTTTCATGGAAAACAAACCTGATGTTCAGGCATGTAGAAGTGAGGGATCTTCCTCTCTACCAATTCGACATACAAATCGAGAACAAGGCAAAACTAGAAGAAGCAGGTAAAGATCTTCCTCTTAACTATCCGTTTTTTAATATGAAACAGATTTAAAACAACAATTGTTTTTGTTGAAGGTGTCCCTGATTTTTTATTCCACACAAGAAGAGAGAAGCAGTATCTGTTAGAAGATCGATTGATCGTCAAGGGATATGTCTTTCACATTCACTCATAGTTCTAAAATGTCCAAACTGGATGTTATGTTCTTAAGGTATTTCATTCTTTACATTACTCATTTTAACCAAAACGAAGTATTGTTTTAAAATAGTAAAACACAGCAGAAGCACAGCTATTCATTTAAGTCTCGAATGCATTTCCCTTGAGAGTCATTCCAGCAATGGGCGTAAAAGCTAACCTAGAGCAATATGCGTAATCTTACATGGAACAAATCGTGAAAGAATATGGAGTTAAAAAGTTTTACATTAAGACTTCTGGCTCTTATCAAAAGCACCACAATCTCGTAGAAGACAAGAGCAGCTGGAATGGATGGGAGATCTCAGCCAGTACAAACCTCTAAAAAATGAAGAGTGTTTCCATCATTGTGATTCGCAGAATGTTCTTGCCTCCATTGCTCGAAAACTTTACTGACATTCTTCTAGTTTTGTTCTAAAACTCTCAGGCACTCTCCTCTAAAAGTAGAGTTGATCTTCGCCTGATTGCAGATAGCATTTACAGTGTTAACTATTAGTCTCCTGTATATCTCCAGTTAGTTTAAGAAAAATGCAACTCTTTATCTCTTGACGACATTGGGTATGAGCGTCTTCTCCGCTTC
>Ga0302292_1002530_pt1 | contig 10899 bp, 8 predicted proteins | sample III_Fen_N2_1_FD_194553 | JGI IMG/M metagenome (GOLD analysis project Ga0302292, IMG submission 194553) | Peat permafrost microbial communities from Stordalen Mire near Abisko, Sweden - III_Fen_N2_1 | ecosystem: Environmental > Terrestrial > Soil > Wetlands > Permafrost | place: Sweden: Abisko...
ATCTTATCCCATTTCATTAATCGGACTTATCCGAATATTTCTTGTTGATATCTTAGGTTTGTTAGTTGTATATTAGCGATTTAGATTTAGAAATTCAGCTTCGAAATCTCTCCATATTTCATTTGGTAAAGCTGAGAGTGAGTGATCACATATTTCTCCACCATCCTGCAATATCAACATTGAGGGTTCGGGTGAGTAATTTTTCATTGATATTGCAAGGAAATCTTTGAACCGTTCAAGTTCAGCTGATGACCAATTTGTAGCTTCTTCGGCAAAATAACAGGATTTTACTTCTGCAATCCAGTTGGAAGGCTTGATTTTATAAATCCAGCCTTTGCCATACGGATCTTCATTGAGTATACCAGGGGTTTTTTGAATCATGTTATTTGTATCCATAATTTTTCCTGAAACAGGAGAATACAAACGAAGAAGTTTTCCGTTTTGATCAATTTCAGTCAATAAATCGCCTTTATTGATTGTATCACCCGGTTTTTTGTTTACTATGAATTTCACCTCTCCGGTAATATGAAGCAACAGGTCATCAAGTCCAATCCTGGCATTACCTGTTTTTTCCATGTACATCCATGTGTGATTTTTAGAGTAATACAACCCCTGGGGAATTTTCAAAATACTTGCAGAAAGAAAGCCAAGTGCTTTTTGAATTTTACTTTTTATTTCAACTTGTTTGTTTAGCACCACCCAGAAGGGAATTAGTAAAACCAGAAAAGTAATGATAATCAGGTATTCAATTCCTTTGGTTGCGAAAATGTCAGAATAGCTAAAACCGTCCATATTTTTGATTTTTATGCAATCACCATTAAGAATGATTGCGGTTAATATTATTCATGTTCAATTGCCCAGGATGGGGAGTCGCGTAAAACAGGCATACGGTTAATGACCCACCTGAAAATCCATATCTGCGTAAAAATTACGGCCAATGCAACGACAACTTCCATCCATGATGGAACGTATCGTACTGCAGCATCCCACCTGAATCCGATAATTGAAACATTCAACCTATTCATTATAACGCCGATCATGGTCAGTAACGCTGCAATTTTAATCATTGTGATATTGTTGTTTCTGTAACTGATAAAGAACAGAATCATCGGGAAAAGAACAAATCCCAACATCTCGAGGAGAAACCAGTGTCCCATTCCGGTATTGAGCAGGTCCCAGTGTTGACCATGAATAAATACAAGCAATTGCAGAAAAAAGTAGGCAAACATAGTTCCTGCACAGATTTTGGATAATCCACGGATGATGCCGTTTTGAGCCTTTTTATTTTTTTCACTGATCTGATCGAAAAATACCCTGTCGCTGATCGATCCCTCAAAAATAACCATCGATAAACCCGCAAATATGCTGGATACAAGGAACATGACAGGTATAAATTCGTTGTACCAAAGCGGATGTATTTTTTCTCTTGCCATAAGGAATAACGCCCCTAATCCCGATTGATGAAGCATGGATAATGTTATACCGAAGATAACTGCGGCCATGGTCATTCCTGAAAGAATTTTGTGAGCCCGTCTTACTCCAAGCCATTCAGCAATAGTCGGAGAAAATTCAATTAATTGCGCAACCATGTAAAGCAGGAAGTGCCATGCTACAAGGAATAGAACAGAACTTGCGCCAAAGCTGTTTCCGATTATTGGATTGAATATATGCCATGGTCGCCCCAGATCGAGAACCAAAGCCCCGGCATAAAATGCATAGGCAAGAAATCCATTTAATACGGTTACCCTTATAATGGAATGGTATTTACGCATATTCAGAATATATACCATAAAAGTAAGAACGTAAGCCCCGCCTGCAAATGCCACGCCTGTTACTACATTAAACCCTTTCCACAAACCCCATGGAACCTCCTGTGTTACATTTGAAACTTCACCGAGTCCCTTCCAGAAACGGATGACAATCAATGCCAGTCCCAAAAGAATGATTGGAACTGAGATAATATTAAATGGGGTAAACCATTTTCCTCTTGGTTTCATTTCACTTACCAAAAACTTCCAGATGGAATTGCCATCGTTGTCTAATGCGATCTGCTGGTTATTACTCATCTTCTTTCTCTTCGTTAAGGTGGTTGTTTTTTGTGGCCTGGTGTATTCCCAATAATAGTGTAGGTACCAATACAAATACGGATGGTACGGCGTAAAGGAACCCTTTCGTTAATGCCGGATAGGAGGATTGTTGAATAGATGTATTCAATCCCAGCTGATCAAACGGAACAGGTGAAAGATATAACCATCCTGTGCCGCCGGCTTCATGTTCTCCATAGATATGATCGGTGTATAATTCAGGCTTTTCGTAAATTCTTCTGCGTGCTTCAGTTATCAGGTCCCTGCGTTTTCCGTATAACAACGCTTCATTTGGGCAGTTATATACACAGGCAGGACTTTCTTCCGTTTTAAGTCTTTCGAAACACTGATCGCATTTTTGAATTTTTGGGTTTGCACTGTGATATTCGAATTTGGGACTATCAAACGGACATGAGACCATGCAATAACGGCATCCCATGCATTTATTGCCATCCCAGGTTACTGGACCCGTTTTTGTTTTATACAAGGCCTTTGTCAGGCAGGCAGCTGCGCAGGCAGGCTCATTGCAATGCATACACTGCCGCTTAATAAACACTTTACCTTTTGCAGTATTGAAAGTATTGATAACCGTGTTGCATGTATCGTCTGTTTTACGAATTGCTGCGATCTCTTTTGACGGTTTGGGTTCGGGTAAATTATGCGCTTCTGCACAATCAAACTCGCAACTACGACAACCCTTGCAACGGGTTCCGTCATACAAAATTCCATTGAACTCGACTTCGGTTTCGCTTTTGGGTATTGCAGACACATTCTCTCCTATGGCAAGTGTTAGTCCCGTAACGCCAAGCAGCTTTAAAAAACCTCTTCGTTGAATGCCCATGATTTCAAGATTTATCAGGTTAGAAACTTAAAAAAATTAACTATTTGGTTATTATCAATAAATTTTGTTTGAAAATCTTCCCATATTTCAGGTCCGAAATCGGCAAGAACATTCTCTTTCAATGCTCCTCCATCCTGCAATACAAGCGCATATTCGGGCGAATCAATTTTCACAACAGTTGCAAAAAAGTCTTTTAATCTCGAAAATTCATCCTTTAACCATGTCTTGTAATTCTCGGCCATGGTTAGGAACTGGATTTCAAGTAACCAATTTGTAGGTTCAATGGAATATACCCAACCATCTTCGTAAGGAGCCGAATTGAGAAGGGAAGAATTGCCTGTCAGTATTTCATTGTGAGCTTTGATTGTTCCAGATATGGGCGAATAGATGTTAAGTTGTTTACCTTTTTGAATAATAGAGAGTAACTGGTCACCTTTTTTTACTTTTTCCCCTGCACTCTTCATTTCAATGTGTGTAACTGGTCCAGTGATATGAAGCAGAAAATCATCAATGCCAATTTTCACATTTCCATCTTTTTTCATAAAAGCCCAGGTATGTGTTTTATCAAAATAGATTCCTTTAGGAATGATTACCGAATTCTCATCAAAAACAGGTTCTAAGGCAGACTTGGTATTTGTAACTGTCAGCCTTTTATTTCTTAAACGCCTGGTTGCCATGTCATAAATGAAGCTGATTACGATGAATAAAAATAAAACAAAGAGTAGCATTTTTAATAGGACATTGGCTTCGTTTGCCGGGGCAACTGAATAAACAACAGGTTCACTAATCTTATCAAGCTGAGATTTTATTTCACTTGATACGAGATCACTGTAACCATTTGCATTTAGAAATATCTGTCCGTCAGTGATGACCCAACTCAGAAATGCTAATTCAGCCTCATTTTTTGGTTTTTGGGATGACACAGAATAAATATTCCCTGACAATACTTTAGGATATTTTCCAATCCAAACCCCCCGGGAGAATGTCTGCAGGTTGTCGTAGATGTTTTCCATATAGTCAATTTTCCCGTTCCCGTTTTTATCAATTGGCACCAACTTTATATTTTCCGCCAAACTTTGATTACTTGGATCCATAATTTGAACTAACCTGCAAAAGCCCAAAGCATCAGGATCTTTTTGTATCACTGAAATCATCTCTTGTCCGCTGGTTATTTTGATGCCGGTAAAGATTGGTTGATTTGCGTTCAGAAATTTTTCAACACCCGACAGAATTGTAGGATCATTCATGATGTAATAATGTACAGGCTTTGCAGAGCTGCTTTGGACTTTTCCAAGTAGCATTTCCCAATTTTGTTTATCCGGATTTGTTAAAATACCTGACAACTTCTCCGCAGTAATCCCTTTCTTATAGATATCTTCAAGTAATGGATTATGTGCATTCATGACGGGAACAATTACATTTCGGCCTACAATCATATTCCAGACAGATTGATTGCCAAGAGCAGTGAAAGTTTCTTCTGCTGTAAAACCAATGCCTTCGCCTGATTTCAACTTTCCGGCGAATTCACTATCGGTCGATTTAACAACGGTTATTTTCAACTTTGGATTTGCATTTCCGTATTCGCTGGCCCATTTCTGCGCCAGATTGTACAACTCAGGAGATGTAAATACATTTATGGAACCCTGCTGAGTTGGGGTTTTCCCGGTTACCACTTCTTTACTTTCAGCAAAAATGTGACTTAGTAATAAAACTCCAATTAATAAACAGATCTTGGTTTTCATGATATTCCCTTTTTAATGACAGAAAGTGGTATTCAATTATGATGCCAAAGGCAAAAATGCGACGTAAGTATTAGTGAAACAGCGTGTTGATGTTTATGGTGTTAGAAAATTATACAGCGCATGTGATGAATAATTCAACACAAATTATTGTTCTTTATTCTAATGAGAAGATATACAGAGAGATAGCAGCTGTGTATATAAAATATACACGTGTTGAATTAATCAACAATATTGTTTTATTTTTCATTCTGTTAAGTTCATTTTTTTCTTAAATTATTGTAGCTCCGCAAAATAAAAGATGAGGATTTAAAAAATAATGATCTTGACTTGTAACTATTTTTTTAAAGATTTCGTAAAAATCACATTATTCGATAAATTTTTGTTTTAACCATTTTAAATTTAATGAAATGAAATCAACAGAAAATGCATTAAACTGGTTTGAAATTGCTGTAAATGATATTTCAAGGGCAAAAAAATTCTATGATACAATTTTTGATATTGAAATGCAGCAGATGGATATGAATGGAATGCTCATGGCTTTTTTCCCTACTGAAAATATGTCGACTAATGTAGGGGGTGGATTGGTACAGCACGAAATGTACAAACCAAGCACTGAAGGAGCTGTAATTTATCTGAATGGAAATCCTGACCTTGCCTTACCCCTCGGTAAAGTTGTGGGAGCTGGAGGTAAAGTTGTAATGCCTAAAACCTTAATCAACGAGGAGATTGGTTATATGGCGTTCTTTATGGATACAGAAGGCAATAAGGTGGCATTGCATTCCAACAAATAAATTTTATTGTACATACCTCAGATATTATTTTTTGAGCTTGATCAAATGATCTCATTTTTAATCGCAGAAAACCTCAAAAGTTACAACTTCTGAGGTTTTCTGTGATTATTTAATGATTAAATTCCTGGTATTTTGCTGCCTTATCTTGGCACTTTCAGTGTTTGTCAGCTTCTTGCCCATATAGGTCAGGTTTTCAATTTTAATTCCGGAAACATACTTTTCCTTGCTGAAGCCATGAAATACAGAGAATGGTAGTAATCCACCTACAACCTGAATGTTCTTGAATACAATATTGCTGATCTCTCCACGAAACTTGTTGTGATAGGCCTCTTTTCCTTCAGGGATTTTCTGAACTCCATCCCATGCGCCAAACAGGTAGTTTTTCTTAATGAACTCTGGATCGCGTATGCCGTCAGGACCCCACTGGGAAAAGAAGATTGCTACATCAAATAGCTTTTGTCGGCTGTCTTCAACCCTTATATTCTCGAAAACCACATCGTGAACATGCGATTGACCAGCATTATGAATGCTCATCGTTGCGCCATCCTCAACATGAATAATGTCGATATTTTCGAAACGGATATTCTGGACTTCGTTCGAATACAATTCAAAACCAACTTCAATCGCATTTCCCCATATGGAGTTCCAGAATACACAGTTTTTGACCAGAATGTTATCCGTTGGCTGATCTGCGGGGTATTTGCCTCCTGATTTAATGGCAATGCAATCGTCTTTAGTATGGGCAAACACTCCATCGACAACAACATTGGTGCACCGGAAAATATCCATTCCATCATCGCTTCCATTTTCGCTGACGATGCGGACATCCTTAATTTCTGCCTTGTTGCAATGGTATAAGGCTATTTGCCAGGTGGTGGCGTTGTGTAATGTAATATCTTCAATCTTAATATTTTCACAATCTTTTAAGTCAATGAACCGGTTGTCGCAGGTTGGATCTGATTTATTCAAAGATCCATCCAAAACTCCACGTCCGCAGATTTTGATGTTCTTTTTTCCTTTTGCATAAAGATATCCCTGAACCACTGCACCACCTTCAATATAAACTGTCTGATTATCCATCAATTCAAGTTTTACCTTTTTGTAAAGTTTACCACTTTCAAACCAAATTACGTTCTTATCTGACTTTGAAGGCGTGTTGATTTCAGGCTTTCCGGCAAAGATAAACAGTGGCTGCTGCCTGATACGGCCATTCAACTCCAGGCTAAGATTTTCGGGTTTATTCAGTTTGAAACTGAACGAATTATCGCTTGAGTATTCAGCTTTTAAACCTGTCCTAAGCGGACGAATATCCACCCATCGGACGTCATACATCGTATTTACTTCTACATTTGCTTCTCCCTGAAAGTCAAAAATAGCATATGATGCAATTGGCGTGTCGAAAACCGGAACAGGAGTTCCGTTTACCTTGACCTGGTAATATTTGGTAGAAGCAAAACCAGGAGGAGCTTTCCACGTATTGATTACCGAAAAAGCACTCACTGCAGGCAAAATGAATAAAAATAATAAGATGGTTTTCATGATCAGAAGGTTTATTTAGTCGTATTTTACATTTCCGTTTTTGCCCACAAATTACTGGTTGACAGTTCAACGGCTTTCATTAGGTTTTTCTTTGCGTCAATTGTGTCACCAAGTCCTTTTTCTCCAAGTCCTATCAAAAGGTAAGCATTTGATAACTGCACATACTTTGGTTCCTTTTCCCCAAATTTGGCAAAGAAATCAATTTCAGAGCCTTGTTTCAATTGGTTATTACCTTCTTCTATCAGTTTATTGAAATTCTCAATAGCTTTTAACTTATTCCCAAGTTTCAGATAGCTTAAACCCTGATAAAAGATAATATAATCTGACTCTTTAATGGATTGATCAATTGACATCGTAAAATAGGTCCTGGCTTTTACCTTATTTCCCTGATCTTCATAAGCCAATCCAATAAAGTAATTGATCTGTGGACTTCTGAAGTCACCCATTTTTGATTTTGAATTTTCCGGAGTTTCAATAGCAGCAAGGAATTGTTCGAGTGCCTGCTCATTCTTCTTCTCCGCCAGGTATTTTTTTCCAAGCAACAAGTGCGCATCAACCGTAATATCACGAACTCTTGAGCTGCCTTCGCGGAAATGGAAAATACTCTTATCTAAATATTCCACCGCTTTTTCGGGCTCACCTGCAAGATTCAAAACCATGATCTCGCGAACAAAAGCGTCGTCACGTTGTCTGACAATTTCATTACTTCCTGCAAAAAGGAGCGCTCTTTTTTCAATTGGTGCATTGCTTAGTTCGTAAAGCGGATCCAGCTCTGCGTAGTAAACCGGTTCATCTTTTTTAAGGGCAAATGCTTTTTCATAAGCGCCGATTGCCTTCTGAATATCCTGTGAATGTTGGTAATAGCCCCATCCCAAATTTCGCCAAGCTATCGCCATCGAAGGATCAAGTCTTACTGCAATCTCCCAATTTTCAATTGCATTTTGTGGCTGCTTGTCGTAAAGTAAATTTCCAAGGTAGTAGAAGGGTTTCGCGTCATTGGGAAAATATTTAGCTGCAAGATTCAGAACTTTTACGTCTTCGAGCCGGAAAGGAAATCCATAATCAACCGATTGAGCAGATGCTTCCTTAAAGAGTTTTTCCGCACCCGCTCTATTCCCTTTTTTATCCTGAAGATATCCCAAATAGTAACTGATCATCTGATTCTTTCCTTTGAAACGCTGAAGCACTTCTTCACATTCAGTAAAAAGTCCGTCATTCAGATATCCGACCGCGAGTTCAAGATAATTCTGATCAAAATCCCTCATTTTTCGGATTAGGCTAACAAGAAATTCTTCGCTTGTTAGCGTATTTCCTGACACTTTAGCCAAAAGATAAATTTCATTTCCTGTCCGAAAGTCAAGCGGATCTTTTTCGGTAACACCTGTCAATGTAGCTGTAGCACCTTTATAATCACACAGTTTTCGCAATATGGATGCCTTGAGATTTATTGCACTGTTATTGACGGAATTTGTTGAGAGCGATTCATTTACTTGTCCCAACGCTTTTTGGAAGTCACCTTTTAGACATGATATCCTGGCCAATTCTATATAAGCGGCTGAATGCCATGCATAATCCCAGGTTGCGCGGTAAAGTGTGTCAGTAGCTTCATCATATAGTCCAAGCGCTTTGAGCGTTAAACCCTGCAGATACAGCGCTTCACAATTCGATGGCCTTGTGTAATCCTTTGTCAGTCTTTTTATTGCAGTTCCGAAAAAGCCTCTTGCGATGTTATATTCCCCATTTTTAAGATGAATATTTCCGACAGCAACATTGGTCCGGATATCATTTGGATCGCGTTTTAATGCTTCTCCAAAATAATCCATTGCGTTCAATGTCGGGTTATAAAACTGAAGTATCCGGCTGCCTGCCAGATACAATTCTTCAATGGTTTGCATTTCTTTTGCCGGAACCGGTTTCTTTACCTCTTCCGGAAGTTTACCGGCTGCCTTTTTCTCAACTGGCTGGTAAGCGACCAATACTTCGTTGTTGTCCAGATTGACCATTTCGGTGGATAGATCAGTCAGATCAAAAGATCCGTCAATTTTTACTAAAGATGTGAAAGCAGTTTCCGGAGAGATTTCTACAATTTTCTCAAAAATAACGACATCTTTTCTTTTCAGGATAATCTTTGCCTTGCTCACTTTTTGAGTGGAATAATATCCCAGGAAGACTTTGTTATCGTCCCGCATTTCGAGATTCACCGCACCATTGAGGTTTGCATTTTTGAATCCCTGTATGTCTTTTACAGGATACCAGTATTGCCTGAATGATTTTACTTCATAAGGTTTGATCCAGCTGTAATCGGGCTGATTGTCGGAAAAAGCGCCAACCATAATTTCAACGTATGGGCCATCATTTTCAGTCAATTTACCCTCAGTTGCCTGTCCACGTTCGCCAGAGCCCCATTCCCAAAGTTTGGCCCCTTTTACCACATTGTGATCGCCAATGTGAACTGTACCTGTCTCTTTCCCATGATCATACGCTCCCATGAAATCCTCTTTCAGATCATACGCGAAGTATGAATTCTGGTTGATGGAGTTTTTCCACCAGCTTAGGTCAACGCTATTTGTAAAGTCTTCTCCGTTATATACTTCTGTGGAAATGGGCCAATTGGAAAAACTGTTTTTGGCATGATAAGTTACCTGGTTTACGCTTGGCGGAAAGATTACCTGGTAATCCTTGTCGGTATGAGCAGCCACATTTGCCCAATATAAAAAGGTATTGGTAGATGGAGTTGGGTTGTGGATCTTCACCTCGGTCATATAATACGATTTGCCTGGGAAAGCGGTAATTCCGATTGTCCATCGCATCCGATGACGTGGCTCAGTCTCGCCAATCCAGATCGTTTTACTGCCGTCTTTGTTCTCTGCAAGGTCATAGTCGACCGGAAGCATCGTTGAGGCCCGGTGGTGATGAATCACACACCATTCAATGCCCCCCGAAACCCACGCTCCGGTCATCCCGATATTGGAAGGTTTGATAACATTGTTTTTGTAGATGAAGTTATATCCGTTGGTCTTATCGGTTCCATAGTAAAGTTTGCCCCCAATCTCAGGAGTAATACATAACTTAATATATTCATTTTCAAGAATAATGGCTTTCCATGCGCGATCTTCCTTCTCGTTCGAAATCATATCGTTCAGTGCATACGGATATATTATTTTGGAGGCACCCTGATAGGATTCACCCTTGAAAAACATTGGGTTCTTGTCGGGAGGACTCACTTTGTAGGTTGGCAAAATCCACTTTTGTTCAGATATTTTAACTTGCCCGGTCAGGGTTTCAAGTTGCAAAAAAACGAATACGATTAAGCACACAAAAAGTGAGACACACCTGAATATTGCAGAATTCATTTTTGGTAAGTTTAAGCAGGATTAACAGATGTAAATGTATAAAAAACAAATCAAAAAATCCCCTAAACTCATCACATTACGACCTGCGAGATACGAATAATCGCCTTTTACTTTTGCGTAACCTACTGTGAATTTTGAACAATACTTATCCTGTTTCATATAACACGGTGATTTCTTACATTTGTCCTTATTCTGACTGAATCATTACGATCAATATTGAAACCAAAACTAAAACGAGACAAAATGAACCGAAATTTTTTTGGAATAGTTATTTTAATATTCGTCCTTTCAATCCAAATTCTATTTGCACAACCGAACACTGGAACTAAAGCAAAACAACCGGTCCCAAAGGAAGGCACATGGATTTCAATCTTTAACGGGAAAAACCTTGATGGATGGACACCAAAAGTGACAGGTTACAAAACCGGCGAGAATCCATTGAACGGTTTCCGGGTTGAGAATGGAATTTTAAAAGTGGATTACAGCAACTTCGTTCGGTTTAACGGTCGATTTGGCCATTTGTTTTATAAAGACAAGCTCTCTTCATAC
>Ga0302292_1002532_pt1 | contig 10889 bp, 10 predicted proteins | sample III_Fen_N2_1_FD_194553 | JGI IMG/M metagenome (GOLD analysis project Ga0302292, IMG submission 194553) | Peat permafrost microbial communities from Stordalen Mire near Abisko, Sweden - III_Fen_N2_1 | ecosystem: Environmental > Terrestrial > Soil > Wetlands > Permafrost | place: Sweden: Abisko...
AGATAATCTATTCACTCTATCCAAATGATCATCCATTTATTAAACCACTTACTTTATCTGTCTGACTTCATAGTGATGCCAGGAAATCTTCGAATCACCTAGCAAACAAAACTCCTTGTTGGATTACCTTCTGGAGCATATTTAATTCACTTCTTTTTCTCGAGCTACGATGTCTTCTTCTCCAGCATTTCCTTCGAGTTCCATGCTCATCGAAACATCAGATTAATCTAAATTCTCGTTTTTCTGATCCTTCGATACTTTGTCTTCATCTTCTTCGACTAACCGTTCAAAAGATCTAAGCAGTTCTATTGCTTCTGGAATGGAGGGATTTATCAGAATTCCTGATCCAGCTTCTAGCACCTTTTGATCTTAATACGGTGCTACACGAGTTGATTTTACAATAATCACATCAAAAATATTTAATTTAAGATTGAACCCAGATTCCTTGGATGAAATGAATGCGCATCGGCGGGAATCATCCCCAATTAATATTCTAATTGATTCTTTTTCTATCCCATGAAAATCAATAGTCTTATCGCGAGTCGGTTCCTCCATGACTACTCCTGAGATTAAAGAAGAAAAACAAATTATTTATGGGAATTAAAAATAATTTAAATTATCAGTGAAAAAGAGAGGAGAAACACACTAAAAAGGAGTCACTTCTTATTGTATCCTCCCCCAGCAATTATGCCTTTTAAACTGAAATAGCTTTTACCAAGCACATCAAAGTGATAGGTAATGTTTTTATCAGTGATTTAATTGAGTTTTAGAAATTCAAATTTATTGAAGTTTTATGTAATCGCGTCTTTCTCTGTTTCTACTTCTGGCTGGATGTATGACGGATCAAAGATGTCATACTTAATGCAATTCCTTGACATATTCTTCTGGTTATCCGAAGCGATTTGTCCTTTGGAGAATTTGTAGATCGAATTTACTTGTACTGCGTTGAAAAACCCTTCGCAGTCAGAGCAAGAAAAAAATACTAGAGTGCTGTAAGGAAGAGAACCATCGTATATCTCGATTTTGAATGTTTTCTCTTATCCAAAGGATTTAATTGCTCCCTTTGAGATCACTCTAGCGCGCACACTCATACTGCGCACTCCCTTTCGCAGCTGGGAGATAGGCGTTAGTCGATCCTTTGCAAACATAAAATCTCTTTGGTAGTTTTTAAACTCTACTTCTTTTCGTTTATGATTATGCGCTAAAATACAAGGGGGGATGTGAAAAATATCTGGTATTTGACCTTTCTCCCCAACTTTGACTTCCGATAAAATCCTTATTCATCAGGAACATTTGAAAAAAGACTTTAAGAGCTCAGTTATTAATTTGGGAAAAAAAGACCAGAAACATAATACAAATTAATGGGAAAAATGATGTAGGGGGGGGAGTGGGGGTATTTAAGTTCTCTCTCTTTTTCCTTCAAATATTAGTAGCTTTCTGAATTGCGAAATAAAGCAATATTTTATCATTTATTTACTTACACATATTCTATGAAATTCACTAATTTATCATTGGCAATTTCATCAATAATTAAAATCTAAAATCTATTAATTTCATGTAAAAAGAGACATGCTTCTTTTTGCATTTTTGCAGTTTTTCGTCTCTTGTTTTCTTCAAGACGAACTTATATTTTTGATTCTCATGAGCTTGTATTTCTTGTAGAGATATGAGCAGAATTCTCTAACAACTTAAGGATCTTCTCTGAGAAAACCTAAGAAGGAGATTATGAAAAATGAAATATTTAGAAGAGACAATCCAAAAGGATCGAAATCAGATGAATAAATCGAGAGTGCTATGATATCTAGTAGCAATTAAATTAAATTTAGGAGATAGCTTCTCCCTATGATTTTGACATTCCCTTCCTTGTAGCTAGCCTTGGAATAAAAATGAGCTCCTGTCTACGCGAACAGAGATTATGATAACCTAACTGAGTGCGGGCCAAGAAACCATAGATTTTTCCAGATTGTGAAAAGTTTCGGGTATTTTTTTTCTTTCACTGTTTTGGTAAATTCCTTCCATTCTTCGTAGCCGAGTGAGCTGTATGTTTCAAATAGCTCAAGTGCCTCCAATCCTAGGATAACATTCAGGGTATACACCAACACAACAGCAATGAATAGTGGCTTATCGAGAGACATGATAATGATAAATATTTTCGTAAGATTTTCGAGCATTCCAAAACAAGATCCGATCGAAATAAACAAAGTAACTCTCATTTTCTGCACTGCATACAGGAAACCCATGATGATTAAGATGATCACTGCTAGGATAAGTGTCAGGATTGTCAACACAATAGTTTTATTGTAGGGTGAAGATGATTCATTGTCCTAAAACATAAAAGAAAAAATTGTTATTTTTCCAAAAATAAGGCAATTGTAAATGAGGAATACTTAATATTTTCACTATTCTTACATTTGGGATACAAGAAGTGCCATTGAGAGAGTAGTTTTCCTCACATGAAGCGACACATTGTTGATTTTGTCGATAGGGATAAGATGAATTACACGTAATGCAACCTGAATCACTGGAGTTTATACAAGTTAAGCAGGTTGAATTGCAAGAAACACACTAATTTGTTATTTTATCAGTGTAAGAATTAGATGGGCAGTTGTTATAGCATTTCTATGTGACTGAGTCAAAGTAAGGTTTATTGAAATAGGGGGAACAGTTGATGCAATTGGTGCTTTGTTAGGAACAAGTTAGACACTGGATATTGCACTTCTTACAAGTTTACGAGGTTGAATCAAAGTATTCAGTTGGGTCAGTGCATGTTTTGGAAGATACTGGAAGACATTTGGTTGTTCCGTTGGTTTGGTAGTCTAGATAATACCCCGTTGAACAGGAAATACATATTTACGCTGAAGAAGAACATGCTAAACAATTAGATACAGAACAAGTGCTTCCTTTACAGTTGGTGGTTCCATCTGATAGGGTTACCTCTGAAGAACCATCAGGGCATGACAGCACACACAAGCCATTGTTTTTGAAATATCCAGTTTCGCATTCAGAGCAGCTACTTCCATTTTAGCAAGTCAAGCAATTACTTCCACAAGAAACACAATTTTACCTATTTTAGAACAAAAAAAAATGAGTTAAAAATTAACAAATTTATTGTCTTTTGATTACCCTTATGCGATTGTGTCCGCTGGACATTGCGAATAGCAAGTTGATTCATAGAGGAAAGGGCTCGGAGCTTGACATTGCACGCAATCTGTTGAAGTTAGACATTGCACGCAGGAAATGTCAGTGCATATTGTTGAGTAAGCAGTGTAAAGTGTGAATTAAAGGAGAGATGATGATTTGTAAGCAGGGTAGAACACTTAATTGACTTATTCATCGATGTACAGAGAAAAAGATGAGAATAGAGTAGTCACTGAGTACAGGGATTGCTTCTCGAAGGAGAAGAAAAAGGTTAAATTTCTCTGCGGATTCGTTGGGTAAAAACTGATAACACGAGGAGAGGATGAAGATGCATAATCGCATGAGAGAGTCGAGTTTATTCCAGAACTCAACAGCTATTAGCAAGAAGGAGAGGTGATTTAGAGCGCATCTGGGAGGGACAATCTGAATTATCGGGAGACTGTAGAGTATGACAAAGGATAGTCAGGCGCGAATAGTGTGAGTTTTAGAGTGAATGCAGATGAAATCAGAGAAGGATACACAAACAGTTCAGGGGAATCGATGTTACCAAGAGAAATAGGATTGTTTAGATTAGCTGATCCTTCAAAGTAAGTTAGAGTTGAAGATGCATTGGAGATCGTTAGAGATGCTGAAATACTTGCTGTGTTAGTGGAAGATACGCAGTAAAATGCGAGAATATTGCTGAATGTTATTGAAAACAAGCAACTAAAAGATGATTAGTTGCAGATTGATGTCAGGTCGGAAATCGTTAGAGGGACAGTGATTGTCTAAATTGCAGAAGATGCAGAGAAGAGCGATATTGATCCAATTGATTTAGAAGTTGTTACGTCGTTTAGGGAATACTTAGGGGATAATTATGTATCTTATGTGATGAATTAATCAGAAAACGAAATGTTTAGAGAATATGCTAGGTTTCCAGTGAAAGAAACAGCTGTAAAAGCAAGGCTAAGCTTAAGTGAAATGGGAGAGGATACTGTTGCAGAGGTAAAGGGTGAAGTGAGTGTTATTGATCGAGACACTGTAGAGTATGATGACACAGAGCCTGTTTCCATGGGATAGATATTTGCTGGGTCTGAGTCATAAATTGCATATGTTCGAAGGTTAAATACCCCAAATTCAGAGAATTAATATGGTAGATTTGCAATGCAAGCAGATGGTAGGGTGATCGACGAAGAACTGTACGAATAAGGCAATGCTAAATATGTGATGGAGTTAATTGTAAGAAGCGGGCATGTAGATGATGATATTACTGTGAGAATTGCTGAGGATTATTTGCTGAAATCAACGAGGAAAAGACAAGAAGAAGGTAATGTCGGTCGTGAGGGCGCTGAAGATACAAATTGAATGAGTAATGAAGGGGAATCCGATGCTGTTTTGGAAGAAGGTGTTAGAGTAACTGAGGAAAGACTTGCAGGGGAAGTACTGGCGTAAATGATATTTAAAGACTCTTGTTAAAGGAGATTATCGGAGATGGAGGAGCCTACACGGATGCTAAAAGTAGGAGCTGATTTGATCGAATATGGGTTGTAGGAGATTACCATGGAGACTGTTAGAGCGGAGCAATAACCTGTGGAGGTGAACTACACAGCATAGACAGATGCAGTGTTGCTGGTTGTAGCTAAAGTTGGGGAGGTGTAAGTGCAAGAATGAATTGTTGTTGGAGCCGAAAAGCTAGTGCATTACGCTGAGCATACTGAAGGAAGAGATGTGGCAGATATAGTAGAACTACTGAGCGGCTCAATTTCTAGAACTCCTCCGAGGGTATATGAAGGTAAAACTGTATCAAGTGTAATCGAGAAGCTCAAAGTAACTGCTTGTGCGTTGACAACGGAGCTGGAAGAGCTAAGAGTAGTTTAGAATGATGATGCAGTGGATGGAATGAGTGTAGATGCGAGGACTGAGTATGTAGCAAGTTTAGAGTTGGCTGAGTTGTAGTGATTTACAGAAAATGAATAGGAAGAAGAGCATGTACCGATGAAGTAGCTATTCAGGAGAGTCACTGAGAGGGTTAATACAGTTTCTGCAGCGTAGGAAGATGTAGGATCAGAATTTGATGCGCAAGGAGACACTGAAATTGAAGAACTTGAAGATTATGAGCAGTTCACAGAACTTGAGTTTGAAGTGCATACAAGAGACGATGCCTGGATGATTGGAGAGTAATTGCAAGCACTTGGTAAGGTTATGATTATGGAATCACTACAAGATACGCTGACTGTTAAGCTTATGATGAATTGATACAATGCTGAAATACCTACATTAGTTCCCCCGATTCGAGAAACAAGCAACCCTCCTGTGATTTACACATCACTTTGATGCACAACTTTGCTTGAGCTTGTGATTATTGAAACATCTATGGATGAAGTTGAAGAATTCGATGTGGCATCTACTGCATTGTTGATTTGAAATGCAAATGAGAATGAACTAGCTGAAGAATTATCGAATGTTGCAGGGGTTTAAATTGTTATTGTCTACGTAGTGAGGTCTAAGCTTACAGGGGTGATGGTTTGTTGAACGTTGTTGGCAATGTAAATGATAGTTGTGCTAGCTGAAATCGATAGGGAGGAAGATTGGAAATCGATTAGAATTAGATCTGTGGAAATAATGGTATTGGTAACTCCAAATGACAATGCTAGGTTTCGAAGTTTAGACGAGGAACTAACCGGGGTAGATATGAGAGACGAAGAGATCAATGGAGATGGGGAGATTGTTATCGCAGACAAGAGGGAGTATGTTGCTTGGGAATACTGAATCGATGAGTAAAGATAAGTTTATTTGATTTGAAATGTCTGTTGAGCTGAAGTGAACGCTGTACGGGAGTTGGTCACAGGAGAAAATATCAGAGTCACTGTGGTACCTTAGGAGATGGCAGCAGTTGGTGTGAGGACGAAGGAGGAGGATGATGAGCTAGAGTAGAAGGAGCAGGGAAGTGAATTGAGGGTGCAGAGGGCTTGATAGGTTGAAGGAATTGCAAGTAACTTAGATGGGATCGTGACAGATAAAAGTGAAGTTCCTGCTTTTAAATCGGTAGCAGCAACAAAGGAAAAAGAGATTTTCGTTGTTTGTCCAGTGAGAGGGTAATCTTCAGTGAATTAAAGAGATAAAGTAGATGCTGATAATGTAGATAGATCAGACGATGTACTACTTGAGAGAGCAGGATCCGTTTTAGCAATAGGATAGCTAGAATCGGCATCTGAAGCTGTTGAATAAGCTGAGAAGCTAAAAGAAGATAAATTGAAGGTCTTTTCGATAAAAGAGGTCACAAATCCACAAAGATTAAAGGATATTAATGTAGTTGATCCGCTGTTTAGCGTAGGAGAACTTAGTGTTAGAGTGATTGTATGGATACTTGCTTCGATTTAGTCAGTTGATGATGAGTAAAGTGTAGATGCATAAGATATCCCTCCACTGCAAGTAGCTGAAGATGAAGTGGAATATAACGCAAATTGAGGGATAGCGAGGATTATAATAGCTCCGTTTGAAATCAAATAGCTCGTCAACGGAAGTGTGATTGATAAATCAGTTGAGATTTGAGGAGAGGTGTTGCTGGTTAGTTTTGTAAGGATTGGATTTGCGAGTAAAGCTGGTTGAAGAGTTGATAGAGAAAGAGCGAAAGTGCCTTCTTCAAACAACCCAGCTGTCGATGAGGAATACAGTGTTGCTGTGAAAGTATTGCTGTAACTGGTAATGGTTTTTACATAATCTAGATTCTTCAAACAGTCCAAAATTAACGGGTTAAATGGACTTCCTGAAACATAGCAATACGAATTACTGCAGCTACTTAGGCTTTTCGTTGCAACTACTGATATGATTGTGCTTGAAGATGACAGTGAAGCAACGCAATTACTACTTGATGTTGATATTGCTACCCATTAATTAGCAACAGGAATAAGAATTGTTAGATAATATGTTGGACTGACTTCCATAGATATGTCATAGTTTAAAGTTATCCCTGAAACAGAAGAATACACTGCTGAGCTACTTTGGATTGCCATTTTTGAGGTAGTAATCGGGTAAGGAACGAAATAAATGCTCTTATTGCCATCATCAATCAAGTAGATTGCTAGAAGAAACAAACAAAAGTTATTTTAATATGTATTTTATTCATTTGAAAATTATGCCTTGTGTGTGAAAATTTCCGTACTTGAGGAGATGGAGAGTGTGAAATTAATGACCTCCGCTGTAGGTTATCTTGATTCCATGCGGTTAGTAACTGCCATACTCAAGTTATACCATTTTTATGTCGAGAAATTGCATGTAAAATTGAAAGATAGCGATCCAGAAGTATTTTTAAGATTTGATGTGGTGATTGCTGTTGTGGCTGTGGTAATATTGGAATACCTAAGGAAGGAGTATGTAGATATCTACGCGAAAGGATGCGCAAAGGATATTTGAGAAGATGTTGAATCAACACAAGTTTCGAGATTAAAAATTAAATTTATGATTTAAGTTGAATCTTGAACGATCAATCCAGTTGATTGTGAAATCGAGAATCCCTTCAGCAGTTCGTAGCTTAGAACGAGATTGTAAGATGCCTAGATGATAGGTGAATAAGATACGGAGTATAATGATACTGTTCCTGACATCGTTACAGAATCAGGGTTCGTCAAAGAATTTATCTAAGTAAAAATAATTGTAAATTGTGTGTGAAAAGGGAGAACTAAAAAGAGCGTTTTTGTTGTGTCTTACGAATACATAGACATTCTGCGATGACGAAGAAATATCGCACATAATCGAGCTTGCTTAGAAATAAACTGCTTTCGAAATGATCTAGCATGTAAACGTAACAGCTTACGATGCATATGATCCAATTACTACAGTTCCAGTAATGTTAGTGCTCGGGCAGATTGGCAAGAATGCAATGGATACCTCCAGCATCATGTTTTAGATAACTAAACTAGAAAAAGAGAAGGAGAAACTCCCCGAACCACCTTTAATGAGATTGTCAGATGGTGTAACGGAAATATTTGCTTGGTAATCTAACGAAATAGCAATGCTATTTGAAGAGCTGTCACCACTGGTTAACACAGTTGAAAATACTACTTTCATACTCACCAACGCATTTTCAGAGGAGTATTTCGATGGGTTCAAGAATGGGCCGATAATCATCTCACTGATTGATATGTAGCTCAGATCTGATCTTGGGGTGATCACACATTAGCTTAAGCTGTAACTGCATGATATTTAAGCTGTTTTTTGGAGGAATTATGGTAAGAAAATAATCAGGTCAAAATCAAAAAACTAAAAGAATTTCTAATTCGTAAATATGGGAAAATAATTACTGTTGCTGTTGGAGGAAGTGACAGCTTATCCATAGATAAGAAAAGATTATGACATGTCACTTATCGAGAAAGAAAGCGTGATACTCGCTACTTCATTTACTAGCTGTTTGTGTGAAAACAGATTTTCAAACAACCAAAAAAAGTTTGTCACTTGAATGTTTAAACTAATAAAAATGAAGAAAGTCTGTACAGTGTTCACTTGCAGATTGGCATACTGGAGTTGATAATTATGCAGCTGATTTACTATTGCATAGACAGAATCCTAAATAGAGTGTCTCACAAGCAGAGAACAAAGGAGAAGAACCAATAAATTTGCCATCAATATTAGAAAGTATCTCTCTTTTGGTTTTAGGATTTTGTTTTGTTTTTGAATTTTAAACCTAATTAAAACACCGCAAATAAGCTGATGAAAAGTAATCAAATTTTTGTTAAATTGCCTTGATCAAAAAGGTTTCAAAGACTAATTTCATTTGAATTGTAATAGTCTTGTATGATTATTATTTCCATCATTTCTTCATCAAAATTCCCCAATTACATTTCAAATCAGCACTTTTTTTCTTCTTTTTCTGTTCGTTTGATTCTTATTTCTTAGTCCTTTTCTTTAAAAACAATAGTTCTTTTTGCTTGCAAGCTTATCCCTCAGAAACTACTTGAAATACAATCGGCGCGGAGGAGTGAGATGATCTTCCATATAATCAACAACAAGAAAATAAAATGCAAGATCAAAACAGAAAAAAGAATTTATGTAAAAAAGATTAGTTCTCTGTTTTTTATAATCCAAGAGAACTTTTGGCAGTAGCAGTATATGAAGATATTTCAAGGATTTCACATTTATTTAGAGCCAATGTATTCATGTTTATTTGGATAATTGATCCCTTGTGTATTTTACAGAGTAAAATTATTTGTTGGGTTTTATTAGCCTTACTGATAGGGATTGTTTAGAGTTTACTACTAAGAAGGATATGAATTAGGTGACTACTAAATCAAAGGATTATTATTCCCTTAACCTCCATTTTTCATTCCATTTTATAGCAGCTGCAGGGGTATTTGCATATTCGAAGGTTAAAAACCTCTTTGCTGAGCTTATGCTTATTGATTTTATGCAGAATTTTGTTGGAAACCAAGTGAGGCATTCTATCCTTAGGGGTAATAACCTCCATTAGCACCTGGATTAGATTATTAATTGTTTCCTCCTCCAAGAGTTACCGGTGATTGCTATTGCTACTATTGTTATTTGGTTAGTAGAGGAGGAATATATATTTATTAAGGCGATTATTGCAAGTTATTAAGTTATCTGTTCTAAGGAAGAACCTAGGTCTAAGGTTGCTACTGATGAGCTTCGATCTGATTCTTTTGAATGCTCAATTCCTGGAAAAAACAAGCAGTCTGTTAGACATCAAATTATGGTTAAATGCAAAATTTGTATTTTTTGTATTATCCCATGCTTTTTACACGAACTAAGAGGTCAAACTCTTCTCTTAGAGTCTCTACAGTGATCTACGTATCTAACCTCATTTTCTCTGAGTTATCCAATTAGACTCTAAAACAAGCAATTATCCAAATGTAATCATGCATCGAAAATATATAAAAAACTTACTTGAGGAGTGATCGTAGTTTTCTATTGTCATCTTTAACTTATTTGAGTTTTTTCGTGCGCTTAGCTAGCTTTTAGTTATCGAGGTTCCTAAAGTTAGAAAAATACACTGTTTATCAAAGGTCAGTTGCCAAACTAATACTTTATTTCTCTTTTGGATTTTGTATTTTACTCAAGAACATTTGGATTCGATACAAGATTGTTAAATTCTTAAGATAATGTTGTGAGTGCTTCCTTACATTTCTCAACTTTTTTTTGAGTGAGATTCTGCTCTTCTAGGATGCATTCAATCCTTCGGAGGCTTAGATCTAAGTAAATATATTTGAGAAACATATTAAACTTCCATTCATCAGATAGAATTTACAAACAAACAAAATATTATTGTTCCTTTGTTTTACCAGAGTTTATCATTTTAATCCCATATTCTCTGAACCCAGATGACATATTATCTTCTGAATGTTCTTCATAAGTATTTGCAAGCTAAACTACTTTGAACTACTCAGTTTTCATCCCAAGTTACTTCGATATCTACCTTGACTGTTATTTCCAAAAAAAAGCAAATACTTTTTGATGCACATTTTCAAAAGATGATTCTCTACTGTTATCTTACGATATCTGAGTCGTCCTCGAAGAAAAACGCAGGCAATAATATGGACACAAGTGCCATTTAGAAATAGGGATTGAATTCTTTTTTGAGTTAATATTTTGGAGAATGATGTGATGATTTAGGTATTGGCTTAGCTTTGTTTTTAATTTAAGAAGTTAAGTAATTTCTATCAATATAATTATCAATTACTTCCCTTTTTTCTTGTTTTTCTTCATTTTGTCTAATATTAAATAGTTAAGCTGTTAGATTCTGATTATTATTAGTAAGTTAT
>Ga0302292_1002533_pt1 | contig 10888 bp, 12 predicted proteins | sample III_Fen_N2_1_FD_194553 | JGI IMG/M metagenome (GOLD analysis project Ga0302292, IMG submission 194553) | Peat permafrost microbial communities from Stordalen Mire near Abisko, Sweden - III_Fen_N2_1 | ecosystem: Environmental > Terrestrial > Soil > Wetlands > Permafrost | place: Sweden: Abisko...
TTTTGTAGTTTGTGGTTTACACTTGGATCAAGCCATTTCAATTGCGGACACCACCGTATGTGCCACCGAATGGAACATCACTGTTGCATGCAGGAATCGCGTGACAATGACGAATGCGGAAAAGCAGACGAATTCAACGGTAAAAAGGTTTACATTATCAGAAAAGAAATAAAAACCGACTCGATAAAGAAATAATTTCTCATCACTTTTAAACTGAAAAGAACCCTTTCAAATCCAATTGGAAATGAGAGGGTTCTTTTTTATGTCAAAACTTTTAAAAGATTCAAACTGTTATTATAAAAAACAATGTTTATGAATAAAAATAGACTTGAAGCTTTTAGTGACGGTGTTTTGGCCATCCTAATTACCATTATGGTGTTGGAACTAAAAATTCCGCAGGGTGATGATTGGCATTCGTTTCAACTGCTTATACCAAAATTCGTAAGTTATATAACCAGTTTTATTTACATTGCTATTTACTGGAATAATCATCACCACCTGCTACATACTGTTAAACGAGTAACCGGAAGTATTCTTTGGGCAAATACTCATTTGCTGTTTTGGTTGTCGTTGGTGCCTTTTGTTACTGCCTGGGCTGGCGAACATCATTTCACCGAATTACCTGTTGCAGCCTACTCGTTTATCCTTCTAATGGCTGCCATTGCTTATTTCATTCTCTCCAAAACAATCGTTTCAGTACATGGCAAGGAATCCGTGTTGTCATCGGCAATCGGAAAGGATTTCAAAGGTATAATATCGGTAATTGCGTATGCAATAGCAGTGATATTTGCCTTTTTTGTAGTGGAAATTTCGTTATTCCTGATTCTGGCAATTGCAGTACTGTGGTTAGTTCCCGACAAACGTATTGAGAATAAACTGAAAGACAAGGAGTAATTTATCTTTTCCCCGATTTTCTGCTTCCAAAACTGCCCGATGAAGGTTTCACGTTTTTAGCAACACCTCCTTTTTTCACGCTCGAACTGCTCGAATTTGTTCTTAAATCACGCGATTTTGGATTTGGGTTTGAAGAACGATCAGACTTTGTTGGTTTGGAAGTTGCAGTTTTACGTTCGAATGGTTTTTGTTCCTGACTTCTTGTTCTTGATTCTTGGTTCTTGACTCTTGGCTCTACGACAGACGAAGAATTCGCAATTGCAGTCATAATCTGTTCCATTTCTGCCGGTTCAAGTTGCCGCCATTCACCAACGGGTAATCCTTTCAAGATAATGTTCATGATGCGGATTCGTTCCAGTTTTACCACTTCGTAATCAAAAAATTCGCACATTCGGCGAATCTGACGGTTCAATCCCTGAATCAATGTTATCCGAAAAGAATAAACCGATTCCTTTACCACCTTACATTTTTTGGTCATTTCTCCCAAAATCGGAACGCCACTACTCATTTTCAGAATAAACTCGTCAGTCACTGGTTGCCTTACTGTCACTAAATATTCCTTTTCGTGCTTGTTTCCGGCACGAAGAATTTTATTGACAATATCGCCGTTGTTGGTTAGGAAAATCAAACCCTGCGATTCTTTGTCTAGTCGGCCAATGGGGAAAATGCGTTCGTGGTAGCCGATATAATCAATAATCGAATCCTTTACTCCTATTTCAGTCGTGCTGATAATGCCAACCGGCTTATTGAAAGCTAGAAACACGAAATCAGTTCCGACTTTAGCTTCAATCGGGTTGCCATTCAACAACACTTTATCACGCACCGAAACCTGATCGCCCACGCTGGCTCTTTTTCCATTCACAAACACATGACCTTGTTCGATGAACTTATCGGCTTCCCGACGCGAACAAACACCGCTGTCGCTGATAAACTTATTGAGACGGATTTTTTCGATCATTGTTTAGTCAATCGGTTAACTTGTTGATTAGTTGATTTGGTTTATTCGTTAGCCAAGAGCCTACTATTAACTATCGACTGCTTACTGCTATTTAAGTACATCCAGCAATTCACTTATTACCATGGCGGTGGCTCCCCATATTTCTGCATTTGTAACATCAAAATAAGGTGCTTCAGATATGGTTTTTATTGAATTAATATAGAAATCTTTGTGCTTAATAACGTCCTGTTTGAAGAAATCTTCGAAAGGAATCTCAATAACCTCATTCACTTCCCGTTCATCGATTTTATATACCGGCTTTTCAGCCAAATAACCAACAAATACGCTGATTAGAAAATTGCTTGGTGGAACATAAATATCTGACAATCTTCCGATTATTTCAATCTTTTCTTCAGGAATTCCTATTTCTTCCTCAATTTCACGAAGAGCTGTTACTTTGACTTCGCGATCTTCTTCCTCGTACCTTCCACCAGGAAAAGCGATTTGACCGGAATGAACTCCGACATAAACACTTCGTCGTATAACAATCATTTTCAGCACATTATCATCGTGAAAGAACAAAATTATAACGGCACTTTTCTGTGCATTCAGAATCGGATATTTTCTGTTTTTTAATTCTTCAACATAATGGTTGGATGCCATTCCAAGGTGAGAATTCACTCCGGGCAAAGGTAATTCAAATTTCTGTTTTAGTATTTCTAATGAAAAATTCATAAAAATGAAATAAAAAAGCGCAACTATTTGTTACGCTTTTGACTTTGAGTCTATCAAAATTTTATAATCAGCTATTGTTATTATATCTGTTTTATCAAACTTTTTTATAATGAGTAAATCCTTGTCTCCTGTAATCAAATAGTCCACATCGCCATCTTTCGCAAGTGCTAATAAAAAATTGTCATTTGAATCTCTGCAAATATCTACAAGAGACGTAACACTAATAAATTCAGCTTTTAGTTCAATTATTTCCAAAAGATGATTCAAATCCTCTTCTGAAAAGAAAATGCTTAACTTAGGTCTTCGGATAACTTCAAGAAATTCAGCAATTAAATCATCGGAAAAAATTAATTTAACTTTATTCCGTTCAATCAAATTATCGAGAAAATCGAATTGCTTACTTATCAAAAAGCTTATCCAAAGATTAGTATCAATGATAATTCTATGTTGTCGAAGCATTTCTGGCTTTTCTTACTTGTTTTACTTCATCAGTAATTTCTTCAAGGGTTGGGACTTTATCTGCATTTTTTCGCAAATTTACAAGTGCAGATTTTAGCGAATTTGCCGGTCTTATTGTTATAAGATTCATTTCAGCTAAATCTTTCAACAGCTGCTTAACCTTTGGATTTTTAATTTCAATACTAAGTGTTTCCATATAAACTTATCATTTAGTTTCTCTGCAAATATACAAACTTCATTTTGAAAACAACACATTTTAGCTTGAGGAAATCTTTTTACTGGCAAATAATGCAACCTTCACACTTGGACAATTCACCACGTAAGCGTTTTTCAACTAACAGTCTAATTCTATCCTGAAGTGCAGGAATACGTATATTTTCAATTACATCGTTGGTAAAAGCAAACATAAGCAATAAGCGTGCTTCCGCTTCGGAAATTCCACGTGATTGCATATAAAATTTGGCGGTTTCATCGAGCTGACCAATGGTTGCTCCGTGCGAACATTTCACGTCATCGGCATAAATTTCAAGCTGCGGTTTGGTACGCATTTTAGCTGTTTTATTGAGCAAAATATTACGATTTGTCTGGAATGCAGCCGTTTTCTGAGCATCTTTCGCTACGTAAAGTTTACCGGTAAATCCGCCTTTTGCTTCGCCGTCAAGCACATATTTAAATAATTCCTGACTGTTGCAATTTGGTTTATTGTGAATTATCGACGTGAAATTATCAACTTGTTGGTTCTTATCGCCAATTACCATTCCGCAAAGTTTAGTTTCGCAATGTTCACCATCCACATCTATTTCGATGGTATTTCTGGTAATGCCATTGTGTAGCGTAATCACATTTCCTAACACGGTTGACGAATTACTCTGATTAATGAGCAAAGTTGATAAATTAGCCGTTTTTACGTGAGTATTCTCCAGTTTATAATGTTCGTAGGTGGCATTCTCTCCCACAAAGACTTCCGTAACCCGATTGGAAAGGAAACGAACATCATCCACCGTGTGATCGCAAACCAAAAGTTGAGCTTTCGAACCTTTTTCCAAAATGATGAGATTATGACTCACCGCCATAAAATCAACATCGGAGCGCATTATATTCACCAATTGGACGGGTTTATCAAGTACAACGTTTTCAGGAACATACATAAAAAAACCATCCTGTGCAAAAGCTCCATTAAAAGCCAGCAAACCGTCCTTTTTCGCTGAACTGAGCTTTCCAAAATAATCTTTAAAAAGCTCCGGATTTGTTTCAGCAACCTGTTTCACACTACCAATAATCACTCCTTCGGGAAGCTCTGAATTGCGCGGATCATTCACCGGATAAAAACCATCATTCACCACAAAATAAAGGTACGAATGAATTCCCGGAACATCGCATTTGAAAACATCATACGGATTTACAGGAATTGGAATTCGGTTGATATTTAATCCATAATCGATTGATAAAGCTTCTTTTAAATCGGAATATTTATAATCTTCCAACGCCTTAGTCGGGAATCCTAACTCTTCAAACAATGCAAATGCATCATCGCGCAAGTTGTTCATCAATGGGGCCGAATGCTTTTTAATGCTTTCGTCATTTGATTTGTATAAGTCGATATATTGTTGTTCCATAATAATTTAGCAGTAAGCGGTAAACGGCATTTTTGCAAACAAATAAACAAATGAACTGATTAACCAGTCAACTATTTTGCGTCTACCTCTTGCTTTATCCAGTCGTAGCCACGTTCCTCAAGTTCCAAAGCAAGTTCTTTTCCGCCAGATTTTACAATTCGTCCATCATAAAGCACATGCACAAAATCAGGAATAATATAATCCAGCAAACGTTGGTAATGGGTGATAACAATACTTGCATTATCCGTTCGTTTCAGCTTGTTGACACCGTTAGCCACAATGCGCAACGCGTCAATATCCAGGCCTGAATCGGTTTCGTCAAGAATTGATAACCGCGGATCAAGCATTGCCATTTGGAAAATCTCATTACGTTTCTTTTCACCGCCCGAAAAACCTTCATTTACGGAGCGATTGGCCAGTTTATTGTCCATTTCCACCAACTCTTTCTTTTCACGCATCATCCTCAAAAAGTCAGTTGCAGAAATAGGTTCCAGATTTTTATATTTGCGGTGTTCGTTAACCGCAGTACGCATAAAATTAACCATGCTTACACCGGGAATTTCAACGGGATACTGAAAACTGAGGAAAATTCCTTCGCGTGAACGATCTTCGGGAGATAGTTCCAACAAATTTTTACCGTAAAAACTCACATCCCCTTTCGTAACTTCAAAAGCCTGATTGCCAGAAAGCACCGAAGCTAATGTTGATTTTCCTGCACCGTTGGGTCCCATGATAGCGTGAATTTCACCCGGACGCACCGTCAAATCCAATCCTTTTAATATTTCCTTGCCATTAATACTGGCGTGTAAGTTTTTAATTTGTAGCATATTCTTTAGTAAACAAGTTGACAAGTAAACGAGTAAACAAAAAATTACACGTTACGAGTTTATTTATGATTTTTATTGGCATATTAGCAAATTGGCAAATTACCCAACACTTCCTTCTAATGTAATTTGGAGCAATTTTTGAGCTTCTACCGCAAATTCCATTGGTAATTGGTTCAACACTTCTTTGGCATAACCATTTACAATCAATCCCACTGCATCTTCAGTAGAAATTCCGCGTTGGTTGCAGTAAAATATCTGGTCTTCATTGATTTTTGAAGTTGTTGCTTCATGTTCCACAATGGCAGAATCGTTATTTACCTCCATATACGGGAAAGTGTGAGCTCCGCACTTATCACCGAGAAGTAAACTGTCGCATTGTGAAAAATTACGGGCATTTTCAGCAGCTGGATTCACTTTCACCAAACCACGGTAACTGTTTTGACCAAAACCTGCTGAAATTCCTTTTGATAAAATATGACTTTTGGTGTTTTTTCCAATATGAAGCATTTTCGTGCCGGTATCAGCTTGCTGGTGGTGATTGGTTACAGCCACTGAGTAGAACTCGGCTGAAGAATTATCGCCCAGCAAAATACAGCTTGGATATTTCCAGGTAATGGCAGAGCCCGTCTCAACCTGAGTCCAGGATATTTTTGAGTTTGCGCCCTTACAGATTCCGCGTTTGGTTACAAAATTATAAATTCCACCTTTTCCGTCCTTATCTCCCGGATACCAGTTTTGAACGGTGGAGTATTTTACCTGTGCATTTTTGAGTGCCACAATTTCAACAATGGCCGCATGAAGTTGATTTTCGTCGCGCATAGGTGCAGTGCAACCTTCGAGGTATGAAACGTAACTATCTTCTTCGGCAACAATCAATGTTCGTTCAAACTGACCTGTATTTGAAGCATTTATGCGGAAATACGTGGAAAGTTCCATCGGGCAACGAACACCCTTCGGAATATAAACAAATGAACCATCGCTAAAAACTGCCGAATTGAGCGTTGCAAAAAAATTGTCGGTATAAGGAACCACCGAAGCCATGTACTTCTGAACCAAATCGGGATGATGTTCAACTGCTTCACTAAAGGAACAAAAGATGATTCCCTTTTCAGACAATGCCTCTTTAAAAGTTGTTTTCACCGAAACGCTATCCATAACCGCATCTACTGCTATGCCGGATAATGCCATTTGTTCTTCGAGCGGAATGCCTAATTTGTTGAATGTTTTTATCAGTTCCGGATCGACCTCATCCATACTTTTAGGTGTATTTTTTCGAGGTGCAGCGTAGTAGGAAATACTTTGATAATCAATTACCGGTATATTGAGGTGTGCCCATTCCGGCATTTTCATAGTGAGCCAGTGACGATAAGCCTTGAGCCGAAACTCAAGCATCCACTCCGGTTCGTTTTTCTTAGTCGAGATGAGTCGGATAACTTCCTCGCTGAGTCCGATAGGTATGATGTCGGTTTCAATATCGGTTGTAAAACCATATTTATAATCGCCAGTGGTTACTTCATCTAATATATTTGTTGACATAATGCTATCAATTTAATGTGGAAAAGCTGAAAAAATCAGCTTTTCCGTAAAATTTATTGCAAAGGTACAAAAAAATGTGTTTTTGAGCATAATTCTTTGGCGTAATTGCAGTAAAATACATAACATTATAAATGCTGATATTGTTTTAAGTCGCTTGATTATTGATTTTATTATAAAAAGAGAAAATCTGAATATAAAGCATTCACGTTTTCAGTTAGTTATTATTAAGAATACATATCCAACTGCCTGGGCTTCCGATTTTATAAATATGAATTTACAACTTTTTGATGTAATTTTGCGTTTTAATGATTTAAAATCAAAACTTCTAATGAGCTACATACCTGTAAAACCAAATACACTTGGCTTAATTCGATTGACAGATATAGATCTGCGTGAAATTGTTCCGTTCATTGACTGGACTTTTTTCTTTATGGCATGGCGTATGTCAGGCAAATATGAAGGAATTGAAACAGTTCACGATTGCCTTTCGTGCAAAATGAGCTGGTTGCAAAATTTTCCCGAATCCGACCGACCAAAAGCAGAAGAAGCATTGAAATTGTTCAAAGATGCTCAGGAAATGTTACGACGGTTTCTGGCTGAAAAGATTCTTTCAATTAATGCCGGTTTTGGGATCTATAATGGTTTTGCTAAAGATGATAATATACATATTCAAGATTTTAATCAAACTATTGTCATTCCAACGCTTCGCCAACAGCATCCTTCGACCGATGGATTTTGTTATTCACTTGCTGATTTTTTAGCCGAGGAAAACGATTATGTGGGCGCATTTGCCACCACTATTTCCGGGGTTGAAGCATTTGCCGAAAAGTTTGAAAAGGAAGATGATGTTTACAATTCCATTTTGGTAAAAACATTATCGGATCGACTTGCCGAAGCAGCTGCCGAATGGCTTCATTGGAAAGTTCGAAAGGAATATTGGGGTTACGCTCCGGATGAAAACCTGTCGGTAAAAGAAATGCTTAGAACACAATATAAAGGTATTCGTCCAGCTGTTGGCTATCCTTCCCTGCCCGACCAATCCATTATTTTTGAGCTGGAATCGCTGCTTAAATTCAATGAAATAGGCATTCAACTCACCGAAAATGGTGCTATGTTTCCAAATGCTTCTGTGTGTGGTTTGTATTTTGCTCACCCACAATCGAAATATTTTATGATTGGTAAAATTGACGAAAAACAGTTTAAGGATTATGCCCACCGGAGTGGAAAATCTCCGGAAGTTTTGCATAAATGGATGGCGGCTAATCTGTAATTAAACCTTTAGTAGTCGAGGAACGAGACACTAAAGCGTTTATATAAAAGATAAACTCTCAAAAGTCTTCGACGTTTTGAGGTTTATATATCATCAACACATTTTTTCTTACCTTTGTAATCTCATTATCAATCTGAATTAATGCGAATCGATATTATCTCCGCTGTACCCGAATTGTTGGAAAGTCCGCTAAATTTTTCCATCGTAAAACGTGCCAAAGAAAAAGGGTTGGTAGAAATTTATGTCCACAATCTCCGCGATTACACTAACAACAAACATCGCCGTGTTGACGATTATGCCTTTGGTTTCAGCGCCGGCATGGTAATGCAAATTGAACCCATCGATGCAATAATCAGCAAACTGAAAAACGAGCGTACATACGACGAAATAATTTACACGTCGCCGGATGGAGAAAAATTCGATCAGAAAATGGCCAACCGATATTCAATGACCGAAAATCTGATAATTCTTTGCGGCCATTACAAAGGCATTGATCACCGCATTCGCGAACATTTGATAACCAAAGAAATTTCAGTTGGCGACTTTGTACTTACAGGGGGCGAACTTCCGGCAGCCATCATGGCGGATGCCATTGTGAGGTTGATACCGGGTGCGATCGGCGATGAACAATCAGCTTTATCCGATTCGTTTCAGGATAATTTGCTGGCACCACCAGTTTACACGCGACCGGCAGAATACAAAGGCTGGAAAGTGCCGGATATATTGCTTTCGGGTCATCAAGCCAACGTTGACGAATGGAACCACCAGCAGTCGGTGGAACGAACTAAGAGATTGCGACCGGATTTATTGGAGGATTAATCCGCTTTGAAAGTTGAAATATTGAAAACGCAAAATCCGCAATCGGTGCCGGAAGCACCGCATATGGTATTGGAAGCACCGCGGCGTTAAAAGAACGTACCGCATTCGCCTCCGGATGTACCGCATTGTTAAAAGCATGTACCGCATTCGCTATTTTATATACCGCATTTGGTATTTACAGTACCGCATTTGGTATTTGATATAGCGCATTAGGAATTTCAACTCTAGCAAATACGTTGAAATGTACCGGTTCAGTAAAAATAAGACTGGCCAATGAAACTCGTACTAGCTATCTGACGTTTATCAACGTGGTAAGCGGGTTCGTTTTTGCCTACGATAAAAGTGCAGCAGCACATAAGCGGCAATGGATACCGGAAAATTCACACGACCTTAAATCTTCACTCATATTATCAGTAATCTTTTAATTAAACGTTATATATTACTCAATTTGACTATAACCAATCACTAATATTTTTTCATGAAACCTTATTTGGAAAACAATATACCTACAATAGAGCAAATTGCTGATTTGCTTACCGACATTGCTTGTGAGCTCATGTCAAGCGGGGCTCATACTATGCGGATTATTCAAAATTTATCCAGAATGGCCGAAACTTTTGGCTATAGCATTGATTTATCGGTATTTCAACTAAGTATAATGATGACCATCATGAATAAAAATGATCAAATGAAACGGTTGACTCAAATTAAAAAAACGAAACATTTGACATTAAATTTCACTATTGTATCAGAGTTGAGTGCTTTGAGTTGGGATACATATGACAAAAAACTGTCGTACGAAGAAATTATAGTTCAGTTTAATAAAATTATTTCTCAAAAACGAATGTCTCGTTGGTTGGTGCTGGTTTTGGTTGCATGTGCCAATGCTTCTTTTTGTGCATTGTTCAAAGGCGATATATATGCCATAAGTCTCGTGTTTATTGCGACATTGGCAGGATTTTTCTTACGTCAGGAAATGATAAAACGGCACATCAATCATTTGGTGATATTTACATCAAGTGCTTTTGTGGCTTCGTATTTGGCTGGATTAGGGTATGTTTTTCATTGGGGAAATACGCCTGAAATTGCATTAGCATCCAGTGTTCTTTTCCTAATCCCCGGAGTGCCACTTATTAATTCCATATTGGATATTATTGAAGGGCATATACTTACAGGGATTGCCAGACTAGTAAATGCATCCAGTTTAATTGTTTGTATTGCCATTGGCTTATTTACTTCAATGCTAATTTTAGGCTTAGAAAAATTATGAATCCTGAAATGATAAAATTAATACTTATTGATGGTTTACTTGCAGCAATTGCTGCGGTAGGATTTGCAGTCATATCTAATCCCTCACGTAAAGCTGTGTATGTATCAGCCCTTTTGGCGGCTATAGGACATGGTTTGCGTTTTTTCCTATTGAAATCGGGGTTTGAAATTTCACTAGCCACATTTGTGGCTGCTTCTTTTATTGGCTTATTGAGCATTTTGTTTGCTCGTTTAATTCATTGTCCAGCTGAAGTATTTTCTTTTCCTTCTCTTCTTCCTATGATTCCGGGTTTATTTGCCTATCGAACAATCCTGAGCCTTATCAAATTTATGCAAAACGGTGACATTCAAAAATCACAAGGCTTTATTATAGAGTTTTTTCACAATGGCATGACTACAATTTTCATTCTTCTAGCATTAGTTGTAGGAGTCTCATTACCAGTACTATTTTTCCCTAAAATTTCATTTTCTGTCACAAGAAAATATTAATCTCGTGCTTAATAGAGTTCTATTTTATAAATTGGAA
>Ga0302292_1002538_pt1 | contig 10863 bp, 7 predicted proteins | sample III_Fen_N2_1_FD_194553 | JGI IMG/M metagenome (GOLD analysis project Ga0302292, IMG submission 194553) | Peat permafrost microbial communities from Stordalen Mire near Abisko, Sweden - III_Fen_N2_1 | ecosystem: Environmental > Terrestrial > Soil > Wetlands > Permafrost | place: Sweden: Abisko...
AGGAATTGAGTATAAAGTTTAAAGATGCCATTATCAAAAGAGCGGAACAGGCTGCTACTTTGCGCGAACACCTGAATCAATGCCCCTATCCGGTGATTGTTTGCGGCGACTTTAACGATACACCTGTATCTTTTACCTATCGAACTGTACGAGGTGATTTGAAAGATTCATTTACTGAATCAGGAAAAGGAACGGCAAATACCTACAACGGCAAATTACCATCGTTCCGAATCGATTACATTTTATACAGCCCAAAATTTACCAGCTACAATTTTGAGGTTTCCTCACTTGACCATTCCGATCATTACCCAATTAGTTGTGATTTGTTCCCGGCAGAAAAGAAATAACCAGACACAATTTTCACAGATCAATACAACCGCTTTCTTTTTAGGAGATAGGTGTATAGCACGTGTTTAAAGTCTTCGTTAATATCGGCCTCAGCCAGATCGATGTGATATTGACCACAGCGTACACGCATTTCTTCGAAATAGTCTGACATGGCTCGTTCATAATTTTTCTTCAAGTCGTGTGGTGAAAAACGCAGGTGTTCACCAGATTCCAGATCAACAAACCGGTAAGGCTGGTTCCTGAAATCAAATTCTTTTTCCTGACGGTGGTCTGTCACATGAAAAAGCAACACTTCGTGTTTGTTGTATTTCAGGTGCTGCAAGGCTTCAAACAATTCGTCGGTATTTTCCTGTTCAATCAAATCGCTGAATAGAATAACCAAAGAGCGTTTATGGATATTCTCAGCAATCATATGCAAAGCATCAACCGTATTCGTCTTTTTCTGTAATTGGACTTGCTCCTGACGGATCAAACTACCCAGTTGATTGTATAGTAAATCGATATGAACTGATGACAAACGGGCTTCGGAATGAAATTCAATTTCGTCGGAAAATAGCGAAAGTCCAACTGCATCGCGCTGTTTCCGAAGTAAATATATAATTGCAGCAGCCGAATAAATAGAAAATGCAAGTTTATTGATTTTTGAAGGCTTCCCTTTTTCGTATGGGAAAAGCATCGATGAAGAAGTATCGATCACTAACTGACAGCGCAGGTTAGTTTCTTCCTCGTATTGTTTGACAAACAAGCGATCGGTACGAGCCAGAAGTTTCCAGTCAAGGTGTTTGGTCGATTCGCCGGTATTGTAAAGGCGATGCTCTGCAAACTCGACCGAAAAGCCATGAAAAGGACTTCGATGCAATCCGGTAATAAACCCTTCGACCACTTCTTTCGAAATGAACTCAAGATTATCAAACTGTTGAAACTGCTGTATGTCGAGTAAATTATTCAAAAATTAGAAATTAATCTTTCGGGATCAAAAGTAGACAATGTAAAATTAAAAAAGGCATAAGATCCTTTGTTTCCTATGCCTTTTCTTCCTGAAAATATGGATTAAAGTATACCGTCAACTTTAGTCGAAAGCGTTGATTTTGGAGCGGCACCAACGTGTTTGTCAACAACTACGCCATCTTTAAAGAATAAAATTGTTGGAATATTTCGAATGCCGAATTTAGTGGCAATTCCGGGATTACTATCAACATCAACTTTCCCAACGATTAGCCTTCCGGCGTAATCTTCTGAAAGCTCCTGAACTACCGGAGCGACCATACGACATGGTCCACACCACTCAGCCCAAAAATCAACCAAAACCGGCTTATCCGACTGAAGAACCAATTCTTCAAAGTTTGCATCATTAATTTCTAAAGCCATTTTTAACTATTTTTATATGTGAATATTGTAACAAATATCTGCGCGATCACAAAATTAGCCTAATTAATTTTAAAAGCAAGATCATCATGTGTTTCAAAATAGGCAAGTAATTCATCTGTAATCTCGATCCTTGTATTTCTTGAGAACAGATTCACCAACACTTTTGTTTCAGGATCCCACACATCAAATTTAAGCAGCGTTTTTCCCTTACTGTTTAATGTCAGGTCGCATAACTCCGTAACCAATCCATTGGTCAGGGATGGCAGGGGAATTTTAACGGTTATACTTTTAAAGTATTTTTCGCGGATCTCTTCCATGAGTTCAACCCGATTGACTTTGAACTCAAGCTGATCGCCACCAAACCGATTTTGAACCATCCCCCGAACCATCAGGAAAAGACCGGGCTTGCAATATTTGCCAAATTCGACGTAGTCTTTCGCAAAAAAGAAAATCTTATACGAATCGGTATAATCGGTTAAAACCATGTAACAGAAAGGCTTTCCATTTTTACTGAACGACTCACGGGATTCGCTTACCATTCCTACAAATGTCATTTCACGCCCTTTCAGTGGCTCAATATTGTTATTCAGGTCTTTAAACGAAACATCTTTGGTAACCAGCGTTCTTATTTCGGTTTTGTACTTATCCAATGGATGCGATGTCAGGTAAACGCCAACCAGACTTCTTTCCTTTTCAAGTAATACCAAATCGGCCCATTCGGGAACTATTGCAGGCTCGGGCTTCTGCACAGATTGATTTGACATGATTTCTCCAAAAAGCGAAAGTGTTGCATTATTGCTTTCGTATTGCATCTTACTTCCGTAGCGGGTCAACTTTTCGATAAAACTCTGGTCATTTTCATCTGGAGCAAAATACTGGCTTCGGGTATGCTTTTTAAACGAGTCAAAGGCCCCGGCCATGGCCAGCGCTTCAAGATTCTTTTTGTTTACCGACTGAAGATTCACCCGTTCAACAAAATCGTAAATATCTTTGAATTCGCCACCCTTTCGTCCTTTAATAATATCCAGAACAGCACCTTCGCCGACTCCTTTTATTGCAGCCATTCCGAATCGAACATTTCCGGCTTTATTTACGGTAAATTTGGCGTAACTTTCACTAACATCAGGACCAAGAACATTCATATTCATGCGCTTGCACTCTTCCATTAGTTTGGTAATTTCAGTAATGTTGCTGAGGTTACGGCTCATGTTGGCAGCCATAAATTCTGCCGGATAGTGAGCTTTCAGATAACCGGTCTGATAAGCTACAGCGGCATAACAAACCGAGTGCGATTTGTTAAACGCATAACTGGCAAAAGCTTCCCAGTCTTTCCAAATTTTATCAATCAGCTTCTCAGGTTCTTTGCTTCCTTCGGTACAACCTTCAATAAACTTCGGATTATTCATACAGCCATCATGAAACTTCAATTTAAGCTTATCCATCATGGAAATCTGCTTTTTGCCCATCGCCTTACGCAGCGAATCGGAGTCACCACGGGTAAATCCGGCCAGTGCCCTCGACTGGAGCATAACCTGTTCCTGGTAAACGGTAATCCCGTATGTATCTTTCAGGTAAAGTTCCATCAGCGGCGAGTCGTATTCAATTTTTTCCTGCCCATGTTTCCGCTTAATGAACGATGGGATATACTCCATTGGCCCCGGACGATAAAGCGCATTCATAGCAACCAAATCTTCAAATCGGTTTGGTTTCAGATTGCGAAGGTGCTTTTTCATTCCGGGCGACTCGAACTGGAAAATACCTGTGGTATCACCATTACTAAAAAGTTCGAAAGTGAGTGGATCGTTCTCCGGAAGTTGATCAATATCTATTGTTATTCCTCGCGAAAGTTTAATGTTTTCAATGGTTTCCTTAATGATCGAGAGGGTTTTCAAACCGAGAAAGTCCATTTTGAGCAATCCGATATCTTCTACATAATGCCCGTCATATTGGGTGGTTAGGAGATTATCGTCGTCCTTGGTTGGCATTACCGGAATATGGTCAGTCAACGGGTCGCGGCTAATGAGAATTCCGCATGCATGAATACCGGTTTGGCGAACCGAACCTTCCAATGTCTGCGCAAATTTCAAAGTTGAACGAATCAATTCATTATTTGACTTTTGTTCAGCTCTCAGCTCGGGACTCTCTTTATAGGCTGTTAAAAAAGTCATTTTCGGAGTGTCAGGAACCAACTTAGTCAAACGATCGGCTTCCGAAAGAGGCAATTTCAGCACTCGAGCCACATCTTTGATTGCAGATTTTGTGGCCATTGTTCCGAAAGTACAGATGTGTGCAACTTTATCTTTCCCGTATTTATTGGTCACATAATCGAGCACTTTTTGGCGACCATCATCATCGAAATCGATATCCACATCAGGCATCGATACACGATCAGGGTTCAGGAATCGTTCGAAAAGCAAATCGTATTTCATTGGATCGATATTGGTGATCCCTACACAATACGATACAACTGATCCAGCCGCCGAACCTCGTCCTGGTCCTACCAAAACATCCATTCGGCGAGCTTCGTTAATGAAGTCCTGTACAATCAGGAAATACCCTGGGAAACCCATTTTTTTAATGGTGCTCAATTCGAATTCAATACGTTCTCTTACCTCAGCCGAAACAGATTCTCCGTAACGAGGCTTTGCTCCTTCCCAGGCAAGGTGCGCAAGGTAATCGGCTTCAAGCTTTACCCTAACGACTTTATCGTATCCACCAATTGAATCGTACCAGAATTGAGTAAATTCTTCCAGTAACATTTCTTCAGTAAACCGCTGCCGGTAATCCTCTTCCTTTCCGAAATCTTCAGGAATAGGAAAAGCAGGCATAATTGGTGAAGAATTCAGGTCATATGATTCAACCTTATCGGTAATTTCCTGTGTATTGGCCAATGCTTCTGGCACATCGGCAAACAATTCGTTCATCTCGGCTGTGGTTTTAAACCACTCTTGCTTGGTGTATCTCATCCGGGTTGGGTCGTCCAAATCCTTGCCTGTATTGAGACAGATGAGTAAATCGTGGGCGTCGGCATCTTCCTGATTAATAAAGTGACTATCGTTGGTACAGATCACTTTCACCTCATGTTTTTTGGCCAACTCCAGAATTTTGGCATTAACCAACACCTGATTTTCGTAAACATTCTGCCTCATTTCGGGCATCTCGGAAGGATGACGCTGTAATTCAAGATAGTAATCATCACCAAAAATAGACTTAAACCATTGAATAGTATCGTCAGCATCCTTTAGATTTCCAGCCATAATATGTTGCGGAACTTCTCCCCCCAAACAAGCCGACGAAACAATTAGTCCTTCGTGGTATTGTTCAAGTAATTCTTTATCGATACGCGGTTTGTAGTAAAACCCTTCGGTGTAAGCAGCCGAAACCAATTTGAGCAGGTTTCGGTAACCCACCAGATTTTTCGCCAGCAAAATTAAGTGATAGCCCGAACGGTCGACCTTCGCATCCTTCTTATCATGTCGCGAATTTTCGGCCACATAAGTTTCACAGCCAATTATTGGTTTAATTCCTTCCTTTTTACATGTGTCGTAAAACTCTTTCGAGCCAAACATGTTGCCATGATCGGTCAATGCCAAGGCAGTCATACCATCACGCTTAGCCTTTGCGATCAAGCCTTTAACGCTGGCAGCTCCGTCCAGAATCGAGTATTGTGAGTGAACATGTAAATGTGTAAAAGAAATCATACCAATAAGTTAGATCAAATGTATATTTTTCCTGAAACTGAAATTTCAGAAAAGTAAAGTTACCAATTTCAATACCTGAAAGATGTATTGTTGATAAAATGTGGAAAGATGTTTGCTAACCGCAACTGTAAAGGTATCTGAATGAGACATGTCTTTTTATTAATCTTTTTCTGTATTTTTCTCCTGAATTAAAAACCTGATTTCATCCATGCGCATCGTCATCGCTCCTGATTCGTTTAAGGAATGTTTATCTGCCACCAAGGTTGCCGCAGCTATTTCAGAAGGAATAAAACGAGTTGTTCCTGAAGCTGAAATCACCTGCATACCTTTTGCTGATGGTGGCGAAGGAACAGTTGAGGCTTTGGTTGCAGCCACCTCCGGAAAAATCGTTTCAACACCTTCAGTTGACGCACTTAACCGACCAATTCAATCTTTTTATGGGATTTTAGGCGATGGAAAAACTGCTGTAATTGAAATGGCGGCGGCTTCAGGAATTGAATTACTCACGCAGGAAGAAAGGAATCCAATGATAGCTTCAACTTTTGGAACCGGGCTACTTCTGAAATCTGTGATGGAAGCTGGTTTTACTGAAATTATTATAGGAATTGGCGGAAGTGCAACCAACGATGGAGGCGCAGGAATGGCGCAGGCTCTTGGATTCAGACTTCTGGATAAAAATAACGACCCAATTGGTTTTGGTGGAGGATGTTTAAGCCAATTGCACCGAATCGACAGTTCGAATGTACATCCAAATCTCCAAAAAGTTAAAATTACGATTGCAAGCGATGTACAAAATCCACTTTTAGGTTCATCGGGTGCTACCTACATTTATGGTCCTCAAAAAGGAGCAACCCCACAATTGGTGGAAACACTCGAAAAAAACATGAATCATTTTTCAGAAATTCTTCTTCGGGAGTTTGGTATTGATTATTCATCCATACCGGGTGCTGGCGCAGCCGGTGGCTTGGGTGCCGGATTGATGGCCTTTTGTAAAGCTGAAATAATTCTCGGATTTGAGTTGATCAGTTCCGTGACGAATCTGGAAGAACACGTTCGGAATGCATCGTTGGTTATAACGGGAGAAGGCAAAATTGATCAGCAAACTGCCTTTGGAAAAACCGTCAGTGGAGTTGCTCGACTAGGACAAAAGTATCATGTTCCTGTTTTTGCACTGGCGGGTAGAGTTGACGAAGATCTTGCAGAACTCTATAAACAGGGCCTCACCTCAGCATTCTCAATTACCAATCGACCTATGAATCTGGAAGAATCGAAGGCAAATGCTGCCCAATTAATCGCTTCAACTTCTGAGCAGGTGATGAGATTAATTTCAGGAGTCGAGAAAGTTTAAGTCTACAGAAAAGTCGGTTCAAATAATTGTAATTTTGCAAAATCGATATCGCGAGAGCTTCAATCATATTATACGGCGTTGATATTTCAAAAAAACTGAAGGCCGAAAACAATCTGGCTGATTAGTTATTGATGAAGAAAACAAATTTGAATAATTAAATGCGATGAATCAAGACGTAACAAATGACTTCATCTCTGGCTTGCCAAAGGCGGAACTTCACCTGCACATTGAAGGTACGTTTGAGCCCGAACTGATGTTTGTGATTGCTGAGCGGAACCAAATTAAACTGAAATATAATTCGGTTGATGAACTGAAAGCTGCATATAATTTCAATAATCTTCAGGAATTTTTAGACATCTATTATAACGGAGCCAATGTTTTAATAGAAGAACGTGATTTTTATGAGCTTACCTGGGCATATCTGCAAAAAATCCATTCGCAAAATGTGCTGCATACTGAAGTCTTTTTTGATCCTCAAACCCATACTTCACGAGGAATTTTATTCCATAAAGTCATTTCGGGAATTCACCGTGCGCTTGAAGATGGCCGAGAAAAACTTGGGATCAGCTCCCGCTTGATTTTAAGCTTTTTGCGGCACCTGAGCGAAGAATCAGCTTTTCAGACATTGGAAGAAGCACTGCCATATAAAGCGTGGATAACTGCTGTTGGATTAGATTCGTCGGAAACAGGACATCCACCAGTTAAGTTCGAGAAGGTATTTGCAAAAGCGCGAGAGGACGGATTTCTGACGCTTGCTCATGCAGGTGAAGAAGGCCCGCCCGAATATGTCTGGGAAGCGCTGAACATACTTGGTGTATCGCGTATCGATCACGGCAATCGATCACTCGAAAATCCTCAATTAATTGCTGAATTAGTGAAACGAAAGATGCCGCTGACTATTTGTCCACTCTCAAATTTGAAATTGAAAGTAGTGCATGATATGACCCAACATCCGCTGGCAGAAATGCTCGAAAAAGGAATAATGGCAACCATTAATTCTGACGACCCGGCATATTTTGGCGGATATATGAATGAGAATTATATCGTAGTAGCTGAAGCTTTAAAACTATCGAAAGTGCAAATCGTTGGGCTAGCTAAAAATTCTTTTGCAGCAAGCTTTTTAGAAGATGAGACGAAGAAAGAGATGATTGAAAAAATTGAAGCCTATTATCAGATGCAAAATGGTCACGATATTACCTAGCTAAACATATTTTGCTATATATTTCAGCCCATCCAGTGTCAGGTTTTCATCAATAATTTCAATTCTTGATGAGACATCTTTTAAAACAAAAGAAAGGCCTCCGGTAGCAATTACTGTCAACTTTTCGCCAAGTTCATCCTCCGTTCGGCTGATCATCGAATCAACTAACCCTGCAAATCCAAAAACGATACCAGATTGAATCGCCTGAACAGTGTTTTTACCCATAACTGATGGTGGAATATTTAGCGGTACATCGTGTAATTGAGCGGCGTTTCCAGTAAGCGATTTAAGGGCAGTAAGTAATCCAGGCGAAATTGCCACACCAAGAATTTCGCCTGTCTTACTTATAGTAGTAAATGTAAGTGCTGTTCCGAAATCAATAACCATCGATGGTCCACCATAGCTAATAAAAGCAGCAGTTGCATCAGCTACAATATCAGTTCCAATTTCATATGGGTCAATTATGGTAACAGGCAGTTTGTTGTAAATAGAAGGTTCAACCAGAAGTAAGGAGCAATCCAGCAGATGGCTCAACATTTCCCTGAAAGGAATGATCAGACTTGGTACAACACTGCTTAAAACAGTGCGCGAAATTTCAGAGCCATTAATTGAAGAACTCGCAAATAGCATCCTAAAAATTACCTCGTATTCATCAGCAGTCTTATATCTGTCGGTTTGTATCCTCCAAATTTTTTCCCAATCATTTTCATTTGCAACTCCAAATACGATATTTGTGTTGCCGATATCGATCATCAAATTCATAATAAGTATGCTTAAAATTTTATCTCTTAAATGCTTTTGTACTTCCTGATAACAGAACCGTTGCCGACATTTTTGAAATCAAAGTTGTCAAATTTATCGTTTGTCAGCATAAAAATAAAAAACAAACGTTCTTAATTTATAATCCTTGTTGATATCAAAATTTTTTTTCTAAATTTGGTTACTTTGTATTTCACAATCTGATTATTAATCAGCAAGAGTCAATAGGAATAATCACACTGTATAAGATAAAACAAATTTACAGCATGCAAAACACCAAGAATCCTTTAATATTTGTCGTTGAGGACAATCAAATGTACAATAAACTGGTAGTTAGTTATCTAAAAACCAACAAACTAACTAACGTTGAGTCCTATTTGTCAGGAGAGGATGCATTGAGCAACATGTCAAAAAATCCAGATATCATTATTCAGGATTACCTGCTGGAAGGGATGACTGGTATCGAGGTTCTGATTAAAGCCAAGAAAACAAATCCAAACGTTGAATTTATTTTTCTATCGGGTCAAGATAGTATTGACATTGCTATTAATAGTATGAAATATGGTGCCTACGATTACATTGTAAAAGATCAGATGGCATTGCAAAAGATGGTTAACAAGATCAATAAGATTAACTCTGTTACTGAATTGGTGAAGTCGAACAAGCGGTACAAAGTTGGTGTTGTTTTATTTTTTATTGGTCTTGGTTTGTTAATTATTGCAACTATAGCTCTTGCGATTTTTTATCCACGGGTTTTCGGGTTATAAAAACCAGATATGCAATAATAAAGAACCCGGCAGAGCTTCCTCTGTCGGGTTCTTTATTTAATAGCTAAGTTTGAGTAATTGCCAATAGGGTATTATTACTTTAGACTAATTCGCTTTTATGATTCTGCCTGAATTGAAAATTGCAGCATATCCGTCTGGTTTGTTCAAGACCTCAAGTGCCTTTTTGATATCTGAATCATCGCGCAAGGAAGCTTTTATAGCACCTTTCTGATAGTAGTATCTCGAAACAATCTCATCAACCATTAATTCTGAAATCTCTTTCTTGAAATGTTCCATATCCTGATCCAGATTATGCCCAAGCTTTAGCTTCAGCTTATCAAATTCGTCTTTAGAGATATCGTAGTATTTTTCATGTTTGGCAACTTCCAATAAATTATCCAATTCCGTTTCAGTTTTCGATTCATATTTAAAATCTTGTCCTTTAACAAACTGAATAAAATCAGCATAAATTTCAGGTGTAATTTGAAAATCCTCAGGAGCGGCTATTTTTTCAGTTTTACTATTAAAGAAAGTGGCGTAATCAAAAATCAAAGAACCCGTTATCAAATTAGTAGCTACATTACTGAGCGTTTCATCTTCAACAGCAAGGTCGGGAGCAACACCTCCTCCATCAAAAACAATCCGGCCTTTTTTTGTTTTAAATTTGGAAATCAACGAATCAGGAACAATTCCCACGCTTCCGTCTTCATTCCGATGAGAATAGTCAAGTGCCTGAATGCATCTTCCGCTTGGAATGTAATATTTGGCAGTAGTTATTTTCAGCTTTGCATTGTAGCTCAGGTCGCGGGTAGTTTGTACCAGCCCTTTACCAAAGGTGCGCGTTCCGATGATCATGCCACGATCAAGATCCTGAATGGCCCCTGATACAATTTCTGAAGCTGAGGCAGAGCCTCGGTTAACCAACACAGCAATAGGCATGATGGTGTCAATTGGATCTTCAGTGGCATTGTAAACTTTGTCCCATTGCTTTACTTTCCCTCGGGTACTTACAATTTCTTGTCCCTTGGGAACAAATAAGTTGGCAATCCTCACTGCTTCAATCAATAAACCTCCCGGATTTGATCGAAGATCTAAAACCAGTGTTTTCGCAGCGTGTTTTTCCTTTAGCTCAATCAATGCCATTTTTACCCTTTCGGTACAATTTTCGGTGAAGCTCGATAAGCGAATGTAGCCTGTTTCTTTGTCAAGCATTCCATAATATGGAACCGGATCGATTTGGATTTTCTCCCGCATGATGTCGATATCCATTGGTTTTTTCTGACCGTATCGCTGAATTTTAAGTGCGACTGACTTATTTGCAGGACCTTTAAGCAGCGAGCTAACATCTTCAGTCGAAAGTTTTTCGGTTGA
>Ga0302292_1002539_pt1 | contig 10862 bp, 5 predicted proteins | sample III_Fen_N2_1_FD_194553 | JGI IMG/M metagenome (GOLD analysis project Ga0302292, IMG submission 194553) | Peat permafrost microbial communities from Stordalen Mire near Abisko, Sweden - III_Fen_N2_1 | ecosystem: Environmental > Terrestrial > Soil > Wetlands > Permafrost | place: Sweden: Abisko...
AGTATTAAAGAAGACTGTTTCATCTAATAATGTTCAATTGAACATCTCCAATTTTCAACAAGGTCTTTATTTTATAGATGTAAATACAGGGTCGAACAGAGCAATAAAAAAACTCGTGAAGTATAACTAAAAAATGAAGATAATGACATTGTAAGAGACGTTACAAGTCTGTTTATCTAAATAGGGTCTGCTGAAAAACAGTTATATTTCAGATTAATATATAATTACAAGGGATTTTTTATTGTTTGTTGCAAGGGTTACTTTATTTTTTGTTTAAAACTTATGCACACAATTTATTTGGAGTACAAAATCCTGTAAGGATTTCCTTTGAATAACCCCCGGATTTATCTGGGGGTTAAGTAAAATAACTATAAACAGAACTCCAGAGGAGTTCCAAAATGACATTAAAAGTCCTTATAATCAATGGGAAACTCCTCTGGAGTTCAGCTACTTTAAGTGATTTCATCCCCCGAATAAATTCGAAGGTTCCGACAAGTCGGAATGTACCATATGCACAGGTAACTCCTCTGGAGTTATTCAACAGCCCCTAAATACAGCTTTGGAAAATCATATCATTAAATAATCCGAATTACAAACGAAATATTCTTAAGAGGATCGTTTCCTGCTCAATATACTACCATTAATACAAGAAACGAAAATGATACCCAATTTGATCCATGATGGTATCAAATATAATAATGGAAACAAATACTTTTGTATAGTAAGACAATATGTTTCGAAATCGCTAAAGAAACTCGTAATTATTACTAAATAAATGACGATAAAGACATTGTAAGAGAAATTACAAGTCTGTTTATCTGAATACAGCTTTGGAAAAATATATCACTAAATAATCAGAATTACTAACTTTTTAAAACTGTATTAAATCACTTTAAATTACTATTATGAAAAGAACTTTTCTCACTTTTTTTCTGGGAATCATTATTCTACTTAGCTCTAACCTTTATGGGCAGGTTAATAATTGTTTCCTTTATGATTACCAGCCTAAGGCAGCTGTAATACCTGCATCTGTGGACTCACTGAAGCCCTCCAAGAAGGCTACGGTTGTACTTAGGTTAAAAAACGATACTATCTGTAAGGTTTCAAAATATGTATTTGGAAATGCGGTTGCGGCTTGGTGCGGCTCTTATACCGATGCCACGTTGATAAAATACACAAAAGTTATGGCTCCGACTCTCATCCGTTTCCCCGGTGGAACATGGTCGGATGGCTGGTTTATGGATAAAATACCAACTGATTTGCCGGATTCGGTTTACGATGGTTCAAAGTATAACGGTGTTTCAATTAAAGCAACTCCAAAAAATGCATTCAGCGCACATTCAGGAGCATCAGGCGGATGGGTAACCTCAACCGACCAGTATTATGCATTCCGTAAGGCTGCGGGTGTGTCGGAAGGTTTAATGACCGTTAATTATGCTTATGCACGGTATGGAACAGGCAAAGACCCGGTAGCCAGGGCAGCACATGAGGCTGCTAACTGGGTACGGTATGACAAAGGACGTACGAAGTATTGGGAAATTGGGAATGAAAGTGCAGGTCCATGGGAATATACCTTTATGATTGATACGAAAAAGAATCAGGATGGACAACCTACATTTATTACAGGGGCGTTGTACGGAAAGCATTTTAAAGTTTTTGTCGATTCGATGAAAACGGCTGCTAAGAAAATTGGAGCTACTATCTATATTGGCGGGCAAGTACAGGCTGCAGCAGATAATGGTAACAGTCAGTGGGCTCTTGGCAATAGAACATGGAATCAGGGGTTTTTTAAACAAGTGGGCGACTCTTGCGATTTTTATGTAGTACATAACTATTTCAGTAATTCAAATGTTGTTACATCTCTTTTGACTCAACCGGGTCAAAGTCTCAATTCTAACGTAACTTATATATGGAATGATATTGCTAAATATAAAGCGCATTCCAAGCCAATTGCTTTGACAGAGTATAATATGGGCGGTGGCGCTCCGGCAAATGTTGGATCATCTTTTGAAATGGGTATGCAGGCATCCGTTCTTATGTGTGAGATGATTAAAAATAAAGTCTTCATGGGCGCAAGATGGTACATAAATGGAATGTTTTCAGGGAATGAGTATGGTGCGAATTATGCAGATCATCCTCGCGCAGAATTTTATTATCTTACCTATTTACAAAAATATATTGGCGATGTGGCAATAAGTACAATTTCAACCAACCCAAATGTACTCAGTTATGCCTCACGATATTCGGGTGGAGAAACAGGAATGGTTGTTGTCAATGCTGGAAATCTGCCTCAAACAGTTAGTGTACTTACAGACTCTGTAGGAGTGGGAGATAAATATTATATCTATTCATTCACCAGCAATAACGATAGTACAGGTTTTTCTCCAACTGTATATATAAATGGGATTCCGCCAACCAAATATCAATTTGGACCCCTTAGTTCTTTGTTTACCATAAACGCGGCTGCGTATACTACTGATAGCAGGGAAATCAAATTTACATCGCCGGGAAGATCTCTCCAAATGATTACTATTGAAAAAGGAACTAACCACTTTACGTCAATTGTGACTGGAATAAACTCAACCAATGCAAGCTTATTTAAATTACAACAAAATTATCCTAATCCGGTTAGTTCAACTACTAGCATAAGTTATGAATTACCCGAAAGTGTTTTTGTAACTTTAAAGGTGTATGATTGTCAGGGAAGAGAGGTTAGTACGCTAGTCAATGGGTTGCAGAGTGAGGGGAGTCAATCTGTACAATTCAATACATCTAATTTACGGAGTGGTGTGTATTTCTATAAAATTGACGCCGGACAATATCATGATGCTAAAAAACTTATAATTCAAAAATAAGGAAATGTCCTTTTTAAGAGTGTAATGACAAAGATGCGAAGTAAAAATCAAAAAAGCTTTTTACTTTGCATCTTTGCGTTTAAAATATGAATTTTATACCGAAATATTAAAATAGTAATATTGTAAATTATGAAGTTAACTAAACTTATTCTCCCTTTTCTGATTATTGCTGCTTTGACCATTTTTGTACCCCAACATCTGTTTGCTCAGAAACAAAAAATATCCTGTGTGGGAAATAGTATAACATATGGGTACGGATTATCCAACCCATCCACTCAGAGCTACCCGTCTCAATTGCAAGTATTGCTTGGCACAAGCTCCTGGAGTGTTGGAAATTTTGGAGATAGTGGCCGCACAATGCTGAAAAGTGGTGGCTATTCTTACTGGGATTCTTCTTCGTACACGAGTGCTCTCGCCTCTAATCCAAATTATATAATGCTTGAATTAGGAACCAATGATGCAAAGACATACAACTGGAATAACCATGGGAATGATTTTGTTGCCACCTACAAGGAGATGATTCAGATATTTCAAAACCTCTCGTCGAAGCCCGATGTATGGATAGGACTCATCCCTCCCGGACAAAATATTAGCTGGTCGATTCCTCTGAATATAGTGAAAGATTCTGTGAATTCTAGAATTAAACAGGTAGCACTTCAATCGGGAGTTGGTTTGATAGATATTTTCGATGCGCTTGGAGGAAATAACTCTCAATGGTTTAATTCAACCAATTTTCAGACAGATAGCATTCATCCAACATCGGCTGGCGCATCGCTTATTGCCCAAAAGGTCAAAATAATGCTTCTAATGCAAAAACCTGTGGTCACATTTGCCAACGGTAAAGTAGCTGCCCCCGATGGTGAGGATTTTCAATGGTATTTGAATGGAATTCCTGTAGGAGCTGATAAGGGAGGTAAATTAAGAGAAATGAATGTTACAAAATCGGGTAAATATAAAGTATCTGTAAAATTAAGTGCTGCAAATGAAACCCGTAATATCTCAAAAAGAGTTGGATGTGCAGCAAACATCAGTTAGTCCAATTTATTCCAATAAAATAAAGATTTATCCCAATCCCGCTTTCGATGTGATTCAAGTGGAGGCCGATAATATAAAAAAAAATGCAACCTATACGATGACAGATTTATCCGGGAAATTATTATTAAAGGGTCAGATACTGAATGGTCATGGGAAGATTTATATTGCAAGACTTTCAAAAGGCACTTATATCTTGACCATTGGAAATGAGCAAGTAAAAGTGATTAAAACGAAATAGAACAACATATTGAAATTTATATTAATTTAAAATGAAAAATAGAATTACAGTATTATCTCGATTTTTTAAGAGAGGACTTCCTTTTGTAATCATTGTGTGTGGATTAAATCCGTTTACATCCGTGAAGGCACAGTTGCCAACAGCTCAGCATATTGCCGGTAAAATGGGCGTTGGTTGGAACCTGGGCAACACACTTGAGGCTATTTGTGGTGAGAATGCCTGGGGAGCAGGTACTACATCACAGCAACTTATCGACTCGGTGAAGGCTGCCGGATTTAATACGGTACGGCTTCCTGTGTCTTGGTTTTGTCATTCCGATACTATTGCCAGTGTTATTGATAAGGACTGGATTGCCCGTGTGAAAGAGGTGGTGGATTATTGCATTAAAGACGATATGTATGTAATCTTAAATATGCATTGGGATAAAGGGTGGTTGGAAAACAGGGTGAATAAGGCTAATCAGAACATTGTGAATAAAAGACAGCGTCTTTATTGGACTCAAATTGCCAATTATTTCAAAGATTATGATGAACGTTTGCTTTTTGCCGGAGCCAATGAACCTAACGCCCACGATTCTGCCTCTATGTCAGTTTTATTGACTTATCACCAAACCTTTATTGATGCTGTCCGGGCAACGGGAGGTAATAACAGTTCGCGTACTCTCGTCATCCAGGGACCATCAACAGACATAGACGAAACCAATAAATTGATGAATACCATACCTGTGGATAAGATTACCGATCGGTTAATAGCAGAAATTCATTATTATACTCCATATGAATTTTGTCTTTTGAATAAAGATGCCGACTGGGGCAAAATGTTCTATTATTGGGGAAAGGACCACCATTCAAAAACCGATACCATTCGTAATGCAACATGGGGTGAAGAAAATGATGTAGAAAAGAATTTTGAAAAGATGAAAGCCATGTTTGTGGATAAAGGAATTCCGGTAATTATTGGCGAATTTGCTGCAGGGAAACGGAAACTTGTTCCACCTTCAGATCAGGCACTTAACAACACTTCTGTGGAATATTATTATAAATATGTTGTAAAAACGGCGGTAAGTAAAGGATTAATTCCTGTTTGCTGGGATGTGCCAATATGGTTGTTTGATCGCAGTACAGGTGCAATTCTTGATCATGGTATTATTAATGCTATCATGCAAGGTGCCAAAGGTGCTTCGAAAAGTGCTACTCATTAAGTTAAATAGCTCTTTAAAAACTGCAGAAAGGGTTTCACATGCTTATGAAAAGTTGTAAATCTAATCGGTGATATTGAATTTTCAAACCAAATCTTTTTCAAAGCTATACAAATATATTCATTGTTAACAGACAAAAATATTTTTATGGCATGAAAAAACTACTAAAATTGATGATTCAATTTTGAGATTGTCATATTCGTATTTTGATTTCATCGAGCGCTTGAGCTGAATTGCTTACTGCAAAGCAAATTGCAAGTAAAATAAAAGTTGGCTGCAATCTTATAAACACCTTTGAATTCCCTTCCGGAGAAACCGGTTGAGGTGCTCCTCTTACCACTTAACGATGATTTGATTCTGTAAAAGTTGCGGCGTTTAATTCAGTCAGACTTCCATGCATATAGTTCATAGATACCTTTACTACTAATGTAATTGAAACATATGGCATTCCCGCGTAAGAGAAATTATGGACTCGTGCATCAAAGAGAGCATGTATGCCAGCTTAATATCCATTGGGATAGTAGCTGGATAATGAACCATGTTATAGTAGTCGGATCAATCATGGTAAAAGTCTGACAATGTGCTTACTGTATTCAGATTGTAAAGTGGCTGGCATGAAATGATTTATAGAATTTAATTGAGTTCACATCATTAAATTTATTTCATTAGTTGATTTTTTGAAGGTGGCAAATTTAAAATATTGGGAGGCCTAAACACGTAAAGTTAAAACCAGATGTAGAAATTGAAAAAGTACAATTAATTTTTTCAATTCCATTTTTTCAGTTTAAATTAATTTTTCATTCATCAGCACTATAAATTTAAGTTTTATTTCTGTTTTGATTTTAGATGAAAGATTCATATCTTTGTCCATATTTCTATTCTATAATAACCTTGAATTCCTTTCATATACAGACAAATTTGACTACGGATATTAAATATGTCATGAAAAAACATTTTCTAAAATGAGAAATAAATTACTTATTGCAGTTTCCTTCCTAATAATCTTTCCATTACATTCTTCTAATGTAAAATTCTATAGCATCAACTCTTTGTACGGGATTTCAATGCGAGAGACAAATTCCGTTTGCAAAGATAAAAAAGGGTTTATCTGGACTTCATCTAAAACAGGTATTTTAAGACTTGCAGGTGATGACTACCATATTTATAAACTACCTTATGAAAATACTGATATAATTTCTGTAAGACTAGTTTATACAAAATCAGGTCTGTTGGCTTATACGAATAATGGACAGTTATTTCTTTATAACCTTATTAAAGATCAGTTTGATTTGTTGGTTAGCATGTCCAAAGTATTAAATAATAATTATCTATCTATAAATAGTGTACTTATAGATGATTCCGGCTATTATTGGATTGCCAGTTCATTTGGCTTATTTCGATATCAAAGAGGGCATCTTACACTTATTCAAAATTCACAAGCTACCGATTACCTGGCCTGGTACGACACAGCTAATATGTTTGTAAACAGACCTGATGGTATTTGGTTATTAAATAAACAAAGTCTGAAGAGGAAATGTATTTTCAATTATAACAAAAGTTACAATTTGAATGTTTCCAGGTTTCATTATGACGTTAAAGATAAAAAACTTTGGATTGGAACAGTGTCGAACGGATTGTTTTATTATGATTTGCACAGGCATAGTATGTCCCAGGTGCAAACAAATGTTATTCCTAAACAACCAATCCTTGCTATAGAAACATATTCCGATTCCACTATTTTAATTGGAATTGATGGACAAGGTATCTGGGAAATGAACAAAAATGCTACAAAAGTTTTGAAAGTGTATAAAGAAGATATAAATGACCCATCATCACTAAGAGGTAATGGAGTTTATGACATCTTTAATGACCAGAATAAACGTATATGGGTGTGCACTTATGGTGGTGGTATATCTTTTTTTGATCTTACTTCTCCTCAGGTTGGACAATTAACACATTCGATAAACAATCTGAACTCTTTAGTAAATAATAATGTCAGTAAAATAATTCAGGATAAAAGAGGTAATATTTGGTTTGCAACTGATAATGGACTTAGTTGTAAAGAATCAGGAACCGGAAAGTGGAAAACATATTACCAGAATCAACAGAGTCAGGCTGCTGTGTTTATTACTTTATGCGAAGATGACCAGGGACGTATATGGGCAGGTACTTATTCTTCAGGTACATATATACTTGATGAGCGAACTGGTCGTGAAATAGCACATTATTCAAAGGGAACATCCGGATTCTCTTTAGAAAATAATTTTATGTCTGACATTTTCAAAGATAGTCAGGGAGACATTTGGCTAGGAGGAGTACAAGGTAACATAATTTGTTATCTCTCAAAAGAAAATAAATTCAGGAGTTACTCTACGCAGTCCATCTATGGTTTTAATGAATTGTCACCCGGCAAAATTCTTTTGGCCTGCACGTATGGATTACGCCTTTTGGATAAACAAAGCGGAGCAATCAAGACAATACAGGATGGGTATTTGGTTCTGGATGTCATCTCTGTAAAAGATGAGATATGGATTTGTACAAGTGGTGAAGGTTTAATCGGGTACAATCAGAGAACTCACAAAATAAAAAAAGTCACAACTGCATCCGGATTACCATCTAATTACATCAATAGTATATTGTATGAAGACGGTTATTTATGGTTGGGTACGGAAAGTGGATTGTGTAGATTTGAACCTAAAACTATGAGTATACTTACTTATAATACGATTTATTCTTTATCCCGCGTATCGTTTAACAGGAATTCGAAATGCAGGCTTAGTGACGGGCAATTAATTTTCGGAACAAGTAATGGGGCTGTTCTTTTTTCACCTAAATCATTAAAAGAAATTCAATCAAAGGGAGTTATTTTTTTCCAGAATCTGACTCTGGCAGGTCGTTCTTTCCGTGGAAGTCTAAGTGCACCATTGGATAGCCTGCAAAAACTATCGTTAAACTACAATCAGAACACTCTGCAACTGGAACTTTTATCAATTGGAAATGTCTCAGGGGCTAAATTCTCCTGGAAATTAAAAGGTCTTGATAATTATTGGAGCCAGCCTTCAGGAAACCGTTTTGTACAATACTCTAATGTTCCAAGCGGGAATTATGAATTAAAAATCAGGTTATACGATAGCTCTCTTTCTCATGTGATATCCGAACGAACTTTGTCAGTAAGAATTGTGCCACCTTTCTGGAGTTCGTGGTGGTTCGAATTTCTATTTTTAGTATTTATTGTTTGCATTCTCTATTTGTCATTTAATTATTATATTGAAAGACTTAAACAACAACATACAGAAGATAAAATACGTTTTTTTACTAATACCACTCATGACATCAGGACATCCCTGACATTAATTAAGGCTCCGATTGAGGAATTGACAAAAGAAATAAATCTGTCTGAGATTGGTAGGTATTATCTATCATTGGCAACCGAACAGGCAAAACGCCTTTCAACAGTTGTAACCCAATTGATGGACTTTCAGAAGGTAGATATCAGAAAAGAACAGCTGACACTTCGTATGGTAGATATTGTGGGTTATATTGAAAATCATCAGTTGATGTATGAATCCTTTGCAAAAAGCAAACATGTAAATTTACATTTCGTCGCAGATCAGGAATGTTATCAAACAGCTATTGATGAAACAATGATGGATAAAGTAATTGACAACCTGATTTCTAATGCGATTAAATATTCACACTCTAATAGCCAGGTTCAGATAAATCTGAAATGCAACCCTGATAGTTGGACCTTGGAAATAAAAGATAATGGAATTGGGATTAGCAATATGGCTCAACGTCATCTGTTCAAAGAGTTTTACAGGGGTGAGAATGCCATTAATTCTAAGATTGTGGGCTCAGGTATCGGCCTGCTATTAGTAAAAAACTATGTGTCATTACATGATGGAAATATCAGTTATATTAGTCAGGAAAATAACGGTTCGACATTTAAAATTGTCATTCCTTTCAAAGAAATTTATGAGGAGAAGAAGATAACAACTAACGAAAGAAAAGAGTCAGTCCTTGAAGTTCTTACAAATGTTAATTCGCAATTTATATTACAGCCGGAAGAATCTCCAAAACAAGCAATGCGGATACTAATTGTTGAAGATAATGATGACCTCCGAAACTTCATGCGATATCCTCTTCAGGCTGATTTTGAAGTAATGTTAGCCGAAAATGGGGTTGAGGCCTGGGACATTATTCAAAGAAAAATGCCTGACCTTGTCGTTTCGGATGTTATGATGCCTAAGATGGATGGATTTGAACTTTGTAGATTAATAAAGTCAACTTACGAAACTTCCCACATTCCAGTCATATTACTTACTTCACTTTCAGGAAAAGCAGAACAATTGCACGGATTAGGGTTAGGGGCTGACGATTATTTAACTAAACCTTTTGACATGACTCTTCTGGTGCAAAGAATAAAGTCGATAATCCGGAATCGGGAGTCGGTCAGAGAAAGAGCTCTAAGATTTATCAAAGCAGCTGTTAATGATAACGAAGACATTTTAACGAATAAACATAATGACAAGTTTGTAAAAAAAATGCTGGAAGTGGTAAAGGCTAATATAGATAATGCAGAATTTGGAAAAGAAGAATTTGCTTCAACTATGAATGTCAGCACATCATTGCTTTATAAAAAGGTAAAGTCACTTACTGATCAATCTCCTACCGATTTTATCAAGTTGGTCCGTTTGGATTATGCTTTAGAACTATTACAGACCCATAAGTACAGCGTAACAGAGGTGAGTGAGTCATGTGGCTTTTCGTCCATCGGATATTTTAGTACCGTATTTAAAAAGCATTTTGGAAAATCTCCAACCGAAATATAATAGGGAATTAATTCCCTATTATAAGAAGGCACAAAAAAATTAGAAAGGGGAAAAAGTAAGTTGACAACTGTGCTAGTTCTTACCATTTTTAGTTCAGGTATATTTATGAATTTGTTTCAGGATTGTTATTCAATGTTTTGAGCAAACTAATTTCAAACGTCTTTACTAAGATAAAATCGTTTTTAGTTGTAAATTAAAATCCTATTCAGTCCCGTTTATTTATCAATATTCTAAACATATTTTTATCTACTCATTCTGCTTTTAAGTTCTTGCATTTAATTGGTACAAAATATCACTTAACATTTTAACAGGCAAATAAGAGTTCCATTCTCAGGTTAAAAAAATAAAAACAAGGAAGTTATGATCTAAATGTCATTTTTTAAACAGGATATAGATCGAAAATCGATTAATGAAATGGATGCTCAATATTTAAAGTTAAAAAAGTGAATTTAAGAGAAAATTAAAATAAATCTTTTTATTTTTGCACTGATTAAAACCACCAGTAAAGCTGTACACTTTCGTTCAGATTGAATGTCCACTTTCGAATGTTCTTCCATTAGTTTTCCATAATTGCTTTCTTTAAAAAAAAAGCATACTGATCAGCTTTTAAATCAGGTTTCATACATTCGGTTCTGCCTCCTGTCTACATCCCATCACATTCCATATATATCATAGTGATATCATAGTGATATCATAGTAATATC
>Ga0302292_1002540_pt1 | contig 10859 bp, 9 predicted proteins | sample III_Fen_N2_1_FD_194553 | JGI IMG/M metagenome (GOLD analysis project Ga0302292, IMG submission 194553) | Peat permafrost microbial communities from Stordalen Mire near Abisko, Sweden - III_Fen_N2_1 | ecosystem: Environmental > Terrestrial > Soil > Wetlands > Permafrost | place: Sweden: Abisko...
TGAGCAGGTTCGTCTTCGACTGCGCTTACCAAATGATCGACAATGGAATCGTAGTAGATGCTATCGCCTTTATGAAGGACATGCTCTCTTTTACCATAATTAATTTTCACAGAACCCTGCAACACGAAGATAAACTCTTCTCCTTCGTGGGACGACAAAATGGGTTCGTGAGTCGGCGATGGTTTGATATCAATCAAAAACGGCTCCATGTGCCGACCCATTTTTCGGGCAGCCAGTGAGAAAAAATCGAGGTGGGAGTTAGCCGTGGAAAGCTGACTGGAGAATGTGGCAGGTTGTTGTACTTCTGCCTGACGGTGAATAACCGGACCCAGCTCGTTGCTATCGTCGAGAAAGGTACCTAAGCGAACGCCCAGTGCACGGGCAATTTTTATCAGTGGGGATAAGGATGGAACCGTATCGCTATTTTCAATTATTTCAATCTGAGTCACTGTTAGGCCGGAACGTTCAGCCAGTTCTTCTTTCGAGATATTTTTATCTGCACACAAGGTGCTGATCTTGTCTCCAACAATGTTTTTCTGCATAAAATATTAGTTCTTGAAAGTTGTGTGAGTAATCGGATTTATCTATGTAAATCCTTAACTTTATCACAAAAATAGAAATAATATTCGCATAAAAAAAGGAATTCAATTGAAATTTATCAGCATTTCAATCAAATTCCTTTTATATTCTCGGAAATAAGCAACCTGAAGTTACATGTTATCAAAAATCAACATACAACTTGCTGATTTCGAATATACATAATCACTTCTTCGAAAGAATTTTCGGGTAACTGCCTTCCGGCTTTAATATTTCCAGTGCAATTTTCAATTCTTTATCGTCTCTCAACGAATACTGAATTTCGCCCTTCTGAAAATAATAGCGTTTGATAATTTCCAGACTCAACAGTTCGGCAATGTCCGCTTTATTTTCGGCTATATCATTTGAAATATCCGGTTTTAATTTCAGCTTCAATGCATCAAATTCTTCTTTGGCACGTTTATCTAATCCTTCGTATTTAGCCATATCAAGCAATTCGGAATAATACTTTTCGGTTTGCGAAGTATATGTAAATTTCTTTGCCACCAAATAATCGCTGAAGGCTTTAAAGTCTTCGTCGCTCAGTTTAAACTCTGTGGGCGAAGCAATGGTTGGATGTTGCTGAACATACTGCGTTGCATAATCGAAATAGAGATTCTGAGCAAAGATATAATACGAGATATTTAATTTACGTTCATCTTTAGTCAGCGAATCAGGCACAATACCGCCCCCATCGCGCACTTTGCGACCATTTCTGGTTTTGAACTCCGAAGTAAGACTATCAGGTACACGACCGACACTACCATCTTCGTTGCGATGACTATAATCAATTGCCTGAATGCATCGACCACTCGGAATATAGTATTTAGCCGTAGTCACTTTCAGGTGTCCACCATAACCCAATGTACGGATATTCTGAACCAACCCTTTACCAAATGTACGTTCACCAACAATCACACCCCGGTCTAAATCCTGAATAGAACCGGCCAAAATTTCAGAAGCCGAAGCCGAAGAACGGTTGGCCAAAACAACCAACTTCATTTGTGGAAAAATGGGTTCGGTAGGTGTTTTGTAGGTACGATCCGATTCATCAATCTTTCCTTTGGTTGTAACAACATCTGTTCCTTTGGGAACAAAATAACCGACAATTTTTACAGCTTCATCTATTAATCCTCCTCCGTTATTGCGAATATCAAGCACTAACGATTCGATATTGTGTTGTTTCACCAAATCACTTACGGCAATTTTCAACTCAATGGCAGCTCTGTCGGTAAACTCGCGTAGAAGCACGTAACCAACCTTATCACCAACCACTGCAGAATATCCAACCGGATTTACCTGAATTTTCTCACGCAAAAAAGAAATTTCAAGCAGTTTCTTCTCGCCTAATCGTTTAATTTTCAATTTAATGGTTGTATTGGGTGTTCCTTTCAAGCGGCTACTCACTTCGTTCACCGACATGCCTTCCACTTTTACTCCATCCACTTCTACAATGATATCACCTGCACGCACTCCGTTTCGCTGAGCCGGCATTCCTTCGTAAGGTTCAGACACACAAATTTCTTTGTCCTTTTTCATAATCATTGCCCCTATTCCGGCATATTCGCCTGTTGTCATAAAGGTAAGGTCATCGGTTTCTTCCTCGGGCATATAAACCGTATAGGGATCCAGTTTTTCGAGCATATTGTCGATGGTCGTCTTCATCATTTTATCGTAATTAAGCGTATCTACATAATTCATGTCGAGCTCCCGGAACAACGAATTGAAAATATTCAGATTTTTACTAATTCGGAAACTACGTTTTTCAACAGGAGTTGCACTAAAAGCTGTCGATCCAAAACAAAAAAGCAATAAGAACAGATATAATATTTTCTTCATAAAAATGATAACTTAATAATTGAGTTTAACTAATCAACCGGAATTAAAGGGTTACATTAGGTGGTAAAAAAGTGGAAATATCCTTACCAAAAATATATAAATCACGAACAACGGTTGAAGATATATAGGAGTATTCAGCTTCGGTAAACAGAATTACGGTTTCAACATTTGTAAGTTTACGGTTGGCGTCAGCAATGGTACGTTCGTATTCAAAATCGCCAACCGAGCGCAAGCCCCTGAGCACAAATCCCGCATCAACCGAAAGAGCGAAATCAACTGTCAGACTATTGTATGATGCCACTTTCACCCGTGGTTCATTTGCGAAAGCCTGCTGTATCATTTCCAGGCGTTTATCAATCGTGAAGAGTGTCTTCTTGGATTGATTTACCCCAATGCCAATCACTATCTCGTCGAAAAAATTTAATCCGCGAAGCACAATACTATAATGTCCAATAGTAAATGGATCGAAAGTTCCGGGAAAAATGGCTCGTATCATAAGCTGTAAATTCAGTTTGTTTCAATTTTCGAAAACATGATTCGCTATTTAAACAGCCACAAAGATAGAAAAATTTAAAACCCGACTGTAAAAACTGGCTCTTAAGTTTGATATTTTTAGTTTTAAAGTTCACAATTTGAGTTTATAACTTATCTTTGCAGATATTAATTATGTAATGGTAATAAAACATATGACATACAAGACAATTTTTTTGTTGATTCTGTTCGGTTTCATTTTTCAGTTAACCTATGCCATTCAGCCTATAACATCCTTTCCAATACCCGACAAAGTGAATTTTGCAGAACAAAGCATTTCGTTGGAACGTTATGATATGCGGGAACGGTTTGACCGGGAACAAATTATTGTAGCCTATAATCACTCAAATAGTTTATTAATCTTAAAAAGGGCTAACCGTTACTTCCCAGTTATTGAGTCAATTTTGAAACAATATGGCATACCCGATGACTTTAAATACCTGGCAGTTGTTGAAAGCAATCTGGATATAAGAGCAGCTTCCGGAGTTCAGGCAGCGGGTTTCTGGCAATTAATGCCCAAAACAGGTGAACAGTTTGGTCTGGAAGTGAACGACGAAGTTGACGAGCGCTACAACATTGAAAAATCAACTATTGCAGCCTGCAAATATTTTAAAAGCGCTTATTCTAAATATCAGAACTGGGTAATGGTGGCTGCCTCGTATAATGCGGGAATGGGGCGAATGTCAACCGAACAGGAAAAACAGCAGGTAGAAAATGTATTTGATTTATTGCTTTCGAATGAAACCAGTCGCTACGTATTTCGCATTCTGGCTTTTAAACGGTTTTTTGAAAACCCAAAAGCATTTGGATATGAACTAAAAAAAGAAGATTTCTATCCGGCCATTAAAACACAATCAGTTACTGTTAGTGACTCTATTGGAAATTTAACCGAATGGGCTGTAAAGCACGGTTTATCTTATTTCCAGCTCAAAGATTTCAACGTATGGTTAAGAGACCGAAAGCTAACCAACTTAAACAAAAAAGAATATCAAATACTGATACCTGACAAATCCGATTTAAAATACGACGATTCTAAGGTTTTGATTCACAATCCGCTTTGGATTGCTTACTAAGAAAAAAAGTATCACAATGACCAAGTTAAACTAAATATAAATTCTTAATTAAAAAAACAAGCATGAAGAAATTTATTTTCACAGCAGTACTTCTGCTATCAGTTACATTGGGTTATGCCCAGTTCAATTTTGGAGTAAAAGCAGGTTATACGTCTTCTTTGGGGTTAAACAATTTGAGCTCACTGGCGAGTGGAAATTATAACCTGAACTCAGTACAATCTGAACTTAGCAACAACTTTCATGCAGGTATTTTTGCCCGCATTGGTTTCAAAAAAGTATATTTTCAACCCGAATTACTTTATGCAATGGGAAAGAAAAATTATACTGTAACACTTCAGGACGTTGCACACAACAATATTACATACGATAAATTTGTCACTATTAGTACAGTAGATGTTCCACTGCTTCTTGGATACAAGCTACTAGATTTCAAGATTATCAACCTACGCGCTTTTGCAGGGCCAAAACTTAGATTCAATGCAGGTTCGTCACTTGATTTTAAAAATCTGACTGGTGGTACAATTACCCAAGCAGACTTAGTAAAAGATGTAAAAGCAGCTCAACTTGGACTTGAAGCCGGTGTTGGCGTTGATGTATTTATGTTCACATTGGATGCACGCTACAATATTATAGGCGATATGTATCAAACAAAAATATCTGATTTAAATGTTGATAAACTTCCAATTAGCAACTTTGTAATTTCATTGGGTTATAAATTTTTCTAATCCTGAATAATTCTTATCAAAAAAGCCGGTTACTCAATATGAATAACCGGCTTTTTTGTACCATTCAAACGCTGCTCTACGATCAATAAAGGCTCAAAGTCTATCACTTGTCATATATTTCTTCTCACTAATTTTTGTATCTTTGCAGTCCAAACGATAAACGACAAAAACATGAATTTAGAATCCAGCATTGGAACTATTGTAGCCGAAGCAGTTAAAACGCTTTATGCTTTAGAGATTAATGCAAATCAAATACAACTTCAAAAAACTAAACGTGAGTTTGAAGGTGAACTGACAGTTGTTATTTTCCCTTTTGTAAAAGCAGCACGCAAATCGCCGGAACAAACAGGGCAAGAAATTGGTGAATTTCTGCAAAAAAATAACCCACTTATTTCAGCTTTCAATGTTATTAAAGGCTTTTTAAACCTGAGCATCAGTCAAAGTTACTGGCTTGAAACATTAAATGAAATTCATCGGAATCCATCGTTTGGAACAAAAACAGCTACAGAAGATGCAAAGATGATGATGATTGAATATTCATCGCCAAATACCAACAAACCACTCCACTTAGGTCATATCCGCAATAACCTGCTCGGATTCAGTATTGCTGAGATACAAAAAGCAAACGGTTGGAAGGTTGTAAAAACAAACATTGTAAACGATCGTGGAATCCATATCTGCAAATCGATGTTGGCTTGGAAACTTTTCGGAAATGGTGAGACTCCTGCCAGTTCAAGCATGAAAGGCGACCATTTGGTTGGTAAATATTACGTGGTTTTCGACAAAGCATTCAAAGCCGAAATAAAAGAATTGATGGACAAAGGCATGAGTGAAGAAGAAGCTAAAAAATCTGCTCCACTCATTCTTGAAGCACAAAAGATGCTTTTGGCCTGGGAAAACAACGACACCGAGGTTCGTCAGTTGTGGAAAACAATGAACGGTTGGGTGTATGAAGGTTTCGATAAAACATATAAACAACTGGGCGTTGACTTCGATAAAATATACTACGAATCTGAAACATACCTCGAAGGCAAATCAGAAGTAGAACGTGGTGAAGCCAATAAAGCGTTTTATCGTCGTGATGATGGCTCTGTTTGGGCCGACCTGACCGGCGATGGATTGGATGAGAAACTATTACTTCGCGCTGATGGAACTTCGGTATATATGACTCAGGATATTGGTACTGCTAAGCTTCGTTACAACGACTACCCTATCAATAAAATGGTTTACGTGGTTGGGAATGAACAAAACTACCATTTCCAGGTACTATCTATCCTGCTCGACAAGCTGGGATTTGAATGGGGAAAGAGCCTTGTGCATTTCTCATACGGAATGGTGGAACTGCCCGAAGGCAAAATGAAAAGCCGTGAAGGGACTGTTGTGGATGCTGATGATTTAATGGAAGAAATGATTGATACAGCTCGTGAAACATCTCAGGAATTAGGTAAACTTGATAATTGCACACCGGAAGAAATTGAGGCTATTGCCCGCATGGTTGGTTTGGGATCACTTAAATACTTTATTCTGAAAGTAGATCCACGCAAAAACATGACTTTCAATCCGAAAGAATCAATCGACTTTAATGGTAATACGGGTCCTTTTATCCAATACACACATGCCCGTATTAAATCGGTATTGCGCAAAGCAGCCGATCAGGGAATTGATTTCAGTTCACTTACTGGCACTGATTTTGCCATTTCTGAAAAAGAAAGCTACCTGATTCAACTTATGGCTGAATTTCCGGCAGTGGTTCGTCAGGCAGGCGAAGAATTTAGTCCGGCTCTGATAGCCAACTATATTTATGAGTTGGTGAAAGAATACAATCAGTTCTATCACGATTTCTCTATTTTAAAAGAAGAAAATCAAACAATCAAACAATTCAGACTAGTGCTTTCTGAGTCAATCGCCTCAATCATAAAAACCGGCATGGGACTATTAGGAATTGATGTTCCTGAAAGAATGTAATTCATAAAAGCACTTATTCTTGTAATTAAAATCGGATATATTATGAAGAAAACCAACCATTTTCTACTTATTTGTATTCTTGCAATTATTGCAAGTGCCTGTTCTACTGGTCGTAGTTCATATCAACATGGCGATTATTACAAAGCATGTCTTGAAGCGGTTTCCCGTTTACGGGCTAATCCAAAAAATGATAAGTCACAAACAGTATTAATCAATGCATATCCATTAGCATTGAAAACAGCTCAGCGTGAAATTGACAACGCTCTTGTTGCGAATCAACCTGATAAATATGATGTTGTTGTTTATCAGTATGAAAAAGTAAACCAATTGGCTAACGAAATATTTAATTGCCCCAAAGCTCTTGAATTAATTTCTAAACCAACGGAATATATCAGCGAATTAAGCAAAGTCAAGCAGATGGCAGCAGATCAGGCCTACGAGTCAGGACAAAATGCGCTGAACGCAGGTACATTGGATCAGGCCCGAATAGCATATGATTACTTTCAGAAATCAAACCGGTATGTAGCCGGCTACAAAGATGTACTAAATAAAATCAGTGATGCACGTTATTATGCAACACTGAGGGTAATCGTACAAAAGCCTTATACTAATGCCAATTTTCAATACACAGCTGATTTTTTTTATAACAATCTCTTAGCTGAGATTCGACAAAACACACAAAATCGTTTTATTCGATATTATACTCCCGAAGAAGCCCGAAAGGAGAATATGAAAAATGCTCACCAATATGTTATTCTAAATTTCGAAGATTTTACGGTGGGTAATATACGGGAGTCTTCAAATACAATTGAGTTGAAACGAGATAGCGTTGTTGTAGGCACAGTAAAAGTTGATGGTAAAACCTACAATTCATACAACACTGTGAAAGCAAATCTTACGAACTATAGACGCGAAATAAGCTCGGGAGGCATTTTAAGTTTACGGATTATCGATGCTCAAAACAACCAGGAGATTCAGAAACAAAACTTTACCGGCAATTATATGTGGAGTACAAGCTGGGCAAACTTCAAAGGCGACGACAGGGCTTTAAACGATGAGCAAAAGAAAATGTGCAACAAAGAACCACAAATCCAACCATCTCAACAAGATTTGTTTATTGAATTCACGAAACCAATTTATTCTCAGGCTGTATCGTATATTCGCTCGGCATATAACAGATACTAGCCAGCGCCAATAAAACATATTAAAAACAAAGCGTCCAACGAATCTATTCGTTGGACGCTTTGTTTTTGATTTTTCAGTAGACTTATTCCTCGTCAATCACATCGACAGTAGAATCAATCTCAAAAACAGATAGCTGCCTACGGAAAATCTCATCCAACGAAATCTGGAATGTTTCGGTATGTGCAATTCCTTCAATCAATGTAAGATGTTCGAGAATAATTTGCAATAAATGACGATTGTCTTTAGCATATATTTTTACAAACATCGAATATTTACCAGTAGCATAATGACACTCAACCACTTCAGGAACCTTCTTCAATTCCTCTACAACACTATTGAACATCTTGATATCACTCAAGATAATACCGATATAAGCACAGGTTTGAAAACCCACTTTATATGTGTCAACCACAAACTCGGAACCTTTTATAATTCCTGTATTACGTAACTTTTGTATGCGTTGATGAATTGCAGCACCTGACACGTTACATTCACGGGCTACTTCCAAAAATGGAATTCGTGCATCTTGCGAAATCAACTGAAGTATTTTCTTGTCTAATCTGTCAATTTGATGTTGTGCCATAGAATTAATTTTTTTCCTATATTTTAGTCGATAAGTAATGATTGTATTTATTTTAATGCAAATGTATTTAATATATTTGTAATTCTGTCAATTTTTACAATAAATTGATAGTTAAATGTGCAAAAATATACATTTTATCTATATTTTCCCTCATGGCAGTCTTTCAACACACTCAGATAACTTTGATAACGTGATGAACTGATATATTGTTTTTTCACAGCCTCTAAAACAGCACACCCGGGCTCATGAACATGGGTGCAATTCGCAAACTTACAAGCACTTGATACTTTAAAAATTTCTTTAAAATAATGTCCAATCTCTGCTTCCTCCATATCAATAGTTCCAAAACCCTTAATTCCGGGGGTATCGATAATATGACCACCAGTAAGCAGTTCAAACATCTCGGAAAAAGTGGTTGTATGCATTCCTTTGTTGTGATATGAAGAAATATCACCTGTTTTTGCTAATGAATGCGGGGCAATTGCATTTATCAATGTAGACTTTCCAACACCTGAATTACCCGAAAAAAGAGTTGTTTTATTACTCAATGAAGACATTAAATCGGTAAGATTGTCAGAATTCAATGCAGAAACCTTATACACTGGATAACCCAGACTGCTATACAAATTTTCTAATCCTTCAAGATATTCAAGTTCTTCTGGAGTATAACGATCAATTTTATTGAAAACAATACAGGCCGGTACACGATATGCTTCTGCCGATGCCAAAAACCGATCAATAAAAACTGTTGAAGTTTCCGGATAGTTTACAGTTACAATTAACGCCACCAAATCGAGATTGGCAGCCAGAATATGCGATTGTTTAGATAGATTGGATGAACGACGTACTATGTAATTACGACGATCCTCAATGGTGTGGATCATTGCCGTTCCATCCACATTCATATCAAAGCCAACCAGATCACCCACGGCAATAGGATTTGTACTACGAATATCCTTCATGCGAAAATTACCTTTAATTTTGCATTCAATCAATTCGCCACTATCAGTTTTCACCTGATACCAACTGCCAGTATTTTTTACAACTAATCCGGTCATGTTTGAATTTCCAATCCTAAAAAAAGAGTTTCGTTATCTGATAATGGGCATATAAAAGTCTTGAAACAAGTCAGTCATCCCACCAAAAATGAGATGACTGAATATATTTACACTAAAAAAATTCTTACACAGTCAAAATTTCTTTTTCCTTAGCAATATACATATCATCAATTCGCTTAATGTATTTGTCGTGAATTTTTTGAACGCTGGCTTCAGCATCCTTTTCTTCATCTTCCGGCAATCCTTCTTTCACCATTTTTTTGAAATGCTCAATGGCATCACGACGAGCATTGCGCACACTAATTTTAGCATCTTCGCATTCTGCTTTCGATTGCTTTGCTAATTGTTTACGACGGTCTTCTGTTAAAGGCGGAATACCCAACCGAATAGTCTCACCATTATTCATCGGTGTAATACCTACATCCGAATTCAAAATAGCTTTCTCTATTACAGCAATCAATGCTTTTTCGTAAGGCTGAATTGTAATTGTTTTTGCATCTGGCGTTGTAATGTTGGCCACATTAGAAATTGGCACATGTGAGCCATAATATTCTATTTTTACTCCATCCAAAATACGTGGATTTGCTTTACCAGCACGGATATGTGCCAACGCTTCGTCTAAGAACAAAACAGTTGCTTCCATGCTTTCTTCTGCGTGTGTCAGTAAAGGTTTTACTTCTAGCATATATTTATTTATTTCGTGTTTTATATTTCGAAAGTTTATTTCTTCATTCTACTAATTAGCTAATTAGCATATCATCACATTAGTTCCTTACTAATGTTCCTATTTTTTCGCCGGACATTACTTTTTTTAGATTGCCAACTGTATCCATATCAAACACATAAATAGGCATATTATTTTCTTTGCACATGGTGGTGGCAGTCAAGTCCATTACTTTCAGGTTGCGATTATAAATCTCATCGTACGTAATTTCGTCGAACTTGGTTGCTGTTTTGTCTTTTTCAGGATCGGCTGTATAAATTCCATCCACACGAGTTCCTTTTAGCATTACATCGGCTTCAATTTCAATAGCGCGAAGCGAAGAAGCGGTATCGGTGGTAAAAAACGGATTACCGGTTCCGGCCGAAAGAATAACTACTTCGCCTTGTTCCAGACTGGTAATCGCTTTTTGTTTGCTATAGAACTCTCCTATTGGTTCCATACGGATAGCAGTCAGCACACGCGATTTGACTCCTGCAGCTTGCAATGCTGAATTTAATGCCAGACTATTAATAACGGTGGCCAACATACCCATTTGATCGCCCTGCACACGGTCGAAGCCTTTAGAAGTGCCACTGAGTCCGCGAAATATATTTCCACCAC
>Ga0302292_1002542_pt1 | contig 10855 bp, 8 predicted proteins | sample III_Fen_N2_1_FD_194553 | JGI IMG/M metagenome (GOLD analysis project Ga0302292, IMG submission 194553) | Peat permafrost microbial communities from Stordalen Mire near Abisko, Sweden - III_Fen_N2_1 | ecosystem: Environmental > Terrestrial > Soil > Wetlands > Permafrost | place: Sweden: Abisko...
TGGGACTTGAAACGATGGCGGATTGCTCATTTGGTTTTAAACGGTCAAAAGCTGACTGCCCTTACCACGACTCCCGGAAAAGCCAACGAACCCCAGGGGAATGTATTTGGTCTGGTACCTTACAAGGTATACAAACCGGGTGATGTGAATAATGGAAAATACTACTTCAAACAGGAAAAACCGAAACGTGTCAATGCGGCTCATAATTTCCGTCTGGGAAACTATTATTCGTTTATCAATGATGAAATTCGTAATCACAATCCACTCATCAAAGCCAACCCCAATCAATAATTCTCAATTTATATAAGACAAAGTATTATGAAACAAAATATTGAAAAATTACTCTTGTTGGTACTGGGTGTTTTCTTTCTCGCTTCTTGTGAAAAAGATAATTACGAGGCTCCAAAAAGCATGTATACAGGGGCTATCCTCTACAAAGGTGATACCGTATGTGTCGCTTCAAAAAGTGCCGTTTATTTTGAACTGCGTGAGCCGGGCTGGCAATTTAATACCCCCATCAAGGTACTGGTAAAGACCGACGGTACATTCTCTGCTGTTTTATTTAATGCCAGTTACAAAATGGTGTTACCGGCTACACAGGGACCTTATTTGTCACCTTCGGATACAACCGTAGTTGCTATTGCCGGAAATACAAATCAGAATATCGAAGTAATGCCTTACTATATGATCCGGAATGCTGCTTTTACAGCAGCCGCCCGTACAGTTACCGGCAGTTGTAACCTGGAACAAATCGTTCTCGGTGATCAGGCAAATGCCGTTGAACGGGTAACTATGTATGTAAGCTACACCTATTATGCCGATCAGTTTAGTAATGATGTCAGTGCAGACGCAGCGTTAACCGATCTGAATAACCTGAGTGTCAATGTAACGGTGCCGTTGTACCCAACCAGACCCACACAAAGTTATGTATATGTCCGTTTAGGTGTGAAAATACAGAACGTGGACGATATGATTTATACTTCTCCCCGTAAAGTAAATATTTAATTCGCAGGGAGCAATTCTTTTAAAGCCCTCCTGATCGGTTAACCGGTCGGGAGGACTTTTTATTGTATACCAATTGCTTTGGTAATATTTAATGGGATGAATTAAATCAGGGCCTGTCGAAAACTCTCTCAGGAGTTTAATGCGAACAGGATATTTTCAGACTATTTTGAAATCTAAATTATTTAATTGGTATAGGCGCTTTGACCGCCCGGGTTAATCATATGAATGCTAATACATAATACAATTCTGACTTCTAATATCAGGGTAACGTAATTAATTGATCCATCTTATTATTCTGTTCTTTCAATTGACTCCGGCTTTAGAGGCTGTGTAAAAATATAATTAAAAAAACAAATACTATCAAATTGAAACTTAACATTTAAATCAGGGAATCAGATTTATAAATAGTAAGGATTCATTTCTACTGAGGTTGACAAATAAAAATTAGGTTCTATTCTTTAAAAACCTTATATTCAAGTATTAAACCTTAGTATAAAACCAATCACTCACTCACAAAACCCAACCTTATTTACATTATTTAATAAATAGTTGAACTTTCAATTCGTAAGTAATATATTCAACTTTATCCGTTTTTACAAAGCCTCTTTAGCTGGAGCTAAAAGTGATAATATAAAAACGGCTTTAGCCAAAATAATCAAAAATTAAGTGCTGAATATTAGTCAGTTATATTACTACGTAGTAGTAATCTGTACATAACCCCCAGTGGAGCTTGCGGAACTGGGGGTAAATGAATGAAATCAAAAGTAGAACTCTGTAAGAGTTCACCAACAGAATCAATATTTTAAGTCCTTTACGTTATGGTCAACTTCTATGGAGTTGGATTGTTTATATTCTATTCCCCCAGTTCCGCAAACTCCAATGGGGGTTATGCACAGGTTACACGTTCGGTGTAATCTCTATTATTACTCAGGTAATCAATCTTTAATAACTACCATGTTTTGGAATAAAGCCATCGGGATTGTATTGCTTATCAATAGCTATCAGGGATATTTAGTGTTTTTTTTGTTTTTATCGGATGACATCTTTGTCGGGTGACTTTGCTGACATTCACTACAAAGGTATACCGTCGTAAAAGTCTTCTATTTCCCCAATAAAAAAATATGACAATCAATAATTATTTTTACTATGCCTATTTCTTCTCCACTTTTTCAAATGCCCCGGTCGTTATATTCCTTTTCAATAAGTCCGATTGATAAACCGGGATCAGTGCTTTTGCTGCCATGTCCAGTTTGTACTTCTCGGTAGCAATACGATAAGAGTAGGTGAGGAAGGAGGGTTCGTGTGTTCCCTGATAATCGGTATTCCCGATCAGTAACCCGCCGCTTATTGAATCCAGATTGAAAATTCCTTTATTTAATTTTGCTTTGCGGCAATAATCTTCAACCATTTCATCGGCTTTAAACTCGAGCAAATATTCATACCTTTCTTTGCCCTGTAAGAATACAAAATATTTTTTTGTCTCGGATCCGTGTTGCTCTGTCAGATCGGCCCAGATCACCAGGTCGGTCTTCTTGTCATTGTTCAAATCGCCTTTCAAAAACTTTGAATCGTCTTTTCGAAAACTATAGTTCACTATCCCCGGGATGCCTATTTTAATGTTATCAGAAAAGTCCTGGGGACCTATTTTTTCATTCTGATACATGTTCCCGTTAAATCTCTTCTTCAGCTGCTCGGTAATCTGTCCGGATAATGCATTATAAGCATTTATTTCCGCCTGTCCGGTTGACTTGTCATTTTTTATTTTTGGGGTACAGGCAGTTAAACAGGTGATCGTAATAAACAGGGCTATTTTTAATGGTTGCATAATTGAATTTCTTTTAGTTGTGTTTATAATAACGTATAAACATGTAATGAATTATATAGTTCTTTTTCGGGTCAAAGTTTGATTCCTTGCACAAACTTACTAATTTAAATAAGGAAATAAGGGTTAGTTATTTTTACTTAATATTCTACTAAGGGTTAAAATAAAAAACAGGATTTAATATTTATATCACTTATATATAGGGTATCAAACCTTAGTAGATAGCCAAATACCCCTGATAAAAAACCTTATTATTTTATTTTGAATATTTGAAAAGTTTAATTTTTCAAGAAATATTATAGGACAATATATTGGTCCAATTACTTAAGTTAGCTAAAGGTAAGCATATTTAATTATTAACCTGTAATTTAACGGTTTATCTGGGTGATTTCTGCATCATACAGTGCTTTTATTTCAGTGTCTGTTAATGCTTTGTTGTAAAATCTTAATTCGTCAAGTAAACCCGGATAGTAGAGCATCCACGCGTAATCAGCCGGTCCATCGACTATTGATGACCATGCACCAATATGAAATTTACTCATATCCCCAAGTGTCAAAGCTCCCAAAAGTGGTTGCGTACCATCAGGTTGAATTGAATCGGCATATTTAATTACTTGATTGATGAGAACCCCATTTGCATAGATGGACATGACTGAGGTTGCTTTGTTGTAGGAGCAGACGATATGAATCCATTTATCAGTCAGAAATGCCCTGTTGAATGTGTATTGATTTTGAAGATGCCATACTGCTGTTGTAGAATACACAGACGATCTAAGGGCTAAAGAATCTGCATTGGATGTACTTTCAACTACCAACCCAAGATTTCCATAACTTCCATCGCCTCCGTTCAATGAAAAAACAGAAGCAGCCCCATTCGTAGGTGCCGGGCATTTTATCCAGGCAGCATACGTGTATTCCCTGAGGTCTTTGAAGATATTATCGGAAGCAACATGGAATTCAAGATAGGCTTGATTTGTTGATCCTTTGTATGCATTGCCTCTGCGACCCGGCACAAAGGATGCATCACCTGCCTTTTTACTAAACGTTATTCCTTCTCCACCTGAAATAGAACCTGATTCAGATTCAAAAGGAAAATAGGCCACCAGATTTGAAGCGGCAACCGTTGAAGGATCAATCTTTATTGGTTTTGTAGTAAAGACGATACTGTCAATATTATTGACTTCTATTTTCACGATACCACCTGTTTTTTGATGTATATACAGTATGTCCTGTGTTTTTAAAATAGTTGCTGTCAGCACCAAAAGACTTACGAATACAACGATTTTTTTCATCTCCGAAATTTTGTTTAAATTTCTATATCCATTTATTTTAATTCCTTCAAACCTATTTGTCGGGTCATCCTGGTAACCCGTGGAAATTAGTAGTCGGTTTTACATGGTAACTGGTTGAAAGTCGTGATGCTTCTTACAAACCGATTTATACCATTTTTAAGTTGAATAATAATTGTTCTCTAAACTGGAACATTGGTCGAATTATACCGAATAATAAAGATGAAAAGATTCATTTCCTTCGGTCTGTAAATTGCAAATTAGGGATTAGGCAAGCGCCTAAGTTTTTAAAATTTCCTGGGCTCGGCAATTACTTTATACCAGTTCGTATTAATATAATCATCATTACCGATTGAAATTAAAGCAATATGGGCTGTCGGGGTATCCCATATTTCAAGTGGATAGTCAGCAAAAGGCTTTACCGTACCAATTTTGTAATTGAATCTTTTCTCGTATTCCTGTCGTAATGGCGACTGGGAAATGCTGTCTTCATATAAAAATGTGCTTTTCCCATAAATTTCAGTGATGTAATCGTGATAGAATTGCCGGATTGTATTTCTTTCTGCCTTGGTATCGTATAGCTTTTCAAGATTAATCTTTCCTGAATTATCCGAATTTACAATGGAACACCAGCCAAAGAATTCGAAGCGTACCGAAGGATAATTATTAGAATCAAAAGATTTAATTAACCACAAATAAGTCCCGAAATTTTTATATTCCTGGGTCAGGTTGGGCGTAAAATACAGGTATTCGTTTTTCTGTACATCCCATTTAAACGATAAAAAATCACCCTTGGGATTAATAACTTCAAAAACAATAGAATCGGAGAATGTTGCTACCTTGTTTTTATATGTTTTAATGTAAACTTTGTGTTTCCCGATACGGTAATCCGTTACACATTTTTTAATTGCAACGTATTGGTTATTGATTAAGATAGTACTATCCAATGAATTCCATGTTGGATCAGCAGCCTGACCATCACCAATCCAGAAAATACTGTCATATTTCAGTTTGATATCTTCTTTTGATAAATTTAGTCTTAGAACAATCGTGTCAAATGGTTCTATAACAAGTTTTGAGGCCGTGATTTTTAAATTCTTCTGTACTGGATTCATTTGATTCTGATCATTCATCTCTTGATTCTGATCATTACAGGAACTTAACAATACGATGAATGGCAAAATAAGGGATATAACGAAAGATAGATTTGATTTCATCAATTTTAAATTTGATTGGAAATGTAAAAATACTAACTTTATTTTAATATTTTATCATCTTATTTGGTTTATTTTATCTAAATCTAATATCCAAGGGGACTTGTCTAAGCAGATATAATCACTTATTCGTTATTAATTCTTCAATATTCTCCTTTTTTAATCTTTTTAATGTAAAAGCCACCTGTATTTTTTTGATCCGACAAATTCAATTTTATCCAGATCATGTAACTTCTTTACATGTCTCTCAATAGTTTTAACAGGTATTGCTGTGTTTTTTGAGATAAAAGGTATCCGGCAATGTGGATTTTATTTTATAAAGTCATAAAATGCATTTAATCAATTATATACACCGATATTTATAGAGTCGTTTATCAACTTACCCTTTCGCTTTTTGAGAACGGCCAGTATTTCTTCCGGCATTTACTTCATAAAAATACTACAGTCGGTGGCTTATGTGCTTTGTTGGACGGTTTTGTAGTAATTCCGTTGGTTCTGATAATACTTTGTTTTCGACAGGTAAATATTCAAATACAGGATGTAGCCGGCATAAAATATGCGATTGCCATAACCTTCCCATTTGTCCGTTACCATCCACAAAAGGAATTGCAGTATTAAACTATTTTAATTTCTTTGATTTTGAGAACAAAAACTCTCTCTGATTTATTATAATTATGTATGTAACTCTTTCTTATTATTACTTTTAACTGAAGATAAGAAATTTTGTTCCATTATTTGTCTTTTACCAAAAATGAGAGTATATTTGTATTAGAATCAATTAAAAGAGACCTATGATCATTACTGTAAAAATAAAAACTGATACGACCACTGGAAAACGATTGGAAAATGAACTTCGTTGTTTTCCTGAAGTTGTTGAGTTTGTCGATTCAACAGAAGTGTCAGATTCTATTCCCGATGGATATGTTTCCAACAAAGAAGGTTTCGACCAGATAAGAAATCATCTATTAATTAATGCTGATACTGATTTAGGGAAAAAACTTATACATAAATTAGAATCTCATCCTCAGGTTGTAAAACTTGAATATCCATTTCCCACTGACAACAATGGGAAGGAAATTGAAACAATATCTGCTACTGAATCTGCAAAGCTTGCATTCCGAAAATTGGGAGATAAATACAATCGTACTTTCGATAATAAATTTACCAGATGAAGAAGTACGATGTTCGTATTACAAATTCTGCACTTAACGATATTTATCTGATAATTGATCACATTTCACAAATTTACAAAGCTCCAATCAATGCGGAAAAATATTTAATTGAATTATACGATGCAATTTTCTCATTAGAAAACTTTGCCGAATCCATTCATATTTCTACCAAAAATGACATATTAAAATATGGTTTAAACGCCCGAACCATAGCTTTTAATAAATTAATCATTGTCTATACTGTTCATGCTGAAATTGTACTTGTTCAAGCTATAATTTCCGGTGCATTAGTGAAAAGTTGAATTCCACCATCTTGGTCCAGGCCCATTAAATGGAATATACTGGATAGTTCAACTTAATGAAGTTAACACGTTTTTAAAATTAACATATTTCCAACTTGCAAGTATCTGCAAATCCAAATTTCGCTTATTTCAAGCAGAAGTCCATCGCTCAAACCTTCGTTATCCTGTGTCTACTGATCATTAATGTATCAGGACAAATAAGGGTGATATGATCACGACAATAAATCTCCCAACACCTTACGAGCCTCTTAAACTCTCCTCCATTTTCCGACCCTACGCCACTCATCGACCAACTTATCCAGGTACCGGCCCTGCTGAGTGAACCGATTTCCTATATTCTCCAACCGATATCCACAGATTACTCCGGTGATTAGGATTGTATTGCTGTTTAACGAAGCTTGCCGGAAAAATGTTTCAAAAGTTGCATTTGTCTTTGTATATCAAGATATCGATGTTGTATAACTTTCATCTGTTCACGGTTATGAATTAACTGATTGAACTAATTTCCATTAATATACACCTCTACTCTAAATGTCTCGCTCAGAAAACAAATTGCTTAATACATTTACAAATTCCCCCTGTTCCGAAATTATTTCTTTCCTTTTGCTCTGCCTTTCCTTCGCAACTGGTTTTGCTCCGGTTTTGATATAATCAATATATAATTAATAAATAAAGAATTAATAAGGAATTAATAAGTATACTTTATTTAGATATTGATTATTAATTACTGGCTTATTAATTTAAAATTGTTGTATTATTATTTTCTCTAAAACCGGATAAAAATGGAATGCGAAGGAAAGCAAAAGGAGAGGGAATTTATACGTTTCGCGTTCCGTGTTCCGCGTTCTGCGTTCCATGTTTCGCGTTCCGTGTTTCGCGTTCCGTGTTTCGTGTTCTGCGTTCCGCGTTAAGATGTGAGAGATTGGCTTATGCGTATACTATTAGTCGCACTCCCACGGTGATGGCATGATTATTCTGTAAAGAAGAGCAAGTGGGAGGGCGACAAGAGGATACTGCTAAGAAGAACAAGTGGGCGGGCGACGTGAGGATTCTGTGGAGATGAGCAAGTGGGAGGGCGACGTAGTTGTAACGTATACATGCATTTGGCTTCAGGTGAAGGATTTCTGTTGGATATCATAAAAAAATGAAGTACTTTTATAATGTCCAATTTTTTAAAACAATATATATGAAAAAGTATTTTATTTTTATTCTGTCCTTGTTCTGTTATTTTCAGGTCGTGGCACAAAACAATTCTGTAATAGCAGGCAATGCGCGTTTTACTGTTCTTACACCGCACATTGTCAGGATGGAATATGATTCAACCGGTAAATTTGTCGATAACCGGTCGTTTGTGGTCATAAACCGTGATTTGCCTAAGATCTCCTTTGTGAAAAAACAAACCGGTAAATTGTTGACGATCAAAACTGCCAACATGGAAATCCGCTATAAAACAGGAACGGGTAAATTTACCGCTGAAAACCTTCAAATCACATACACTGAAAAAGCTGCAAAGAAAATTGTGTGGAATCCGGGAATGAAAAATACAGGTAACCTGAAAGGAACCTTCCGTACACTGGATGGTTTTAATGGTGATTCGCATGTGGATGAAAAATCACCCCGTGAATTCGAACCGGGCCTTATCTCCAGGAATGGATGGTACCTGCTGGATGATACCAACAACTTCTTGTTTGATAACAGCGACTGGAGTTGGGTACAGGAACGTAAGAACAAAGAAACCGACTGGTATTTTATGGGTTACGGGTTGAAATTCAAAACAGCACTTACCGAGTTTACTGCTGTGGCGGGTAAAATTCCGCTTCCTCCAAGGTATGCTTTCGGGTACTGGTGGTCGAGATACTGGAATTATTCGGATGCTGAATACCGTGAACTGGTGAATAAATTCAACCAGTATTCTATTCCGCTTGATGTACTGGTTATTGATATGGACTGGCATCTTACCAAAGGTGTCTCGTTCCGTAATAAAGCAAAAATTGACGAATTCGGACAGCCTGTTGGCTGGACAGGATACACGTGGAACAAAGCTCTTTTCCCTGATCCCGATGATTTCATGCAATGGATAAAAAAGAATCAACTTAAAACAACACTGAATTTACATCCCGCATCTGGTATTGCATCCTATGAAGACGTTTATACCGACTTTGCAAAAGCTATGCAGTTTGATACGGTGGGACATAAAAACATACCGTTCGAAGCAGCTGATAAGAAATTTATGACCAACTTATTCAATATTGTCCTGAACCCAATGCGGGAAAAAGGGGTCAGTTTCTGGTGGCTTGATTGGCAACAATGGCCCAATTCAAAGAAAATTGAAGGACTCAGCAATACCTGTTGGCTGAATTATTGCTTCTTTACCGGAATGGAAAAGCAGAACAAAGAAAGACCCATGCTGTACCACCGTTGGGGAGGTTTGGGAAATCACAGGTACGAAGTGGGTTTTTCGGGTGATATGATGATCTCCTGGAAATCACTTAATTTTCAGCCTTATTTTACTTCTACTGCCTCGAACGTGTTGTATGGTTACTGGAGTCATGACCTGGGTGGTCACCAGTTTGGCAATATTCCGGAAGATCAGAAAAAGATTGATCCCGAAATGTATACACGCTGGATGCAATATGGAGTGTTCAGTCCGATATTCAGAACACACTCTTCTAAAGATCCCCGGTTGATGAAAGAGGTATGGAATTTTACGGGCGATTATTTTGAAGCTTTGCAGAGTGCTATCAGACTGCGATACGATCTGGCACCCTATATTTATACTATGGCCAGGAAGGCGTACGATACCGGTATATCGCTGTGCCAGCCCATGTATTATGATTATCCCGAAAGTGAAGAAGCTTATTCCTTCAAAACCGAATATATGTTTGGCGACGATCTGTTGATTATGCCGGTAACGACACCGGCTGTCAATCAACTTTCTACGGTGAAAGTGTGGCTTCCTAAAGGAACCGACTGGTATGAATGGAGTACAGGTACGCTGTTGAAAGGTGGTCAAACCCTGGAACGAAAATTTTTACTCAACGAATATCCAATCTACGTCAAGGCAGGTGCCATGTTACCCATGAATGCCAAAGTGAAAAACCTTCAGCAAAACTATTCCAGTCTGATATTAAAAGTATTTGCTGCCGGAGAATCTACTACAAAGTTATACGAAGATTCGGGTGATAATGAGGCGTATAAGGGGAATTCTTTTACGTATACAACTTTCCAATCTGTCAAAAGCACCGATGGATCGTTTAATCTGACCGTGTTACCCCGCGAAGGTTCATTCCCCGAAATGATCATGAAACGGAATCTGGAAGTTCAACTGTATGGTTCTGTCCTTCCGACAACGATTTCTTTAAATGGCACTGTGCTGGAATTTAGCAAAGAGAATAAAGAAAATACCTGGAATTATGACGGAGCCGAGCTTACCGTTCAGATTCGAACGGCACCGGTTGATTGCAATCAGAAAACGGTTATCAACGTACAATTCCCTATTCAGAAAACAGAAATCAACGGGGTAATTGGAAAAATGAACCGCTTGAGAAAAGCAGTTGCTTTATTAAAAAACAACTGGTTTGATGCATCTCCAATTTCGGATATGATCTCATCAACCAATCAGCTGGACGTACGACTCAATTATAAACCATCGGATTTCAATGCATCCATCACCGACTTTAACCTTCGCTATTCTCAAATTGGTGATACGATTGCAAATACGCATGTGGATAAAAAAGTGGTTGATCAGTGCAGGATTTATCTCGGGCAGTAGAGTTTGAAGAGTTTGAAGAGTTTGAAGAGTTTGAAAGGTTTCAAGAGTTTGAAGAGTTCTGCGTTCTGCGTTCCGTGTTCAGAGAGGGCTTTGCGTATATTAGTCGCATTCCTAGTGTGGATCGTTCAGTGTTTCGTATTTCGTGTTCAGGATTCTTCATTGAGAGTGAAACTTAGAGATTAGATTTTGGGTATAAGTTATGTAGTTGAAAATAAATATGTCCTGTTATTTCTATAATTTAATACGCTATGAAACATCAATTTTTCCGGGATAAAGTCT
>Ga0302292_1002544_pt1 | contig 10852 bp, 7 predicted proteins | sample III_Fen_N2_1_FD_194553 | JGI IMG/M metagenome (GOLD analysis project Ga0302292, IMG submission 194553) | Peat permafrost microbial communities from Stordalen Mire near Abisko, Sweden - III_Fen_N2_1 | ecosystem: Environmental > Terrestrial > Soil > Wetlands > Permafrost | place: Sweden: Abisko...
CGTGGCGTATTCCGAATCCTTGGAAAACATCGAATTGACGGTAAAAAAATCAGCGTTGGTTATCGGTGCTGGTGTTTCGGGCATGAAAGCCGCTATTGATTTGGCACGTTCGGGCAATGAAGTTTTTCTCATTGAAAAAGACTTTTTCGTAGGTGGACGCATTGCACAGAAACAAACGCTTTTCCCAACCAACCAAAACGGAAAAGAAGTAGTGACAGCTCTTTATAATGAAATGAAGAAATTTCCGAATATCACTATTTTTACCGGAGCAACGGTGGAGAAAGTATCGGGAAGTTTGGGGAATTTCAGCGTAGACATCAAAGTAAAACCTCGTTATATCAATCCGAATGCAGATAAAAAAGCAGTGAAACGTGCCATGGAAGAATGTCCGGTGAACGTTCACGATGATTTTAATCTGGGATTGGCAGAACGCAAAGCCATTTATAAAAATTACCCCGAAGCATTGCCCGATGTGCCTGTTGTAGTGGCCGAAGCATTGAAAGATCAGGAAGATTTTGTTGGGAAATTTGCTTCAACACTCAACCTGAATGAAGAAGCACAAACGCTTTCGTTGATTGCCGGTTCGGTATTAGTAACAACCGGTTACGATCACTATCAACCCAAAGAAGGAGAGTTTGGATACAAAACTATCAGCAATGTGGTGACTTTGCCCGAACTGAACCGTTTGATGGAAATGAATCCTTCAAAATTGGTTTACAACGCTAAACAGATCAAGAGTCTGGCATTTATTTATTGCGTGGGAAGTCGGCAGACCAAAGGCGATAATAAATATTGTTCGCGCCAGTGCTGTACATCTACCATTCACACATCCTTGCAACTGAAAGAAAAGTACAAAGATATTCAGACTTACCACCTGTATCGCGATATTCGTACGTATGGCAAGCAGGAATTGATGTATGCCGAATCGTCAAAACAAGGCGATTTGTATTTCAAATACGAAGAAAAAGAAATGCCGGTCGTTTCGGTTGATGGCAAATCAACTATCGTGAAGGTGAAAGATTACCTGACTGCCAAAAAAGAAATGGAAATTGAAGCTGATTTGGTGGTATTGGTAACGGGTATGGTGGCTCGCGAAGATGCAACGACTATTTCCGAGCTGTTCAAAATCCCGATTGGTCGCGATAAGTTTTTCAACGAAATTCACCCGAAACTGAAACCTGTTGAAACGGTTATCAAAGGCGTGTACATTGGTGGAACCTGTCAGGGACCAAAGAATGTAAGTGAATCTGTTCAATCGTCCTTAGCTGGTGCGTCAAAAATTACGGCATTGCTCAAAAGCGGTACTGTTATGGTTGATCCAATTACTGCCCGTGTGGATGCCGACAAATGTACCTGGTGCGGTAAATGCTCGGATGTGTGCGATTATACGGCTATCAAAGAAGTCCTTTTTGGTGAAAAACATGTGGCTGGAGTCAACAAAGCGGTTTGTACCGGTTGTGGAATTTGCGCTCCTGTTTGTCCTGAAAATGCCATTGAAATTGCTCAATATACCGACAACGAAATAGAATCGATGATTGACGGCTTCATGATGGATTTTGATATCAAAGAAAAAGGTGCAGGCGAAGTTATTGAAGTGGAAGAAGAAGGCAAAGTAGGAATGAAAGAATATCCGTTGGTTTGGCGTGAAATACTTGCCGGTATGACCGACGAGAAGAATACCATTCCTGAGATAGTTGCTAATACCAAACTTGCCGGCGAACTGGTAACTTTCCACCTCATGACCATGAACCGCTACGGTGTGGTTGTTCCGGCTGGAATGGATGCGAAAGAAACGTACTATTATTACAAGAGAAAATAGAACCAAGAGTCAAGAGTCAAGATATTAGATGTCTTGACTCTTGGATGTCTAAAATAAAAAAAGAATCAAAAATCAAGAACTAAGACTAAGAACCAAGACGTAAATGTCTTGAATCTTGGTTCTTGGCTCTAAAATCTAAAAATATGTCCAGAGTAAATCCAAAATTTGCAACTGAATTATCAAAATACGGGTCGAGCGACTTCAATGCCTGTTTCAATTGCGGAAACTGTACGGCTACCTGTTCGCTTTCGACTGCCGACAGCTCGTTTCCACGCGAAATGATTCGTTATACCACCCTTGGTTTGGAAGACGATATCAAAGCGTCGTTGAAACCGTGGGAATGTTACTACTGTGGCGAATGTTCGTCGGAATGTCCGCGGCAAGCTGAGCCGGGTGAGTTAATGATGTCACTTCGCCGCTGGCTGACCGCCAAGTACGACTGGACAGGCCTTTCAGGACTGATGTATAAATCGCTGCCGTTGAGCATTGCCGCTTTTGTGCTGACTTTTGTTGGTGTGCTGGCGTTTGCTTTCTCAGCTAATTTTGATCTGGAGCATATGATGCACGTCGGTCATTTGTTCGAAGCTATTGCCATTGCCAGCATTATGGTGGTGATTTTTGTGCCGAACATTATCCGCATGTGGTATTTCACCATCGTGAAACCCGGAACGAAAGTGCCTTTCAAGAAATATGTAAGCAGTATGGGTGAATTTTTCGTCACCATGTTCGTACAGAAACGCGCTTTGGACTGCGACGATAACCGCTTCCGCTGGTTCGAACATTTCATTCTGGTGATTGGCTACCTGTCGTTGTTGTTTACCACCGTGTTTATGGATTGGTTTTCCACTCAATACCTTGTTGTCAATATCTTCGGATATGTAATGAGTGCCATCGTGTTTATCGTTACCGTGGACTTTGTAAACAGTCGCATGAAGAAGAAAAAGGCATTGAACAAACACTCACAACCTTCGGATTGGTTCTTCGTAATCTGGTTGTTCCTTATGGGTCTAACTGCTTTTATGACCCGCCTCTTTATCGATCTGAACATTCTGGAAAGCAACAAATGGCTGTATATTCTGCACTTCACCATATTGGTTCAATGGGCATTAATTATTGTTCCGTTTGGTAAATGGACACACTTTTTGTACCGTTCGTTTGCCATGTACTTTGCGAAGTTGAAGGAGAAATAGGGTGAAAAGATTTCCAAATCCGCTTATAATCAAAACTCCGGCTGAATTTCTGAGAAGAGATTCAGTCGGAGTTCGTTTTAATATGAGTCATTAGTCCTAAAATGCTATCACTTTTAAAAGCAGTATTCGAGACCAAGTGATACCCCCAATGAGTTTCCTCGAATTGTTTTAAGGTTATCGCTTGTTGGATGATATGCTTTTCCCGAAGAAAAAGTATAATTCACATCATTGTATTTTAATCCTGTATGTACTCTCAGGTTTTTTCCAACCATTGTTTCAAAGGAAAAAAGAATATGATATCCTAGCACATTGTTGTAGGTCCATTCATCTTTGATGCCATTCAACAATTTATCAGTATCAAAAGTAATCACAGGATTGAAGTGGTAGTCCAAACCAGCACCAATTTTAATCTTTTGTTCGCCTTTAAAAATAGGTATTTTGAAATAAGGAGTTGTAGATACGATTCCACTTGCAAATTCAACACTTGCATTGCTAACACTCGGAGTGAGCATACTGAATAGGTCTTGCAACTCAACTGACCAACCAAAATTTTCGCTAAATTCACGACTATAACCGATGCCGATAATGCCATTACCACCAAAATTAAGCATAGCTTCAGTGCCTGCTGTTGTACTTAGCATACCAACATTATTGAAACCCCAAACTGGCTCTATTACTACACCAATTGCATTTTGAAAACCCATATTAGCTTTTGCTGTTTTTCGAGCCAACGATTTTTTGACGTATGTCATCTCGATTTTGGCGGTAATGCTGTCAACATACAAGATTGCTATAGGCTTATCCGGCAAATTTAAGCTCCTATTGATTTTAAAGTAGTAAGTTTTGCCTTTAGAGCATTTTACGCTTTGTATGACTGGAGTTTTATCAGCTACCCTAAGCCGGAAAGTTCCTTCTGGCATATAAAATTCTTCTGATGAATTGTTTTTCAAACTCGTAATCAAGTTGTCATCAGCATAGATCTTATAATCTTCTTCTATCTTTGAAGCATTGCTTTCATTTCTGTAAACTATTACTTTTGCATAGTTAGTTTGAGCATTTAAGTTTGCAATACTTAGAAGACTGATAATAATTAAATACATTTTTTTCAAGCGCATAATTTTTTATTAGTTTATTAATTTTGCGGGCTAAAAGCCCAATATTTCATTTGTAATTTATTATGTTGTCCTTGCAGGACGCAAATTGTTTTCTCTATTTATACCCAAGGCGTCGCAACGTTGTGGCTTTGCCATTGGGCTAGGATATGTTGGGTTTTTAGCCCGAAAATCAATCCTTCCTGTGATAATCGTAGCCTTGATAGAGCTGAGTTTATTTATGTTAAAAATCACATGATATTACTAATGTTTACTGGCACTCTACCTTTTTGCTCATTACTAAATTTATTGATATATTGAATGAACTCAGTTGTTTTATCAAGATCATCTTTTAATTGCGGCATTCTGATAGTATTCGTATAATCAACTAATAAATCCCGATATTTAATGTCATCATTAATAATTCTGTCAATATTTACCTGAGTCTGAAAAAAATGTTCTTCTCCAGTTGTATCTTTCTTATCATCCTGATAATAAAAAAATCGTATTGATCTTACATTCTTATGAGTGAATATCTGGTGCAATATTAAATTATCAGAAATTCCACATGAATGACCGAGAATAGTTATATCTATTTTATTAGTATCATCTAAATATCTTCTTAGACGAAATTCATTATCAGTTCTCTTGTATAAGTTCTTTTTAATATATCTCATTTTTTCATTTTCTCCAACTTCAATCAATGTTCTTGATTGTTCGTTTGTTGCAGCATAACCAAAAACAATGGGATTGTTGGAGTTTTTTAGTTCACCATGTATGTGGATTAAATTAGATTTTTGTAATTCATTGGAATATACCAATTGTATTGTATCTGTATAATTGAAATTTATAATCGTCGTCGGTCTTTCTCTTATTCTTTTAAAGAACGCTTTATAACTCTCAATAGGATTGACGCTTCCAATTTCTTCTTTCAAGTATTCAATTAATGATTTTCTTACATACTCAAAATTTTTATTTAAACTTGAATAGTCTGAATGCAATGCATTTTTTTGCCCGACTTGAGATAATATACTGTAGTATTTTGCTTCAATGTCACACCAATTATCTACAGATAAATCTACAATAAGACTACCAATAAATCTATTCTTAAAATTATGGGGCTGAATGTTACCTATCTTGAATTGAAATTTTAAATCCGCATAATCTTTAACAGGATAGCTTCCTAAAATTGTATGGCTGAAGGTTCCATCTTGAATTGTTTTAGTTATCAAATACTCAATAAAATGATGATAACTCGTCTTTAACCCATGAGCTAAATCAAAACCATTTCCAATGATAATTAGGTTATTCATATTATTTCTTTTTTTAAACCCACCCCCGCCGCTCTACCAGCACGGCGTGGTGAATTGATAGATTATTTAGCTGCTATAGCTGCATCGGTTCGGTTTGCCCATCCTTTGCGTTGAGCAATGGCGGTATTGTATTGGTCAATGCGGTTATTGAGTTTTGTTACAAAAGCAGCATATTTTGCATCGCCTTCGATGGTTATAAAAGCATTGATTCGATTCACGATGGCGTTGTAGGCGGCATCGGTATCCACACGGGCAACCTTCATGTTGATGGCCGGTTTCAGGTCATCTTCGTTGTTACGGCTTTTCACCAATGCAACGAATGCATTTTCGGTAGCCTCAATTTCATTCAGCCAATCGGTCAAGCCCATGGTGGCTATTTTTGAAGCAGAGGCTTTAAGTGCAGCAATGTAACTTCCTTCGGCCGCAGTCTGTTTTTCGTTTGGCAAGTAAGTTATATTGCTAAAATTCTCATTAATCAAATCAATGTCATAAGCAGCTTGGGCTATGGCCGGATTGAAATGATGCAAATTACCTTTTACAACCTTGAAAAATCCGCGGATTGGCTTGTCGCGCACGTCATCGGCAGCAACTACTCTGACGGTGAAACTGTTTTTCTGCACCAGGTCAAGTACCGATTTTTCAATAGCAAGTTTCGCTTGATGATTGGCGAATTGCTGTTCTACATTTAAAGACATTGCACTGGTTTCAGCAATGTATTCGTCCAAGTAAGCATTTAATCCAACATGCTCTTCGTTCTGGAGTTCCAGAAAATGAACTTTTTTGATAAACATAGTAAATTAAATTTAAACGTTAATAATAGAATTTCACACACATCCTTATGTTAGAGAAACGATAAGAAACAACGGGAAAAAAGAGCCTCATTAACGAGATTCAACTCCAAATGATAAAAAAAGGGGTTCTCGTTAATGAGAAAGACGTTTTAATTCCTTTTAGCACCTTCTCGTTAACGAGAAAGTAACTTTTAGGCTCGAAAAATGGCTTCTCGTTAATGAGAAACAATATTTTACTCTTTTTTTGGTCTTTCTCGTTAATGAGAATGTATTTCGCAGCGTTATGCATCATTTCCTCATCATCTTGCAAGTCGATATTCACCCTTAAAGCCTTTCGGTTCTCCGTGAGAAATTGATTCAAAACTTTAAAATTAACACGACAAAGATAAAAATAATTTTATAAATAAACAATGTGAAGTGAAATATTTTTTTACTGAAAATAAAAAATAAAAGTAGATCATTATCATTCCGAAGTGGTTGAGTATGATTAGGAATAACTATTTCTATAGACTTTGGGGCAGATAAAAAAACGCAATGATACCCCAAAACAAAAAATTCACGAAGTGATTGTGAGTCACCCCGTGAATAAAACGAATCACGGCTGAATTTTTGAGAAGAGATTCAGCCGGAATAATTCTGTATTACCGAATATTGCTTACCGAATTTTTAGCTGTATCATGTTTTGTTTTCAATACATTACTAATGGAGCTAAATTGAATGATTGTAAGGGTTTTGATAGGTTTTGAGGCTATTTTTTGCTCTATCTCAACAGCAATTTCGTAATCACCATCAGGCAACGTCTTTAATCCATCACAGTTATCATCTTTTCTTGAATCCCACACTTTTTTCTTTTTCTTATCGGCAGTTTTGGCATACGATGCTGCTGAAGCTCCACCACCGTTTCCTCCTGCCAAATTACCAACACTCGATACTGCTGCCGAAATTATTGCACCACCAGGCAAAGCGCCACCAAGCAAGGAAGCACCGGAAGCTAATGCACCACCTGCCGCATGTAATCCGGCATTCACCTTTTCGCCAAATCCGGCTGATTCATTGGCAGACAATTCAGTTATTGTTTTATCTTTAATATTTACTCTAAATCCATTATCAGGGAATAAAATAATACATCCACCTTCTACTAATGTTACATTAATTCTGCCGGCATTTACCTTTTCGCCAAAAGTGGCACCCTGTGTTTGTTTGCCTACAGTTACGTTCATCGAAATTCTGTTCGGCATGTTATTATTTATATTATTAACCTTATTGTTTTCAAGATTACCACCCAAACCCCATATCACTCCTTTTTCTTCAATTGAAGCAATAATATTCTGATTGGTTGTTAGTCCGTTTTCTTGTATTCCCTTTTCTGCATTTTTGCGAACATCTTTTTTGTCGATACCTCTCTCTTGAATGCTTCCTCCTTTTACAGTTCCGTCCCAACCTTTACGCAAATTGACTAATGTTTCGGCGATGGCTTTTACATCAGCGTCATTAGCAACATATTCCGTTTTATTTCCTTTTATGGAACCGTCCCAACCTTTGCGAATGTTTTCTAACGTTTTGGTAACAGTCATTAAATCAACTTCATTCGTCTCATTATCAACTTTTCCACCTTTTATACTTCCATCCCAACCTTTGCGGGCTAAATTGACCAATGTTTGAGCAGTGGATGTTAAGTCTAAATTCGTATTTTCACTTTTAGCTTCATTCTTTTTAAGTCCGTTTTCATTAATTCCTTTTTTCTCGGCAACGTTTCCACCTTTTACGCTGCCATCCCAGCCTTTACGTAGACTGACTAATGTTTCGGCAATGGCTTTTACCTCAGCATCAGTCATATTATTTTCAACCTCATTTATTTTTATTCCCAATTGGGTTATTCCTTTTCTATTTCCTTTTATGCTTCCATCCCAGCCCTTGCGACCAAAACTATACGTTATACCTACCCCAAAACTCAAGTATTTGTCAGGTCCCACTGTTGAGGTAATAACACTTGGAGCAGATGAAATATTCTTGGTAAATTGATCGGCAGTGATCGGAGTTCGGATATTTGCAGCGCTTAAATCTTTATATCCTGTTGAAAATGGGGTCTGACCGGTTTGCATTGAGTATTGCAGATTGGCATTTAAAGCAATATTCTCAGAAAAAGAATAACTGAATGAAGCACTTGGTTTAATGGTCAATGCATTCTTTTCATATTCAGTTGAAGGCGAATAAGCTGCTATATTTTTTTGAGTTGAATTATTTAATACCGAGAAATTTGGAGTGTCGTTGAAGGTCAAACCACCTTTTAACGACAATGTCAACGCAGCACTGGGCTTGAATACATGCAAACTTATTCCCTGATTTGCTTTCGAGCCACCCAGCGAAATAGTGTAAGTAGGGCCAAATACTACCGATGAACTTCTCCACTGCGAATTCACACCTGAAACAGTCAGAAAATCAAGTCCTTTCAAAGATGATGTATAATTGCTAAAATCAAAATCGGGCGCTGTACTGAATGTACCGGCATCCAAACCTAAACCAAAATGACCAAATGAAAGCTCTAAGCCAATATTCGGATTAAAACTGATGCCATTTGAAACTCCTGTCGAAAGTGATTTTCCGGCGTTGCCATTCAGCGTAACGCTCAGAACAGGAGCTTTAGAGCCCGATTCAACCGATTTGTTGAGTAGGTTCTGAGCGAAAATTGGGAGAGTACTAACAAATAGAATTGCGAGAGTCGTATTAAAAATGATTTTCTTCATGGCGCATTTAATTTAAAATTATTTTTACAATGATTACATTTATATATAATCTAAATTTGTAATAAGTACAACATAGAAAATATAATTTAGTTCAAATACTAAAATCAAACCTGTATGAAAAATGCAAAAAAAAACCGGCTGCCCAAAAATAGTGCAACCGGTTTAGATTAGCGAGAATCACGCTACAATTATTACTAAAAAATTAGTCTCCTTTTTTAAACCACATAAACCAAGCAGGATTATAATAACCTGCCAAGTCGGTATTTGAAACGTCTGTATCCATTCGTCTGGGCGGAGCTTTTACCATAACGTCACCACCCGCTTTCCAGTTAACCGGCATCAGCACTTTGTCTCTTGCCGATGTTTGCAAAGCGCTAATCATCCTGACAAGTTCATCGGTACTTCTACCCAAATTCATAGGATAAAACATAACAGCCTGAATCACATTATTCGGGTCAATAATAAAAACACCTCTCACACCCTGAGTTGTATTGCTTTCAGGATGTATCATACCGTATTGTTTTGATATAACAATGTTTTCATCATCAACCAATGGAAAATTAATTTTCTTCATTTCCCGGTCGTCGAGCTTTACCTTTTCGAGATCTGCTTTCCATAAGTTGTGGGTTTCAAGCTTATCGGTAGATACAACTACCAGTTTTACGCCCATAGTCTTAAACTGATCCTGGAGCTTCGCGAGCTCAATAATCTCCGTAGAACACACCGGGGTGAAATCTTTGGGATGACTAAACAAAACTTTCCAATTTGATCCGAAATCACTTGGAAAATTTATAGTGCCATTTGTTGATTCAGCCGTGAACGACGGAGCTTTCTCACCTATTAATGGAATTCTGAAGTTTCTGTCTTCAGTTGGAACTTTGTCGTCAGTAGCCTTTACAGCGCTCTGCGACCACAATTGAGAGATTGAAAATAATATTGCCAAAAAAAATAAAAACTTTTTCATAATGATCTAATTAAATTAATACTCAATATTTAAAAATCATCGGGAGACTTCCCGAATTTGTATTTTCAAACAGAAGTACAATTAATTAGTTGAAACCCCAATTATAAGTTGTATTTTATTGTATTAAATATACTAATAATTATTAGTTTGAAACAAAATAAAATAGTACAATTATCTAAATATCAATAATTTAATAGAATCAAATTACCAGAATTTAATAAAATTGAGAGAATGAATTAATTCAATTTGGTTTTAAAATAAACCTCCAGGGTTTGTTTTTCCATTCATCGCCGGCATACTCAATTCCAACTCTTGGAGCAGTAACAAAATTCACATTCTCAGTTGAATCCTCAATACAAATACGATTAGAAGAAAGCAAATTTTCTCCATAAAAGGTTTTATCCATCTTCAACAAACGACCCACTTTACCTGAACCAATCACATTGTCTAAACCACGAATTAGAACTGCTTGGGGATGATTTTCATCTCCTGTAACCACATTCAACATCCAATACATTCCATAAATAAGATAAACATACACTTTTCCACCATCGGCATACATTATTTCTGTTCGCGGCGTACGACCCTTGCTGGCGTGACAAGCCAAATCCTCAACCCCCAAGTATGCCTCGGTTTCGGTGATTTGGTAGCGACTTTCAGTACCGTCATCCCATTTTCGTACCAAAATTTTCCCTAAAAGCTTTTCAGCAACGGTCACAGCATCCTGTCTGTAAAAGTCAATTTCAAGTTTTTTCATACCACAAATTTACAGGTTTTTCATTTAAAAATCCACATTTTTAAAGGGCAAAGAATGGGTTTAAAAAAAAGATGTTCAAATGTTTGGTATTCCAAAAGAAAAGAGTATTTTTGCAGTCCGTTTATTATCCCAGTGAAAAAGTATGTTTTTTCGCATATAAATATCCTATTTTGTGCCGATTAG